>Ga0315294_10005114_pt1 | contig 14386 bp, 9 predicted proteins | sample YL17G13_40_MG_FD_203626 | JGI IMG/M metagenome (GOLD analysis project Ga0315294, IMG submission 203626) | Sediment microbial communities from Yellowstone Lake, YNP, Wyoming, USA - YL17G13_40 | ecosystem: Environmental > Aquatic > Freshwater > Lake > Sediment | place: USA: Wyoming | collected... | reverse complement strand
TTGCGGTCAGAGGGTGTGACCGCGAAGTCTTAGGATCGCGAGGCGGCCACGCCTCTCCCTTGCAGGGAGAGGCGTGCCCGCCACAGGCGGGATCAAGGAGAGGGTGGGAGGCCCCGCCGACTTACCCTCACCCGGCCCGCCTCTGCCAAGGCTAGGGCGGGCCGACCTCTCCCTGATAGGGAGAGGAGTTCACAAATAGGCCAACCATAATACCAAAGAAACTCGGTTACACCCGGTCGAGGCGAGCGCCCCCGACGAGGTCGGGTTCAATCCGGACATGTTCTTCTTTCTACCATACGCAACCGACCGGCCGCGGCGGCGAACGCCGTACATCACCTACGCGCTGTTCGCCGCCAACTGCCTCGTGTACTTCCTGGTCGAGCTGCCCTACTGGCAACAGGGGGGAGAAGGAGTCCTGCCTTTCGGCTTCGTCCCCGCCGAGCCGGCGCTCAGCGCGCTCGTGCGGTCCATGTTCTCTCACGGCGGCTTCATGCACCTGGCTGGCAACATGCTCTTCCTGTGGTTGTTCGGGTCGGTGGTGGAGGACGTCCTCGGGCCCTTGCTGTTCCTGGCTTTTTACTTCGGCGGCCAGATGGGCGCCACGCTGCTCGACGTGGGGATGGCGCAAGCGTTCGCTCCCGCGTCGCTGGAGGTCCCACGGGTGGGAGCGTCAGGGGCGATCGCCGGCATCCTCGGCCTGTCGGCGGTGTGTTTCGGCCGCGTGCGCGTGCGCGTATTCTACCTCGTCGGCCTCCTCCTGGTGTGGCGCGGCGGCGTGGCGCGCGTGCAGGCGTGGTTCTTCCTTGGGGCGTGGTTCGCGTACCAGGTCCTGGCCGGCGCGGTTTCCACGGCTGTGGGCGCTGTCGGTGGAGTTGCGTACTGGGCGCACATCGGCGGATTCGGGGCGGGCGTGGTCGGCGCCCTGGTGCTCGCGCTGCCCGGCAAGATTCGCAGGCTCGACCTGTTGTCGAGCCTGCCTCAGGGCAAAATGGATGGCTACCAGCATTACGCCGACCTCAACGACATGGTGCGTCGCGCGCCCGAGGACGCCGAGGCCTGGCTCGCCCTCGCCCGCAGCAAGGAAGCATACGGCTTTACCGCCGAGGCAACCGAGGCCTACGCCCGCGCCGCCAGCCTGTTCCTGGAGCACCACGACCCCGTGCGCGCCGCCCGGGCCTATCAGGCGGTGCTGCACTATGACCCCAGCTTCACATTCCCCCCGGCGCCCCAGTTCGACCTCGCCGTCGGCTTCGCCCGCGCCGGCGAGTACCGCCGCGCTCTCACCGCGCTCGACAACCTGCTGCGCGCTTACCCCACCAGCCCCGAGGCGGAAGTCTCCTTGCTGCGCGCCGGCGAGCTGGCGGAAAAGGTGAGGGAGCCGGCGATGGCCGCCCACTACTACGATGACCTGCTCCGCCGCTACCCCTACAGCACTTGGCGCGATTACGTGCGGCAGAAGCTCGGCAGCCTGGGTGCGTGACGCTCGTGGCAGCGAAGACGGAACGTAGGGGACGATCCTTCGACAGGCTCAGAGCCTGCCCTGAGCAACGCGAAGGGACAAGTTCTCCTGATCGTCCCGGAGACGGGCCGGGGCGGAGCCCGGCCCCTACGTCGCTTGGTGCCTGCTAACTCGGCATACTGTGCCGCCGCCAGCTCACAGCAGCGGATGCTCGTGCATCGCCTTCAGGCGCCGCCAGCGGCGTTCGACTTCTGCAATTCCGGCAATTCCGGGGACACACGACTTAATTATTGACAGGGAGCGCTGATAGTGGTACAAGTGGCCATGCCCCGCATCGCCCGTATCGTCGCGCCAGGGGTGCCGCATCACGTCACTCAGCGCGGCAACCGCAAGCTTGACGTATTCTTCAGCGATGCCGACCGCGCGACCTATCTTGACCTGCTGCGCGGGTTCAGCGCAGAGTACGGCCTGGACCTCCTGGCTTATTGCCTGATGTCGAATCACGTGCACCTGGTCGCCACGCCTGAGCGCGAGGACAGTCTGGCTCAAGCCATTGGCTGGACGCACTTCCATTACACCCGCAGGGTGAATTTCCGCGAGGGGTGGCGCGGGTATCTGTGGCAAGGGCGGTTCCATTCTTGTGCGCTCGATGCCGCCCACTGTCTCCGCGCGCTGCGCTATGTGGAGCTGAACCCTGTACGCGCCGGGATGGTCGAACGGCCCGAGCATTGGCGGTGGTCGAGCGCACAGGCGCATATCAGCGGGACTGCTGACCCAGCGCTGGCGCCGCGCCCATGGATCACCCAAGAGCTTGATTGGGCCGAGTTCCTGAACGAAGGTATGCCCGAGGGCGAACTTGCATTGATTCGACGCCGGACGCGAACGGGCCGGCCATTTGGCGACGACACATTTGTGACGCAACTGGAATCTCAACTTGGCAGATGCCTGCGGCGCGGCAAACCGGGGCCGAGGGGGCCGAGGAAGAAGGAAGAACTGCCTGCTGGTTAGGGAATTATGGTGTGTGTCCCCTGAATTGCTGAATTGCCTGAATTGCCCGAATTGGCCGGGGCGGAGCCCGGCCCCTACGTCGCTTGGTGCCTGCTAACTCGGCATACTGTGCCGCCGCCACCTCACAGCAGCGGATGCTCGTGCATCGCCTTCAGGCGCCGCCAGCGGCGTTCGACTTCGGCCTCGAATGCCTCCAGGACGTCCTTGTGTTCGGGTTGCGTCAGGTGGCGCGTCTTGCCCATCATCCCCAGCCAGTCCGCCGCCGGGACGCGCTTGCCCTCGGCCTCGGGGTCGTAGTTGAGCTTGGTGATCCCGTGCTCGATCTCGTAGATGGGGAAGAAGCAGCAGTCCACCGCCGCGTGCACCACCTTCGTCCCAAGCTGCTCCTGGTAGCGCCAGCTCAGCGGGCAGGCGCTCAGGAGCTTGCCGTAGACGAACCCCTCGTTCTTCGCGTACCACTGCGCCTTGGCGCCCTTCTCCGTGAGGTCGCGCTTGAAGCCCTCGACGCTGGTGAAAACGTAGGGCACGTGGCAGCCGGCCATGATCTGCGCGGTGTCCTTGTGCTGGAAGCGCTTGCCCGCCTGGTGCGGCCCGACGCGGCTGGTGGAGGTGGCGTGGCCGAGCGGGGTCGCGTAGCTCAGTTGGTTGCCGGTGTTCATGTAGCCCTCGTTGTCGTACTCCAGGATGATGAGGGGGTGGCCGCGCAGGGCGGTGCCGATGGTGGGGCCCATGCCGATGTCCATGCCGCCGTCGCCGCTGACCATGACGAAGGTTATGTCCAGGTCCTCGGGCAGCTCGCCGCGGCGCTTGCGCTCGCGAAACATCTCCACCACCCCCGACAGCGTCGCCGCCCCGTTCTGGAACAGGTTGTGAATGTAGGTCACGCGGTGCGCGCTGTAGGGGTAGCCGGTGGTGACCACCATCGCGCACCCGGTGTGGAAGAGCACCACCACGTGCCCGGTGATGCCGCGGAAGAACTGGTTGAGGCTGGGGAAGATCCCGCACCCGGGGCACGCGCCGTGGCCGGGGGCGATGCGCTTCGGCATCTCGGTCAGCTCGCGCACGGTCCCGACGCGGGCCTGCACCTCGCCCGTCTCCTCGTCGCGCTCGACGCGGATGCTCGGCAGCTTGGTGGCCTCGACGTTGATGGGGCCGCGCTGGCGCATGGTGTGGCCGGGCTTGCCTGGTGTCGCCCCCACGTAGTCGAAGGGCTTGCCGACGACGCCCGATTGCGCGGCCTCCACCGCCTCCCGCAGCAGCGCTTCGCCCTCGTCCGTGTAGAACTCCCTGCCGCCGAGACCATAGACCCGGGCCAGGCACAGAGCGCGGTTGTCGGGATCGTCCTTGAGCGCCGCCTTGACCTCGTGCGCCAGGTTGCCCCCGTGCGCCCCGTAGGAATCCGCGCGCTCCGCTATCAGCACCGCCTTCGCCGTGCGCAGGGCGTCGCGGATCTCCTGCGCCGGAAACGGGCGCAGGGCATTGGGGCTCACCACCCCCACCTTGTGCCCCGCTTTGCGCAGCAGGTCCGCCGCGTCCTTGGCCGTCTCCGCGGCGGAGTTGAGAATCACCAGTGCCGCATCGGCGTCCTCGGTGAGGTACGCGTCCACCACCGGGTAGCGGCGCCCGCTCAGCGCGGCGTAGTCGGCGAGCACCTCCGGCAGCGCCGCCCGCGCCGCCTCCATCGCCAGGTGCAGTTGGTACTTGTTGTTGATGAGATCGGGGCTGTTCATGTACGGCCCGATGGTGACCGGGCGCTGCGGGTCCACCGCGGTGATCGGCGTGTCGGCCTCGCCGAGCCAGTCGCGCACCACCTGCGGATCCTCGAAATAGCGCACGCGCCGCTTCTGGTGGCTGGTGAAGAAGCCGTCGTAGGCCACCATCACGGGCAGGCGCACGTCGGGCAATTCCCCCAGCTTCACCGCCGCCATGTTCATGTCATAGACCGCCTGCGGGTCGCGCGCCAGCAGCATGATCCAGCCCGCGTTGATGGCCATCATGATGTCGCTGTGATCGCCCAGGATGTCCAGCGGCCCGCTCACCGCGCGCGTGACGACGTTGAGCACCATTGGGTAGCGCGTGCCCGACTGCACCGGCAGCTGCTCCATCGCGTACAGCAGCCCCTGCGACGAGGTGGCATTGAGCACGCGCCCTCCCGCCACCGCCGCTCCATAGCAGATGCCCGCCGCGCCGTGCTCGCCATCCGCCGGGATCATGCGGATGTGGTGCTCGCCGTTGGCGAACATCTCGTCCAGGTCCTCCGCGATCTCGGTCGAGGGGGTGATCGGGTAATAGCCCATCACATGGAAGTTGATGTGCTTTGCCGCCAGCGCCGCCATCTGGTTGCCCGAGCAGAAGTCCACCGCCTGGGCGGCAGGCTGAGCTGCTCCGGTGTTCGCTGCACTCTGAGCGTTCGCTGACATCTGCGGTCTCCTCATGGTTTTCGGTCAAGACACCCATGCGCAAAGACATTTTCAGGGATTATTGCGTTGCGGCGACACTGGGTGTGACCGTTTTTAGTGGGTGCGGTGGCAACGCCTCTCCCTTGCAGGGACTTGTCCGCCCGCCAGAGGCGGGTAAACCTCAGGCGGAGAGGGCGGCCCGCTGCGGGCGGGCCGGGTGAGGGTGAATAGCCAGGCAGGCGACCCTCTCCTTGATCCCGCCTGTGGCGGGCAAGCCTCTCCCTGGTAGGGAGAGGAATCCTCATCCCAAAGCTTCGAGGTCACACCCCTTTGCCCGCCATTCCTTGACGCAGACCGCCGGTCACGATAGAATGGCTTTGCCATGGCAACTGGTGCGAAGGTCGCAAAGAAGTCCAGAGAATACGTCGTCGACCAACAGGGACGGCGCAAAGCAGTGCTTCTGCCCATTGACGAGTACGAGGCGCTGGTGGAGGCGGCCGAGGATCTCGAGGATATTCGCGCCGCGGATGCCGCCCGGGCAGAGGGCGGCGAGCCCGTACCTTGGGAAGCAGTGAAGGACGAACTGCGCGCGGAGGGCAAACTCCGCTGATGCGCCTGATGGGCTCTCTCCTCCAAGTCGTCTCTGCGGCCTCTGCGTTCTCTGCGGTTGAACCTGTTTTCCCCCATCACCCGATCCTGCGGTAGTTGGTGTCTTTGTCTGCCTCGGTGGGCAGGCCCACCTGCTCGCGCACCATGTTGGCTAGATGCTCCGGCGGCCCCACCAGCTCCACCTCGCTGGCGCACACCAGCTCCGGCAGGTCCTCCATCCGCGTCAGCGCCTCCACCGGGCAGATGTCCACGCATTTCATGCAGCCCTTGCAGTAACGATAATCGGGCCCCTTCATCACCATCGCCGGGCGGCCGCGCTTGTCCTCGCCCTGGTGGAATATGAACACGTAGTCCGGGCACGTCATGTCGCAGCGGCCGCAGTCGATACACAGGTCGCGGTGGTAGCGGGGGATGTAGCCCTGCCGCGACGACCCCAGGTTCCTGCGCACCGTGTTGCCGCCGTTGGTGATCGCTCCGCCGATGGGCGCGTTCGCGTAACCCAGGTCGGGGTGCACTCGCTCCGACGGCAGCGGTGCGAAGCCCCCGGCATCCTCGAACTCCACCAGCACGAGTTCGTCGTAGCCGCGGTCGAAGGTGCGCAGGTTCGGCTCCACCAGCTTGGGATAGCGGTCGGCGAAAGTCGCCGCGATGGTGTCGCGCACCGCCTGGGGGTCTATGAATCCTGACGCTTTGGTCACGGCTCCGAGCATGGCGGTGTTGACCCGGGTCTGCTCTTCGTTCGCGATGCGCAGCGCGTCCACCACCCCCAGGCGCAGCACCGGCGCCTTCAGCAGATCCCGCATCAGCGCCGGATCGCGCGCCGTGCTGGCGACGATCACCGTGTCCTGCGTCACTCCCTGCAGCAGCCCCGGCAGCGCGAACAGCCCGTCGTGGAAAAGCGCCACCAGGTGCGGCTCCTCCACCGGGCTGTTGGTGCGCACCTCGCACTCCGGCGCGCACACCCGCACGTAAGCCTTGACCGGCGAGCCCTTCTTCTCCGCCCCGTACGAGGAAAAGTTCGCGCCATTGAACCCCTGCCGCAGCACCAGCGCCTCACCCAGAATCTGCCCCGCCAGGTTGGCCCCCAGCGCCCCGATGGACTCGAAACGCATCTCGTAGTAGCCCAGCTCGTTGGTGCGCGGCAGCGCCGCTTTCGATTCCGGCATCAAGCGTCTCCCTTCGCCGTGCGTCGCACATCGCCCGCGTCGCACGCTTGCCCCTACGCTTGCCGAACGGGGCCGTCCTTGGTCCGTGCTGCTTTCGAGCCGGCCGGGCCCGTCTCCTATGCCGACATGGTGAACGCGCGCCACATCGTCGCTTCGAGCGCAAGCCCCCCCGGCGTGCAGGATGCGGCCCCGGCCGCGGCGAAACAAGCCGTCAGCGCCAGCCGCCCACCGCGCGGTGCATGGCGGCGCGGGCGGGCGCGACCTCTCGCGGAGGTCGCGATAATTCCGCGCGGTGTACACACCGCGCGCCCGGCAAGGAGGAGCAAGTGAGAAGCACAACCCTTATCCTGCTCGCGGCAATAGTCGCATTGTGTGTCGTCCCATACGGGGCCAACGCGGACACCTGGGCGCAGAAGCTCGGCTGGGGGCCCAACGACCGCGTGCTCATCATTCACGCCGACGACGTCGGCATGAACCACGCCACCACTCTCGGCGCCATCGACGCCTACGAGAACGGGGTCGTCAGCTCCATGAGCATCATGATGCCCTGCCCCTGGGTCGGTGAGATCGCCGCCTACCTCAAGGACCATCCGAATACCGACGCGGGCCTGCACCTCGCCATGACCTCGGAATGGGACTATTACCGCTGGGGTCCGGTCGCCGGCAAGTCCGCGGTTCCCGGCCTCGCCGACGAGTGGGGCTGCCTGTGGGACAACAATGACCTGCTGTCCAAGCACGCCACCGCCGACGAAGTCGAGATCGAGATCCGCGCCCAGATCGCTCGCGCCCGCGCCTTCGGCATCAACCCCACCCACATCGACACCCACATGGGCTCCCTTTACGCCCGCCCCGACATCGCCATGCGCTATGCCAAGGTCGGCGTCGAAATGGGCATCCCCATCATGGCGATTGACCTCAGCGCCCGGCGCCTGCAGGAAGAAGCCCCCGACATGGCCACGCAGTTTCGCGCCATGCTGACCATGGTGTGGGAAGGCGGCCTGCCGGTGATTGACAGCCTGGTGCCGGCCGACTACGGCATGGCGCCCGAGAAAAAGAAGGACGACTACATCCGGCTTCTGCGCGAGCTGCCGCCGGGCGTCAACGAGCTCATCGTTCACTGCGCCAAGGATACGGAAACCTTCCGCGCCATCACCGGCGCCGCGCCGCGCTGGATCGCGGACGGCCAGGTCATGCTCGACCCCGACCTCAAGCAGGTCATCAAGGAAGAGGGGATCATCCTCACCACCTGGCGCGAGCTCAAGGCCCGCCGCGACGCGATCGGCAAGCAGGCGAAATAGGCGCGGATCAGTGCGGATCAGGTAAGGAACGCTAACCACAGAGCGCACAGAGGACACAGAGAGAATGCATATTCTTTATGGACCTTATCTGCTCAGTGTTTCTGTGATCTCTGTGGTTGATCTTAGTCCGCGTCATCCGCGCTAATCCGCGGTAGAGTCCGGTCGTCAGGCGACCAGCGCGCGAATGCGGTCATCCAGCTTGCGTTGGTCGGCCGCGAACGACTGCAGGCCCGCCTGGGTCATCAGCGCATCCAGCGGCACGTCGCCCGCCCAGCGCGCGACGTCGGGGATCTTGCCTACCGCCGCGATCTCGGATTCCTCCTCCGGGGAGAAGCTGTAGAACAGCCCGCCGCCGTGATCCTGGGACGCGCGGATGAGATCGTCGTCGGTGAGCGTGACCGGGTCCGCCTGCAGCAGGTCGTCGGCCAGGGCGCGCGTGCGGTCGTCAATCTCCCATAGCGCGCCGGCCAGCTTCTCCGCTTCCCGGCTCCTGAACTCCACCTCGGGGTCGGCGTCGAGCTGCGAGTTGATGTCGGCGGCCGAGACTTCGCTCGCCAGGAACTCCTGCGCCACCTTGGGCGGCATCGTCTGCACGTCCACCCCCGCCAGGCCCTTCACCTGTGACGCCTCGCGCATGCTCGCGGCGATGAGGCGCGTGGGGACCTCGGGGTGCTGCTCGCGCAGTTGCCTTATCGCGCGCGCGGCGGCCAGGGTGGCCTTCTCGCCCACATTGCGCCCGTCCCCCAGGTGATGGTCGGCGACCACCGCGTTCAGTCGCCCCAGGAAAACGTTGACGAAGTGCGGCCGCGACACCAGCGCTGCAATGTAGTTCTGGCGCGCGGAAAAACCCAAGGTGAAATTGACCTTCACCCCCTGCGCCTCCAGGCGCGCCGCGATGCAGTAACCGGATGGGGTCAGCGGCACCTTGACCAGGAAATGGCTCGAGCACACCGCGTGATAGCGCCGCCCGTATTCCACGCTCCCGTCGAGGTCGTGCGCCAGGGACGGATGCAGCTCCACGCTCACCCGCGCGCCGAACGTCTCCACCAGGCGAAGCGCCAGCCGGCAGTTGACGACGAAGCCGATCTCCATCACCAGGTCGGCGATGGTCGGCGCCTCCGCCGCGCCGCGCAGCCGATGCGCCGCGTCGCGGATGAGGGCGTCCAGCGCGCCCGTCTGCACCACCTGGTTGACCAGCGTGTTGTTGGTGGTGAGCCCGGAGAACTCTCGCCGCCACAGGCGCCGCGCCTCCTCGAGGTTGCCGGTGTCGAGCCACAGTTGGGTGCCGGTCGCGGCCAGCGCCGCCAGGCGCTGATCGGAGGGCGCATCCAGGCGACCCGGACCCCTCCACCCCTCCACCGCGATGACATGCGACAGCTCAGCCATGTCCGCTATCATCCCCTCTCCGTGCACGCCCTCTTGGGCGCGACTCCCACTGAAGTCGCGAGCCATTCGCGCGGTCAGAGCCTGCCCTGAGCGAAGCCGAAGGGAGACCGCGCGCCCGCGTGCTGACTATTCGCGCCGCGGCTGCTCGCCACCTGTTCCCCCGGTGATCTGCCCTACTCGGTAAACCGCAGCGATGGGGGTGGCTCTGTCATCCCGAGGCTCTGCCTTCCCGTTGGGGAGGCAACGCCTTCCCCAGAGGGATTAGGATGGCAACGCCATCCCAGAGGGACTTGTGCGCACCGGGCGCGCGGTCGCCTGACCGCGCGAAGTCCTCGCGACTTCGGCGAAGTCGCCACCTGTTCCCCCGGTGATCTGCCCTACAACTGGAGCACAGGCTTAAGCCTGTGGCCCCAATGGGGGTGGCTCTGTCATCCCGTTGGGATGGCAACGCCATCCCAGAGGGACTTGTGCGTGGTATTCGTGTTCGAGTTGCACCTGCGCGGGGAAGGGCTGCGGCGCCGGGAGGCGAAAAAGACATTGTGGGCAGGTCTTGGGGGGCAGGGCGCGCGGGGAGAGTCGGACATGACCGCACAGGCAGGGTCGCTCCGCGATCAGGGGATCGCGGCTTTTCGCGAGGGCCGCGTGGAAGACGCCATCACGCTGCTGCGAGAGGCCGTGTCCGGCGATCCGCGCGACCATCGGGCTTATGCGGTGCTGGGGGCGGCATATTGTCAGCGCGGCGAATACGAAGATGCCATCGCGGCGTTCGAGAGCGCCCGCGGCATCCGCCCCGACGCGGCGCACATCCACTTCAACCTGGGGCTGGCCCTCCAGCGCGCCGGGCGCCCGCAGGATGCCATCGCCGCGTTCCAGGCCGCGGTCGAGGTTGACCCCTCATACGAGAAGGCCAAGGATGCGCTCAGTCGCGCCCGCGCCGCCCTGGCTCAAGGCGCATCACCACCCCAGGCGCGCGAAGCGCCACCCGAGACCCCTGGAGAAGCCCAGCCCGCCCAGGAGCCCCCGGCGGCGCCCCGCAGAATGCCGATCGCCCCTCCGGCGCCCACCACTGCGCCGCGGGGCAACGATGCGGCCCCGGACGTCATGCTGCAGCCGCTGGGCGGCGGGCCCTGGCAGCAGGCGTCGACACCTGCGCCGCCCGACGCGCCCGGCGCGCCCCCACGGGCGCCGTGGGAGCCACAGGAAGGCCCGGCGCCCGCCATCCCTCGAATGGGCCCGGGCGGGCCGCGGGAGGGCCCCGGGCGTCGCGAGAAGACGCCGGCTCAGAGCGAATACGCAGCCGCCGGCGCGGTGACCGGCGCCATCTACGGCGCCCTGTTCATGGTCGTGCTCATGATCGTGGACCGCATCCTCAGCCCCGATATGAAGGTCATCTCCAGGGTCGGCCCGGTGGGATGGATACCGCTCATGATCGGCGGACTGATAACCGGCGCGATATTCGGGGCCATCATCGGCATCCCCACCGCCATCAGCGCGAATCCTTCCACCGGCATTCTCACCGGCCTCGGCCTGTGGATGTTCGTGACCCTCATCCTGCTCATCGCCCGTCGCGTCACCGGCCCGCCCCTTGTCCTGGGTCTGCTCATGGGCGCGGTTTACGGAATCCTCATGGGCTGGGTCGTCGGTAATCAGGTGCACAACGCCATCAAGCGCAAGTGACCGCTGTCGGCGCACCGACCGCAGCGGCTGGCGCGCGCCGCCGCCCGATCACAACGGAGCTTGACGACATGCAGGGACTGTCCCCGAATGGGGACTGTCCCCTTCGCGGCGGGTACTGGGCGCGCGGTCTCCTGACCGCGCGGATACCCCGCGACTTCGGAGAAGTCGCGCCCAATCCAGTCCCCGCCCCTGTTTGCCATCGCGCCGCCGGGCCCGTAACCAACGACGGCGGACTGAACGACGCCGGCTGGAGCGGCAGTCCCTGGAGCGGCGGCTTCCGCCGCTTCCTCGCCCCCGAGACCGCGGCCATCCAGCCGACGCTGGTCAAGGCGATGTGGGACGACCGCGGGCTCTTCGTCGCGCTTCGCGTCTACGATACCGACCCCTGGGCTACCAAGACCGCGCGCGACGACAGCCTGTGGGAGGAGGAGGTCGTCGAGGTCTATGTCGATGAAAACGGCGACCTGCTCGACTATCGCGAGTTCGAGGTCAACCCGCTGGGCGCGGTGATCGACCTGCTCATACCCCGCGCGGGGGATCAGGCTCAGTGGCGTCAGTGCGCGCGCTGGGACGCCCCCGGGTGGCGGGTCGCCGTGCGGGCATATCCGCGTGCGGCGCGGCCGTTCTGGGTGGCCGAGATGGTCTTCCCCTGGGGCATATTCACGGAAGCAGCACACCTGCCTCCGCGCCCCGGGGACGTGTGGCGGATTCAGTTCTACCGCATTGAGCGCCCGCGCCCGGGCGACGAGCTGATCGCCACCTCGTGGTCGCCCACCCCCGACTTCCACGTCCCCGAGACCTTCGGGCGGCTGGAGTTCGCTGAGTAGGTCGGCGCGCTCACCCCGCTTGCCTGTCGCGCGCCTCTGCCATGGAGCTGCGCTTGCGCGCCGGCGCCCGAGTAGCCGTGAACCACTTGCTCACCTGACGCTACGGAGAACCAGATGCCACCTACGCCCGATGTCCCCGATTGGGAAAATGGCTAGGCCCGCAGGGCCGCCATCCCGGCCCCGACACAGTCGGGGCTTAGGGACCTGCGCGTGCTCGAGCGCAACCGCGAGCCGGCCCGCGCAACCAGCGTGCCCTACGCCGACGAGGATACGGCGCTCGCCGGCGAGCGCGGGCGGTCGCCCTATTTCAAGCTGCTCAACGGACACTGGCAGTTCTACTACGCCCCCTCGCCGGCGGAGGCCCCCCGCGGCTTCCATGAGGTCGAGTGCCCGGTGGCTGCATGGGACGTCATCCCCGTGCCCGGCAACTGGCAGATGCTCGGCTACGGGCGCCCCGTTTACACCAACGTCCGCTATCCTTTTCCGGTGGACCCGCCCCGCGTGCCGCAGGAGAACCCCGTCGGGTCGTACCGCCGCGACTTCGATGTGCCCGCCGACTGGGGCGACCGGCGAATCTCCATCGTCTTCGAGGGCGTGGCCTCAGCCTTCTACGTCTGGGTCAACGGACACATGGTCGGCTACAGCCAGGGCTCTCACCTGCCGTCGCAGTTCGACGTCACCGCGTATGTGCACGAGGGCAACAACGTTCTCGCCGTGGAGGTCTATCAGTGGTCCGACGGCAGCTATCTCGAAGACCAGGACATGTGGCGCCTGAGCGGCATCTTCCGCGACGTTTACCTCATCGCCGTCCCCAGCGTTAACCTGCGCGATGTCCGCATCCGCACGCGCTTCGACGCGGACCTCGAGGACGCCACGCTCGACCTGCAGCTCGACCTCAAGAATCACACCGGCGAGCCCGTGCAGGGCTACCGGGTGGCCGCGCGCCTGCTCGACGCGGAAGGGGAAGACATCGCGCAAGGGCTGCTTGACGCGATCGTTCTCGATGCCGACGAGCAGCGGCGTTTCCCGCTCGAGGTGACCGTCGCGGCGCCGCGCAAGTGGTCGGCCGAGGAGCCCAACCTGTACACCCTGCTGCTGTCCCTGATTGCGCCCGATGGCGCGGCGGCGGCGGTGCAGCGTTTCGCGGTCGGCTTCCGCGAGATCGCACTGCGCGACGGCCGGCTGCTGCTCAACGGCGTGCCCATCACCATGCAGGGGGTCAACCGCCACGACACCCATCCCGACCTGGGCTACGCCGTATCGCTGGAGTCGATGCTGCGCGACATCGCCCTCATGAAGCAGCACAACATCAACGCCGTGCGCACTTCTCACTATCCCAACGACCCCCGCTGGTACGATCTGTGCGACCGCTTCGGCCTCTACGTCATCGACGAAGCCGACCTCGAGACGCACGGCTTCGGCGTCATCGGCCATGTGAGCCAGCTCGCCAAGGACCCCCGCTGGGAAGCCGCGTTCGTCGATCGCGCCAGGTGCTTGGTCGAGCGCGACAAGAATCATCCCTCGGTCATCATCTGGTCGCTGGGCAACGAGTCCGGCTACGGCCGCAACCACGACGCGATGGCCGCCTGGATCCGCAACGCCGACCCCACCCGCCCCATCCACTACGAGCAGGCGGGCGAGTCGGAGATCGTTGACATCGTCAGCGTCATGTACCCCACGGTCGAGGCGCTCACCCAGCAAGGCCGCCGCGCCGATGACGCGCGCCCCTTCTTCATGTGCGAGTACGCCCACGCCATGGGCAACGGCCCCGGCAACCTCAAGCAGTGCTGGGAAGCCATTCGCGCGCATCCGCGCTTGCTCGGCGGCTGCATCCGGGAATGGGTGGATCGCGGCCTCCGCCAGCACACGCCCTCGGGCGAAGAGTGGTTCGCCTACGGCGGGGACTTCGGCGACGAGCCCAACGACGGCAACTTCTGCATCGACGGCCTCAACTTCCCCGACCGCGTCCCCCACACCGGCCTCGTCGAGTACAAGCACATCATCCAGCCGGCCCACGTCGAGCCGGTCGATCTGCGCTCCGGCACTATCAGCATCCACAATCGCTACGACTTCCTGTCGCTGCGACACCTCGCCGGTGCGTGGCGCTTGTCGCGCGACGGCGACGTTATCGCCCAGGGCGACCTGCGCGCTGGCTGGGGCCACAGGCTTAAGCCTGTGCTCCATTGCTGGCCGGGCGGCGAGATGACCACGACCCTGCCCTATGCGCTGCCCGAGCCGGAGGCGGGCGCCGGGCGGGGACTGATGTGGCGCAGATTACAAATCTGCGCCACCTACCCGCCCGGAAGGGGACAGTCCCCATTCGGGGACAGTCCCTCCAGCCGGTCGAGACGACCTTCTCCGTGCGCCTCAAGGCCTTCTCCGCGGAGAGCATTTCCCCGCTGCGACTGGCGCGCGAGGGGCTCGAACCGGTGGAGTGGTGAAGGGGGATGTCGGCGGGGCGTGGCCGCCGGGCGGGGACTGATGTGGCGCAGATTACAAATCTGCGCTACCTACCCGCCCGGAAGGGGACAGTCCCCATTCGGGGACAGTCCCTGGC
>Ga0315294_10005113_pt1 | contig 14388 bp, 10 predicted proteins | sample YL17G13_40_MG_FD_203626 | JGI IMG/M metagenome (GOLD analysis project Ga0315294, IMG submission 203626) | Sediment microbial communities from Yellowstone Lake, YNP, Wyoming, USA - YL17G13_40 | ecosystem: Environmental > Aquatic > Freshwater > Lake > Sediment | place: USA: Wyoming | collected... | reverse complement strand
TCCGCATAAAAAGCTCGCAACCGCTCATATAGCCGGCACAAAGGGCAAAGGCTCAACTGCCACGATGCTTGCGAGGATGCTGGAGGCCAACAGTTATACTGTGGGTCTTTATACTTCGCCGCATGTAGTCGATTTGCATGAGCGGATAGCGATTAACGGCAAAAATATCACCGACTCAGAACTGCTGGGGCTGATTAACCGCATTTATGCACCGGTTGAGAAGATGGCCAAAGACGGTACCCCTACGTTTTTCGAAATCTTCACGGCGATGGCGTTTATGTACTTTGTCGACAAGAAAGTTGATATAGCCGTCATCGAAACCGGTCTCGGCGGCAGATTAGACAGCACAAATGTGATAGAGCCTGCTGTTGTCGGGATAACCAGCATAAGCATAGACCATCAGAATCTGCTGGGCAGCACCATTGACAGCATAGCAAGAGAAAAGGCCGGTGTTATAAAGAAAGGCGTTCCGGTGGTAAGCGTTCCGCAGGACCCCGCTGCGATGAAGGAGCTTAAAAAGGCTGCGACAGCAGCAAAGGCACCGTTCATGGTAACCGGCAAGGATATAGATTTTTCGTACAGATTTGAATCCTCGCGCGAACACGGGCCGCATACGCGAATATGCCTGACAACGCCGACGAGCAAATTCGAACACTTAAGAGTTCCTCTGCCTGGCGAACATCAGGCCATAAACTGCGGCCTGGCCATAGCGATGCTCGATATGCTCAAGGCCGGCGGTTATAAAATCGACGACAATAAGGCCGCTGAAGGCCTTAAAAATATCCAGATGCCGGGCAGAATGGAGATTATCAGCCATGACCCGCGGATTCTGATAGATGCGGCTCATAACGCAGCGAGCATCAAAGCGTTGATTGCGGCTATCGGTCAGCACATACCATACGATTCGATGATAGTAATCTTCGGCTGCGGACAGGACAAGGACATCCGCGGGATGCTCGAACAGCTTCAGTACGGAGCGGATAAAATGATATTCACCCGCAGCAATTCGCCAAAAGCTGTGTATCCGCAGGACCTCGCCGATATGTACACGGAAATCTGCGGCAAGATGTGCCAGACAGCAATGAGCCTGGGCGAAGCACTGAGAATCGCATCGAGCGTTATCAGCAAAGAAGACCTCATCTGCATCACCGGCAGCTTCTATCTCGTCGGCCAGGCAAAAATAATGTTCAGACCGGACTAAAAAACCTCAGCCGGAGTATTGAGCATCACTAAAGGCAAGGATGGGATAAAAAATAAAGGGAAGGAAAAACATTCCGACCGCAAAACCCGTGCTTTTGCCGAATTTTTCGGCCACCGCCAAACACAACAAAAACGCAAAGACAAGATTAACCAGCGGAATAAGAAAAAGAATCAGCCACCAGCCGGGCTTTGCGGCTATCTTCAAAAGAATATAAAGATTATAAAACGGGATAATGGACGCCCAGGCAGGCTGGCCTGCCTTGGTGAAAATCTGCCACATTGAAACTATCATAAGAACAATTATGGCAAGACGGATAAGTGTTCCAATCATTTCAAAATCCTTTCAAAAAAATTAAATTTCTTTTTTCACCATCGCTGCGTTACGGAATATTCGACAGTTGCATTCGAATCGGCGGCAAGCTCAACCGTAAAACGAGCTGTTGTCGCATCCTTCTTTACGTAAGGCTGAGTCGATTGCTCGATGTCCCAATTCACCCACGAAGAAAACTTTTCATCGACAAAGACCGTTACCGGCGCATCCTTGCGGTTGCGAAGCTCTATCGAGTGCTTCTCCCATTTCATCCTCCTTTCGACCTTGCTGTCGAGAAGCTTATATTCAACAGCTATATCAAAGGCATCGCCGATATAAAGAGATACCTTCTCATTCTTCGGTGTGTGGTCTATTAAATCTTCGCCGACAAATTCGAGCATGTTATCGGCGTCCTTCTTGAAAACACGAACCTTGCCCTTGGGCAGTGCGATACCGAGACCACCATCCTTTTTGTTCTCAAACTCAAACTTTACCTGGACCTTGTCGGCCTTTTTGTCCCGCTCATAAAGATAGATTTTCTTTGCAGGAACATTCAGAGCAGGAGTTATAAATTCAATTTGTTTGGTCTGATTGTTGTTGATGGTGCTGGGACGGGAAAGTGTGTAAATGTGATACTCCATGAAAGGCCTTTCCTCAAAAGCAGGCGCACCAGCGGCCATTTCAAGAGCCTTGTATTCCACCATTCCCCGCATCCTTGGTTGTTCAACCCGCCTTACATCACCGGCAATAAGTTTTATCGTCGCATCCTTATAAGTCGCGCCGCTCTGGTTGTTGATTGTCACCCAGCCGCTAATGTCAAGGGCGTTTTCGACGGCGTTAAGAATAGCAGAATAGTCCGCTTTCCAAGCAATATTATCGGTGGTATAGGTTACGCGGCACAATTCTTTGCCGGCTGCCTCGGCCTGGGCAAGCCAGATAAGAGTCGGTTTTGTAACCAAATCTTCAGGAAGCTGCTCGAGCGAGATATTTTCAACACTGTCGCTACTGATTATCTCCACCCGGCCGTTGATGTTTTTGAGTATCAGATTGTTGTCCCTGGCGGCCATAAGGACGCCGGAAACATTTTTGCCCTGGTCGGCACCGCTGCCCTTGATTGAGACATTGACGGTCTTGTCGAGGTAACGATTAAGAAGGCTTGATGTGCTGACAAGGTCATATTCGTAATTCTGTTCGAGGATGGCTATCCGGCCGGGGGATGAAAGGCACTGAAAACTTACGCTGGCCGGCTCTATCGCTGATGCAACATCGGTAAACCTTATAGTGTTAAGACCCTTGTTAAAGGCTATGGGGCGCTGCTCCTTGATGACGGCGAAATTATTATTATAAACAGTTACCGCCACGGAATTTGTCTCGGCTGCAGGCTCCTGTGCTGCAAAAAGACAACTGTAAACAAAAAGAATTATCAGGATTAAATTAAAAGATTTTGTCTCCATTTTTTGTGCCTCCAAAAATTACTGCTTTTAGTTTACAGTTTACTATACACTGTAAACTGTTCACTGTAAACTTTTACAGAGATTTTTCAGTTCTGCCGCTGCCGGATGAGGACCGAAGGATTCGAGAGCCAAAAGGGCTTTCTGCCGATATTGAACGATTTGTGACTTTGTAAAGTCAATGCTTTTTGAGGCATTCAGCATTGATACGATGCGATTTATGTCCGCCTGCCTGCTGTCAAACGCATCGAGAAGCTCGTTCCTGGCCGATGAATCGAGGACGCTGGCGGCATGAATGAGGGGCAATGTGAGCGTTCTGGTTAAAAGGTCCCTGCCGCCGGTTTTGCCGGTCCGGCTTTCTTCGCCGAGAATGTCAACAAGGTCGTCAATAATCTGGAAAGACAAGCCGAAATTAAGGCCGAACTCATATAATCGATTGGCGGATTGCTCGTCCGCTTCGGATGCCATTGCGCCAAGGCGGCAGCAGTCGGCAAAAAAAACCGCGGTTTTTTTTTCGACTATGTCAAGATACTCCTCAATGCCGATGGCGAAATCGCCGCGGCAGACGTTCTGGAGCATCTCGCCGCGACAGACTTTGACGGCGGTATCAGCAAGGAGCCGATTAATATCGTCTCTCTGCAGAGATGCGACAGCCACAAAAACCCTGCTTAAAAGATAATCGCCCAGCAGGACGGCAAAATTGGCACCCCACAGATTATTCGCCGTCGCATGACATCTGCGCTCTGTGGCGCTATCTATCACGTCGTCGTGCAGAAGCGTAGCGGTGTGTATCATCTCAACAATGCCGGCAATTTTGATATGGAGCTCGGTCGCCCTGCCGAATAATCTGCCGGCCAGCAGCACAAAAGAGGCACGAAGCATCTTGCCCTGCTGGCCTTTGAGGTAGTCTATAAACGGTTTGAGTCTGCCGTCAGGACAATCGAGCTGTGTGCAAAAAAAATCGCTCACCTGCATAAGCTCATCGGATATAAGCTCACAACAGGCAGCCGATGGGGCCTGCCGAGGTATTTTACTTCGACCGGCCATGAGCATAATCGAAAAATTTTCTGCGCAAAAGCAGAGTGACTTCGCCGGGTCTGCCGCCGGAAATTTGTCTGCCGTCAATTTCAATAACGCCAATAACCTCGGCTGCCGTGCCGGTAAGGAATAATTCATCCGCAACATAAAGGTCAAATCGCGTCAGGTTCTTTTCGACAACCTCGATTCCTTCGCGTTTTGCAAGGCGCATTACAATAGCTCTTGTAATGCCCTCAAGAGAACCTGCCTGGATGGGCGGGGCGCAAATAACACTATTTTTGACGATAAAGACATTATCGCCGGAGGCTTCGGCAACGAAACCTTCGTGATTGAACATTATCGCCTCAGGCACGCCGGCATCGAGCGCCTCTATCTTTGCCAGGATGTTGTTGAGATAATTAAGACTCTTGACCTGCGGCGGTATCGCAAGCGGATGATTGCGAATCGTGCAGGCAGCGATAACCTTGATGCCTGTTTCGCAAAGCCCCTCAGGATACAACTGAATGCTGTCGGCGATAATAATTATCTGGGGCTTTTCACAGTTAAACGGATTAATGCCCAGCGAACCGATGCCGCGAGTAACAATAAGGCGGATATAGCCGTTAACAACATTGTTTGCCTTGACGGTCTGTATAGTTGCCTCGGCAAGCTGCTGGGGCGTCATATCGATTTTAAGCCTTAAAACTTTTGCCGATTCGTAAAGTCTTTTAAGGTGCGCATCAAGCTCAAATACCTTCGAGCTGTAAACACGGATGCCTTCAAAGACGCCATCGCCATAAAGCAGACCATGGTCAAAAACGCTTATTTTAGCGTTCGATTCATCAACAAGAGAGCCGTTCAGCCATATTTTCAACGCCATAAAAGTCTCCAGATTTTTTAAGCTGCCGAAATTCTGCCGTCGGCAAGTCTTATCACCCGGCCAGCCCTGACAGCGATTTTTTCGTCGTGCGAAACCATTACAATCGTCTGACCCGCATCGTGCAGCTTTTCAAAGACCTTCAGGATACCATTTCCTGTCTGGGAGTCAAGGTTTCCGGTCGGCTCATCCGCAAGTATTATATCCGGCTGATTCATCAGGGCCCTGGCTATTGCGACCCTTTGCCTTTCACCGCCGGAAAGCTGGAAAGGCCGATGAGAGACCCTTTCGGAAAGGCCCAGCTCGCCAAGGAGCTGACAGGCATGATTTTTGGCCGAATCAGAACAAGCCAACCAGCCCACAGCAGAGCTATGAGCCATCCTGGCAAGCAAAACATTTTCCAGCACTGTTAATTCGTCAAGTAAATGATAAAACTGAAACACAAAACCAACCTTTTTGTTCCTGAATTCGTTGATTTTTCTGCCGGAAAAATCGGCAAGGTTTTTCCCTTCAAAAAAAACACTGCCTTTATCGGGCATATCCAGCGCTCCGAGGATGTGCAAAAGAGTGCTCTTGCCGCTGCCTGAAGCGCCCCTTACGGCGATAAATTCGCCGCGAACAACAGAAAGATTCACGCCTTTTAAAACCTCAAGGCGAGTCTGGCCCATCTGATAGGATTTGCAAATGTCTTTACAACTTAATATGTAATTGTTTGTCTCTGTCATAACTGGTTCACCTGCAGAACGTCAACACATTTCCGGCCGGCAGCACTGAGCGTCGGCAATAAAGCCCCCAGCAGACAAGCCGCTACGGCACAGGCGGCAACAGCCGCTAAAAGAAGCGGCGCAGTATCGTGCGGTATCTCGCCTATTGCATAAATTTCCCTGTTCCACATCTGAAAGCCGAACTTATCAAACAGCCAGCCTTCGAGCCTGTTTATGTTCGCAAGAAAAAACAAGGCAGATGCAATTCCGACAGCGGCGCCGCAAATACCCGTCAGGAAAGCCAGACGCATAAAGACTGTTATAATGCCGGCCTTCGATACGCCAAGGCTTTTGAGAATGCCGATGTCCCTGCTTTTTCGGCTTATAATCATATAAAAAATCACAAAAATAATAAAGACAGTAATCAGGCCCACAAGGGCAAAAAGCAAAATCAGCATCGTCTGCTCTTTCTCCATCGGGGCAATGGTTTGGCGGCGGTAAGTTTTCCAGTCCGCAACCCTCACAGTGCCAAAGAGGTTGGCAAGTGCAAAATCGCTCTTTTGGCTTATAAAATCCTGCCAGAGCCGAGATACCTTGTCGGTGCAGAGGTTAATATCAGAGCCTTGCTTGAATTTAATAAAGATTGCATTTGTCCTCCTGCCGGCAATATCCATGCCGCAAAGAGACTGCAGAAAATCAAACGGAAGATAAACGACGGTGCTGTCGATTCTCGCCAGACCCGAATTGCTGTTGTCGCTGTAATAGAACGTCCTTGAATTGGCAGAAAGCTGCGTGCCGGTCTTTGCAAGAGCACCTTTGGGCGTCAAAGGAAAACACGTAACAAGATAGGACCATGCCGGCAGGTAACTTAATTGTCTATATTGTCCCGATTTCTGCCTTTCGACAAGCAAATCGACTCCAACGATACAGCCGGGCAGATTAGTATCATATATGGGCCTAAAGGCAAGTATCGGCGCATCCTTGCGGTAATAAAGCGTATCCGCAAAATCCGTCGTCTTTATGTGCCGGGCAATATCTATGCCCATAAGGTCAAGCGCAGCGTTTTTGCCCGATGACTCGGATTCGACAAGGCCAAAGGCGCTTATCACGGGCGCGGCAGAAGCGACAAAGTCCGCACCTTCAAGATGAGATATAAATTCCTCGTAAAGACCGAAACCGACAAGCGAATCGGTGGAAACAATACAGTCAGAGAAAAAGGCATGATTCTTGGCTGTAAAGTCAATGACAAGGCCGTTCATCACCGTCATTACCACCACGACGGTAAAGACACACAACGCAACGGCAAGGACGGCAAGGATTGTTATCCTGCGTCGCAAAAAAAATCTGGCCGGTAATAAACAAGCGTACATCTTATTCGTACCTGAGAATTTTTGCAGGAATCGCTTTTGCTGCGGTTATCGCCGGGGCCAGAGCTCCGAGCACAGAGGCAAGAACCGCTGCACCGAAAAACCGCCAGGCCCAGTACCAGTTGAAATGATTCGGTATCCTGCTGAACATATAAACACTGCTGCTCCACAGCTTAAGCCCGAAAAGAAGCCCAATCCACCGCTCTATCGTGTTTACGTTATGAGTAATTGCAAATCCAACAACCAAACCGACAGAAGCGCCGATTAAACCTATAAACAAACCGAAAAACAGAAAAATTGAAGCGATAGTTACCGATGAGCCGCCGATAGATTTGATTATCGCAAGGTCTTTCTGCTTGGAAGTTACTATCATATAGAATATGCAGAAGACAAGCACTACAACGCCTGCGCTTATAACGCCAAAAATAACAAGCAAAACCCCCATCTGCTTGCGAAGCTCGGCGGTGTACTGGCTCTGCTTGGCGACTGAGGTAATAATTTCAGTATCGGCAATGTAAAAATTCGGCCAGTCAAGCCTGCCGGAAGCAAAATCCGTCCATATCTGCCGAACAACGGAGACTGTCTGCTGCGGACTGAAACCATCGGCACATTTTATATGAATTACATCAGCAGGTTTTTGAGTCTGGCCGCGCAAAACAGCAGCTAACCTGTCAACAGGCACAAAGATAAATCTCTTGTCGATGTCATAGACGGAGGTGAAAACCACATCACAAATCCTTATCCGCGCTGAACGGCTCTGCAAACCGGCAAACGAATCATCAGTCAATGAATCCTTTTGAACACTGCCGACAGTTATAATTGCATTATCACCGACAAAAGCCTTCACGAGCGACAAATCATATTCATCGGTTTTGGCATCCGGCTCAGCAAGAAGACCGATGCCGACAAAGGCAGGTATTATATCGCTGTCATTGGCGTCATTTTCAAATTCCGGAATCGAAGAAAGATTTTTCTGCATCAGAAGACTATTTTTCATACCGGTAACTCTGCAGCGACTCGGTAAGTCTATTCCCCAGATGCTTACCGCCTTTACATTGCCGCTTCCCAGGTGAATAAGACCGTTTGTGGAAAGGACCACACTTGCAGCAGCGATTTCCTTTGAGCTGCAAAGTTTTGCGACAAGCTCATCGCTGTAAGAAATTTCTGCCGGCGGCTCAAGAACTATATCGCCAAGATAATCAGATGAGCTCGATTCAATCGCCTCGATAAAGGCTGTAAAAAGACTTGCAACGGTAACAAGCAGCGCGGTTGAAAGGGCAACCGCGACGATACTGAGAAAGACAATTTTCTTCTTTTCCAGATACCGCAATGCAAGGAAAAATTTGAGCATTTATCAAGTCCTTGGAAGAATTGAAAATTTAAGATTGAAGATTTAAAATTTGAGGAGCCGCCTTCGGCGGGACTTTTTATTAATTTAATTCTTAAATCTTAAATATTAAATTTTAAATCTTCTCAGGTTTTAACAACGGAAACAATATAACATCTCTTATGCTTGCTGCGCCGGTAAGAAGCATTATTAGTCTGTCGATGCCGATGCCCAGTCCTCCTGCCGGCGGCATGCCGTATTTCAATGCGGTTATAAAGTCCTCATCAAGACTTCGGAACGTATTTTCATCTTCGCCTGCGCCTTTGAGCTGCCGAATGAAGTTTTCGTACTGTACGTCAGGGTCGTTCAGTTCGGTATAGGCGTTTGCAATCTCCATTGTGCCTATATAGAGTTCAAACCTTTCGGCGAATTGCGGATTCGCGCAACTTCGCTTTGTCAGAGGACAGAGCCTGGCAGGATAGTCGAACACAAAAGTGGGATTGATGAGATTTTTCTCCACCGTCGCAGCGAAAAGCTCGTTTATAACAATCTCGTCGGCCTTTTCCCCCCCGCTCTTGCTTTCGCAAGAAAGCGCGGGGGCGAGTGATTTGGCCTTTTTGCGGATTGAAGAGATGTCGTGAATGTCGCAACCGGCGTATTCTTTGAGCAACTCGCTGTATGAGACTTTTTTCCACGGACGAGAATAATCTATTGTGTTATCGCCGAATTTTATTTTCGCACCTTCGCAGTGTTTTTCGACAAGCAGAAAAATCAGTTCTTCAGTAAGTTCCATCATTATATTATAGTCGGCGTATGCCTGGTAAATCTCCATCATCGTAAATTCAGGATTGTGGCGGGGACTTAAACCTTCGTTGCGGAAATTGCGGTTCATTTCGAAGACCTTTTCAAAACCTCCTGCGAGCAGCCTTTTCAAAAACAATTCCGGCGCAATCCGCAGATACAAATCAATGTCGAGAGCATTGTGATGCGTGATAAATGGTTTTGCCGCCGCACCGCCCGGTATCGACTGCATCATCGGAGTCTCGACTTCATAAAAACCTTTCGCTGTCAGAAAACTGCGAATGGTCGAGATGGCTGCGATTCGCTTTTTGAATCTGTCCATACAATCGGGGTTTGCCCACATATCAACATACCGCCTGCGATAGCGCAAGTCGATATCAGCAAGGCCGTGAAACTTCTCAGGCGGCTGCAGCAGCGACTTTGCAAGAATTGTTAGCTTTTCAACCCATATTGTAAGTTCGCCGGTCTTTGTAAGGCCAAGCTGCCCTTCTGCGCCGATAATGTCGCCAAGGTCGAGAAGCTTTATCAGCTCCCATTGTCCCTCGAGCAGCTTTTTGCTCAGGCCGAGCTGAATCGTTCCGCTGCTGTCGCGAAGCGTTATGAAAATGAGTTTGCCGATGTCGCGAAGAAGAACTATCCTTCCTGCACAGGTCGCCTTCTGCTGCGCCCTTTTTTCATCAAACCTTGCCCTGACCGATTGTGTCAATTCGACGTTATCAAAACGCGCACCGTAAGGGTCGATTTCGAGCTGTCTCATTCGCTCAAGTTTTTCCCTTCTCTGCTGCTCGAGTTTACCGATGTCCTGCGGTTCGGTCATTGCTCACCCCCACTGTTGCTTGAAGCTGCGGGGGCAATCAATTTTGCTTTGGCAACAAGAATTGCAACAGCAAGCTGAGGGTCTGCCTGCAATATCTCAGCCAGATTGTGCCTTGCCAGCTTTGATTTGCTTTCATCATGGCCTGCTGAGGCCAGCACATCGTTGTCTCGCTGAATATCCATCATTTTTCTGATTTCGTCGCTGCGGGGTTCAATTTTCACGTTCGGCATTATGCCCCAGTCTTTTCTGCCGAGCTTTTCCATAGCGAAGCGGTCCCTGACCTTCTCGCCGCTCGGCAGATGATAATAAGCCATTGTGTATTTTAACTGTGCCCCGCCGCCGGGATAGTCGCTCGGCGTCTGAACGCGGCCTTTGCCGTAACTTTGCTGACCAACCAGAGTCGCTCTTGAGTAGGTCTTGTCTGCAAGCGCGCCTGCAACTATTTCAGATGCGCTGGCAGAGGCTGAGTTAATAAGTATTACAAGAGGATAATACGGATGAGTGCCTTTTTTGTGCGCAGCCTCCCAGGTCGGAAGACCAACCCTCGGCTGCGTACTTACCATAATACCCTTGTCCACAAACATATCTGTAACCTCTGCTGCGCTCTGCAGAAAACCGCCGAAGTTGTACCTTAAATCCAGAATCAAAGCCTGCATACCCTGGCTTTCGAGCATCGTGAGAATTCCATCGAGGTCCGAAGCAGTAGTCGCTGAAAAATTCGTGACGCGAACATAACCGATATGATTTTTCTCATCCACAAAGTACAACCATCCGCCCAAATTATCCCTCGACCAGCCGCGGGTCGTCGGAACTATAATCCTGGCCCTTGTAATTTCAATATCACGGGTTTTCTCTTCGTTGTCGCGACGAATTGCAAGCATAACCTTTGTGCCGGCAGGACCGGTAATCTTGCTGACGGCACAGTTAATCGGCATATCCTTTGTTTTTTCGCCGTTGACAGCTTCTATTATGTCGCCGGCATCCATACCTGAATTATACGCCGGCGTGCCGGGCAAAAGGCTTGCCGCCCGCAGCAGACCGTCAGCCTTCGAGATTTCAACGCCGATGCCGGTAAATTCATTGGTCATGTTTTTCTCAAAGTCTTCTTTCTCCTTCGGCCAGATAATAACCGTGTGCGGGTCAAGTGCGGATAACGCCGCCTCGGCAAAATGCCGGACTACCATCTGCTCGGGCAGATTCATCGTCGCCGAATTCAAAACCAGAATCTCTCCAAATAATTTGATGAACTGGTCTTTGCTTAAGCCGGGAAGTTCCGAGCTGTAATTCTTCCTCAACGCATCGAGCCCTGCGGCAAAGTCAGGCAGCTTGTCTTTTGAAAAGGCTATTGCAATCCTGCCGCCCGTGACAAGTTCGGGCAGCTCCTCTGGCGAAGAGCCAACCGTAACGAAACCATTGCCGTCGGAACTATCGGAGAACCGCAATACGTCGGTAAGGTTGCGAAAACGACCAAATACCTTATCAGCCATATCGCTGTAGTAAAAAGGCTCCACATAACCGTATTCAAGAACATCAAGACTGCGGATGAACATTTCGGGCTTTATCTTCTGGTAGCGGTCGCCAGCCGTCTCGCAGGGATTATCCGTCAGAGAAGCCTCGATGAGCATCTTTTCCTCAAGCTCCTTTTTTTTATCGGCGACGGCTTTATCGTCCTCGTAAAATACACTAAGCCAGGTGAAACAATAAAGAAGCGAATCGAGCCATTTGCCCTTTGATTCAAATTCTGCGGCTGCCTGGCGAGACTTTGCTATCGTCTTTTGAACAAACTCATCAGACAGAATCTGCTCTTTCTGCGTATCGTCGGCAAACTCATACGCCCTGGCAATAATCGGAAAAATTTCCAGCAGATTAGGCTCATTTGTCTCCGGTCGTGCCTTGAGCTTCTCAAGCTCCGCGAGCTGCTCATCAAGGGACTTTCTCTGCAACTGCCCTCTTGCAAGCTCAATCTGCCTGTACTGTGAAATTACATCAGAAAGAGCCCCCTTGCTTTCTGCGAAAGCAGAGGAGGGGGTATTGTTTGCGTCGGCCTGCTCGCCCGACGAAGCAAAAGCCGCGGCGGAACTTAGAATCTGTTCGGCAGCACTGAAATTACCATCGCAGATTTCCTGCACGGCGGACCTGAGCAAAGCTGCCGTATTGCCGTCCGCCGGCTGTACAGCAGAAATCTTTTGCGGCGTTTTTGAAACCTCGACCGGCCTGGACATCGCAAAAGCATCCGGAAGCGGCACAACAACAAACAAAAATACTATAAAAACAATAAATACTGCATTTTTTTTCATTCGCGACTTTCTCTAAAAATTACGTTATGCATCAATGCCCAAAGAGATAAAAAATCCGAAGCACGAAATCCGAAATCCGAAACAATATCGAATTACCAAAATTCAAATGCTCAAAATGTTTTAAACATTTGAAAATTAGGATTTTGAATTTGTTTCGAATTTAGATATTCGAATTTCGGATTTTTATTTTTCATCTACATTCTGCCGCCCTGCCGCTGCATCCGAGAACATCGAGTTTGTGCATTACCATCGCCTTTATCGCATCTCTGGCAGGACCGAGATAATTTCTCGGGTCAAATTCACCGGGCTTTTCGGCAAAAACCTGCCGAATCTTGGCTGTCATAGCCATGCGAAGGTCAGTATCAATGTTTACCTTGCAGACCGCCATTTTCGCGGCCCTCGATATGGCCTCTTCCGGCACGCCCATTGCATCCGGCATCTTTCCGCCGTATTTATTAATCAGTTCTTTAAATTCCTTCAGAACGCTGCTCGAGCCGTGCATCACCAGCGGGAAACCAGACAGCTTGTCGGCAACTTTCTGTATGACGTCGAAAGCTATTTTAGACTCGGATTTGAACTTGTAAGCGCCATGACTTGTGCCGCAGGCAACCGCAAGAGAATCGCAGCCGGTTCTGCGGACAAATTCCACCGCCTGGTCGGGGTCGGTAAGATGACTTAAAATGTCATCGCGGCTGACACCTTTCACGTCTTCCTCAATACCGCCAAGCTGGCCGAGTTCGGCCTCGACAACAACACCGTGAGCATGGGCGTATTCGACAACCTGCTTTGTGATTTCGACATTCTCCTCAAAAGGATGACCTGATGCGTCAATCATCACTGAACTAAAACCATCATCGACACATTGTTTGCAGATATCAAACGTGTCGCCGTGGTCAAGATGCATACAGATGGGAATATCGGGATTTTCCGCAACAGCAACGTCAATTATCGCTCGCAGGTAACTCATGCTCGCATATTTTCTGGCACCGCGCGAAATCTGCAAGATAAGCGGAGCCTTCTTCTCAGCGACCGCACTGATGATGCCCTGCGTGATTTCCATATTGTTGACATTGAAAGCCCCTATTGCATAACCGTTTTTGTAGGCCATCTTGAACATCTTTTTGGTATCAACTAATGCCATGACTGGGTTTCCTTTAAAAAATCAACAAACTAACCGCTCAGATATATTTAATAAAGAGTCGTAACCGTCGTCTGCGGGTCGATTTCGGGCTAATAATTACGGTCCTGCGGAGAATCCAGACCCATAAATCTCCTTGAGCCCATAGACAGTTCGCTGACTCCTTCCGGCCATATACTAAAGACTATTGCCTGTCTGTCAAGAGACTCGTCCATGCTGAAAGTCAGACCGTAAAAGAGCCTGTGATATCGCCTGATAAGCGTAATCTGGCTGGAGATTCTTTTACCGTAATCAAAATCATACTGATGGGCAAGTGTGATAGTGTAACGCGGATTCAACTTATATGTCGCGGCAAAGGTAAAGGCGTTTGAGCCTTTTTCGCCGTCAATGTCGGTGCTCCTGAGGTATCTTGCACCGACATAATAACTGAGATTCGGCCAGCGGAGCCGCGAAAATCCTATGTTGAACTGCTCGATATTTCTGCCTGTTACATCATAATTCAGGTCGCTCAGGATTGCCGTCGTATCGCTTATCCGCCAGATATAATCGGCGTTGAAGCTGTCCCGCTGCATCCCAAACGTTTCGAATGTTCTGTAAGGACCGCCTAAATCGCTGTTGAAAATATGCGGCGCAGAAAGAGCTGAAAGCGGCACAAAAGAATTATTCCAGAGAAACTTGTCCGGCCTGACCGGCTCGGCCGAGTCATTGCCGACCCAGGTAAAAGCGGTATTCAAACGCATCCATTCGACAGTTCTCTCCTTGCTGCCGCTGCCGCGTTTTGTCTGCCACCGCTGCAAAAGACCAAGATTGAAGATGTCCTTCTGCTCGACAGCATCGGAACTTTCTGCAAATACGGCGGCGCTGGCATAGGGTTTTACGATATGGCGAAGACCGTTGAGGTCCCAGAATACCGAACGCACATTATTAAAGGTCTTGTAATACTGAGTTGAGGCCCTTACGCCGGCCTCGCCGATAAAAACTTTCTCGGAGCCGAACTCTGTGCCTGTGCCGGTAACAAGGCCTCGTTCAAAGCCGCTTCTGTCGTCATAGCCGAACGTGCCGGCAACATACGGCACAACCTT
>Ga0315294_10005108_pt1 | contig 14390 bp, 9 predicted proteins | sample YL17G13_40_MG_FD_203626 | JGI IMG/M metagenome (GOLD analysis project Ga0315294, IMG submission 203626) | Sediment microbial communities from Yellowstone Lake, YNP, Wyoming, USA - YL17G13_40 | ecosystem: Environmental > Aquatic > Freshwater > Lake > Sediment | place: USA: Wyoming | collected... | reverse complement strand
GGAACTACATCTTGAAACGAGGAGGACAAAAGATCCCAGAAACAAGGGTAGAGGTCTTTGAGATCCTGTGTCGAAATGCCTACTTGGACCCCCAATTGGAGCAAGATCTGGTGATTATGTCCAGATTCCGCAACTTACTTGTGCATGGATATGCAGCCATTGACCTAGCACAAGTCTACAGCATACTGCAAAGTCGTTTCGACCTCTTGAAACAAGTGGCAACTAGGTTGATTGAAGTATCCGAAACCTTTCGCTGAACCTGCAACAGGACGTGGGAACATGAAGAACGCAATTGTCGTCTATGATTCAGTATACGGAAATACCGAGAGGGTTGCACGTGCTCTCGCCCAGGGTCTGGAGAAGTCGGGTACAGTCAAAGTAACGCTGTTTCGACCTGACGAAACTGATGTTAGCAGGCTCTCCGAATACGACATACTACTCGTTGGCGCTCCCACACATGCATGGAGAGCTTCTGACCCGATCCGCAAGTTCCTCGCGAAGCTCAGCGAATCAGCTATCAGAGGCAAGAAGGTCTTCGCCTTCGATACGAGAATGAGAAGTCGATTCGCGGGAAGTGGTGCCTCCAAAGATATCGAGAACTCACTCTCCAAACTTGGTGCGGACGTTGTGAAGGAAAGAGTGTCTGCCATTGTGACGGGAAAAGAGGGGCCCCTCGAAGAAGGCGCAGAGAGCAACTTCACGAGCATTGGATTTGAGATAGCCAAGATGATTCAGTAGGAACCTTCGTCGTAGGTCCTGGCATGTAGCGGACCACCTGGTGGTAACTACGTATTGATGGTTTCATATCTGGTCGGATCAGCGAAGAAATCCACAGCGCGCACGGATGTCCTGAACTCAGCCTTGTGGACAATGCCCTCTGGAATGAGGTACGAGTCCCCCTTCTTGTACACCTTGGTAGCTCCATTCATCGTGAGTGCCATCTCTCCCTCTAGAACGAATCCGAACTGTTCACAGTGTGCGTGAGGTGATACGACACCTCCTGCTTCAATCTCAAAGAAGACTACTTGTGAGTTCTTGCCTTGAGAGACCCATCCCCGTACACCGGGAAAGGTGATTTTCGCTTTGGGGAGATTCTTGATGCATTCAGGATAGGGCACGCTCTTCATGTGACTCACGTGATAGGCTCCGCTTGACTCTGTAATATTCCTTCCCCATTGGCCAAGTGATTCTGTCATGCAACAGTGATGCCCACTAAGCTGACGAGCATTCGTCCGTCGGAATGGAAAACGATGTGAAGATTGAGGACATAGTTTAATAAGCTATCACTCATATGTATGTGTAGTTCGGGCGTAAACATACACGCCGGAATCGAACGAACTTGAACAAATCATCTGAACCAAATACAACTCAGCCCTTGATTGAGGTATTCTCTCAGCTCGGGCATCCGTGGGCTGTACCTCTCATTCTTGTTCTCGGTGAACGTGACTCCGACCTCGAGTATCATGAGATCCAAGACAGGATGGTGTCAGCCACTAGCAGGAAGATAGCCGATACTGCGCTGTCCAAGTGTCTATCGGATCTCGTTGAGGCAGGCCTAGTACACAGGACTGTTCACACAGACTCTGCTCTGAACGGTGAGTATACTCTGACCCTCGCGGGTTACGAGACCTACCAGCATGTGATCCGTATGCAGCGTTGGACACAGAACGGTTTCAACAACCGCCGTCCAATGGCGGATTGCTCATCCGCCTGCTAGGAAGATAGCCGAGCCCCTTACGGCTCAGGCTTCCATGAAATACAGGCAGGCCGCACTACAGTGGAAACGCGGCCTTGGCCCTTTTCTTTTAACTCAGCTCGATACCATGCATCACTGCTTGTGAGCAGCATTGACTACTCACCAGCTGTTGTTCATTTCGTCAGCGCTTGTGTACGTAGCAGCAGACCCACGCTTGAGAAGAAACCATGCTATCGGTTCTATCTCCTTGAACGGATTATTGCGACACTGAATACCACGATGACCGCTATGGATGCAGATGTCACCACAATAGTCGTAACATTCCATAGTCCGGGAGTGGTTTCTATCGACGTCGTGCTTGTTGTCGTGGTCGACGACGTTGTATTGTCCATTCTCAGGCGCCAGGAGTAAAGTCTGTCAGTCACGTCTGGCGAAAACCCACTGACACTAGTGTTGGCGACGACAGTATTGCGGCTCTGCCAGAGTGGAACCACTGAGCACTCAGATGCCTGCAGGTCTTGGAGAGCACTGTAGTTGGAGTAGCGCTCAAGGTCAGTCGTGGCGCTTCGACCCTTGATCCAGTAGTCATATTGCGCAGTACCACCATGCGTGCTATTGAAGCCCAAGTTCAGCCAATCAGCAAAAGGCACGCAGGCACTGTTGTCAGGATCGACGAAGTTCTGGTACCAACCATAGACGAACATAGGCATCTCAGCACTGTTTCTGTACAATCGGTACGCAGCCCATTCTGCAGTGTGGAGGCTGACAGCTATGACCCCGCTAGCCTCTAGGTCTGCCTCATACACAAGTGCCTGTGCCTCACTCTCTGGATAGTGCCCAGAGGTTTCGTACCACAGGTCAACCTGAAGCTTGTGGCTCTCGTTGAATCCAAGTGGGGAGAGCATAGTCCTTGCATAGGTGTAGTTGGCTTCGCCATACCTGACAAATGAATCCTGATGATATGCAACTCCGTTAGGCACCATACTGTACAATGGTTCAACGGTGTCCAAGAACGCCCACTGACTGAGTTCAGTCCGGTTGAAGCATGCAGCGATGGCTTCTCTCACCTCAACATGATCGAATGGGTGAGTCCTCTGCTGGAAGCACATATACTGGATTAGCGGTCCATGGCCCTGCCAGACTCCGAAGTCAGAGTTGGAGCGCAGGGTATCAATCTGGAGCGATGTGAGCTGCCTATGTGCAACGTCGACCTCACCACTGACTATAGCTACGGCTAGTGACGTTGCACTGGGGTACATCTTGATGACAATGCGTTCAGTCACCGGATAGCCGCCTGTGGTATTCCAGTACGTGGGGTTCCTTTTCAGCCATATCTCTTGGTCAATACCTGCGACACGAGTCCACTTCTCCAGCAGATACGGTCCGAGACCACAAGAAGTGCTTCTGCGTGGGTCATCTACGTGGTAAGTGGCGAGTTGGTTCATTGGGGCGTAGGCCGGGTCCACCATGTAGGATGCAGCACATGACATGAGCTGCAAGAATGGGGCGAAGGGAACATGAAGATAGAATCTGATAGAGTACTCTCCGGTGACTGTCACATTCTCAATGATGGTAGAGTAACCCATGTTGACCTGTGGACCATCCGGCTCTGCCAAGCCCACGCCAGTCAGATTGCAGTTCCTGTCAAAGGTGTACTTGACAATAGATGCGTTGAATGCTTCCCCATTCTCGAACGTCACACCTTGCCTTAGTTGGAAGTCCCAGACTCTGCCGTCGAGGCGTTCGACCCAACTAGTCGCCAAGGCAGGGATTATCTGATTAGTGCCACCATCAGATCCTGGTGCGATGTCCACCAAACCAGAACTTAGGGAGGTCGTGATGTCCCACTCAAGAACACCGTATATCAAGGCTGGGTCCAAGCAAGCGTCTATGCCGTAAGTTGTGCCCACAGTAATGACCTCAGCTTTCCCAGCGGGTACAACAGACTGTTCGCCAAGTACGGGCAAAGCGACTAGTGAGCACATTCCAAGAGAAGTCAAGATGACCGCCGCAAAGACACCGACAGTCTTCTTCCAATACTCCATCAAGGGCTCTCTCCTCCCAAGGCACGAAAACAGAACAGTGCTAACTGCAGGCATCATTGCCCCCGATTGCATATAAACCATAGGAAGGCTTGCACGCACTTTGATAATTCATTGTCGCGGGGTGCAACAATGACTCTATCAATGAACCGCAGAATCGTGAAGACGGCTCTTGCTCAAGCTTATCAGGTGAACATACGACATTCCCGGTCCGACTACAAGACCGGTGATGCGCAGATGAAGATCCAGATTCAGCCGTTGGGAGATGCTGATCTCTCCGAGCTGGCCAGATTGAACTACGAAGTGCGACACGACTCGCCGTTGAGCAACAAGGCTCCTTCAGTTGCACATGTAGAGAAGGCGTTTGGAGACCTCGTCACCAGAGAAACCAGCAACATAACGGTTCAGGCAAGGGACGACAGCAGCGGGGCTCTAGTTGGGTGGTTGAACCTATACGCTGGTATCCCAACCATGGTCTTCCTCGGTCGATGGCATCCTCTTGTGCCCCGAGGACGGAAACAGTCCTCAATTGCTCGGCGCCTAATTCAGGAAGCGAAGTCGCAGACTGCTATCCTCAACCGGAGCAGACTCGAGATACAGTTTGATGAGATCACTCCCGAGCATCGGCCACTTCTGAGAACGTTCGACAGGTGGTACTCCGCCGAGGGTTTCCTAAAGGCGTCAGAGGAATACCACATGCGAGCCAAGCTCAAGAAGAGCTCACTTGAGGGCTTCCAAGTCCCTCAGGGATTCAGTCTACATTCACTCACCACTGTTGGCAATGAAGATATTCGGGACTGCTTTCTCAAGGCATTTCTTGACAGCAAGGATAGACTGTTTCTCTCAATGAAACCCGAACAGCAGGATGTGACATTCCATGAGTGTTTCAGAAGATCGGAGCCCGTTGACCAAGAGCACTCCTACTGCATTCGAGAAGATGGCCGAGTAGTGGCCTTTGTCCTATTGCAGAAACAGAAGGACGAGTATCTCGTGGGGTACTTGGGAGTACACCCTAAGTATCGAGGCAAAGGATTAGGTGGAACTATACTTGCACACAGTCTCCGCGACCTCATTAGTTTAGGCGTGAGGTCCGCCGACATCGAAACAGATGTGACGAACACACCCGCAATCAGACTCTACAAACGTTTGGGGTTCACTCCAGTGAATCGTGAAGCCTACTACTACTGGAATGTCTGACCAGCAGACGGCAAAAACAGGCATGCTCTGTCACAGCTTCTTCCCCATTTCGTAGGCACGCACATGAAACCCGAGACCATCATAGACGCGCTTTGCCTCCTTTGCCTCGGCAGGGCAGTGCAGAGTGACGAAGTCAGCTCCTGCTCGCTTGAATGCACGAAACAGATCCTCTACCAACGTTGTGCCAATGCCTCTATTCCTGTAGTTCGGGTCGACTGCCAAGAGCTCAACATGTCCCACGCTAGACGCCCCCCAGTGTTCCAGCACGTTAGTGGGGATATCCCTGAGATGGCCAAAGACCAAACCTACGATATGGCCGTGCTCTTCGGCAACGATAAGGCCATCAGGAAGAGCCTTGGATATCGCAAGGTCTGCTTCGCTGATTGGGGCATCGAACCCTGCATAGTCGTTGGCCAATTGCACGACTGCTGCAGTGTCTTTTGTTTCAAACCTGCGAATATTCATGCCAGTACGACCTCTGCCTGCAATCTCCTTTCAATGGCAGCTGCTGCCATCATCGCTTTCTACCGGGGCTCCTTGGAGGCCACTCCGGTGTCATTGATGAGAAGACGACGTCTGATGAACCTGACGCCACAGCCACTGGCATATGAGGCGTATCGAAACCCATGCTGACGTTCCCCTTTGAGTCTGCTATGATAAGGCCGGCTTCTCCTGTAGTTTTCTCTCTCAGTTCGCGCATGATCTTCGATGCAGCGTCGGTCACGCTCATCCCCTCCTCAACGTAGTGCACTGCCATGCGCGCCATGACTATCCGGAGTATCTGCTCTCCCTTCCCCGTGCAACTGGCGGCTGCAATATCATTCGCGTAGACTCCTGCCCCGACTATCGGGGAATCACCAATACGACCCGGGAGTTTCCCTGACCAACCACTCGTTGACGAGGCAGCCGCGATTCTGCCATGTGAGTCTACAGCCACGCAACCCACTGTGTCACAACCTTGGGCAATTGGCGGAGGTGTCGTAATCCCTTGCCCACTCTCCGTCCTGTAGCCCTCAGCAACCATCTTGCGATATAGCTTCTCAGCGCCGCCTGCCACGAACTGTGAATTGGAGGTCCTCTCCAAGACATAGCGGGCCAATGATACAGGATGGATAACACCACGTACTGCCATTATAGCCCCACTCTGGAGCCGACTTCCATCCATGACTATGGCATCAAGCTCAATCTCGCCCTCGCTGTTGGGTTTAGCGCCCCTACCCGCAGTGAAGAGGTTGGTTTCTTCGAGAGCCCATACTGCTGTCTCCACCGCATCGAGGGAGGAACCCCCGTTGTCGATGACACAGAGCCCTGCTTCTGCCGCATGGCGGACTGCCTGCAGAACGGCATTGTGGAACCCGGACTCGAAACGGGTCGCGCCACCATGAACCACAACGACTGGGATTGACACGAACCGCCTGACAGGTAGATTGTCAGATAAGTATCACGCATTCATCGCGAGCTATAGCAGATACTGAGGAAGCCTTTCAGTCATGACCACCGAAAGGGCCTCATTTCGCTCCTTTTCCCGCAATCTAGCTCGTCTTCCTGTTCTCACGGCGACATGCGAAGGTTAGGTGTCTATACGAGTGATTGTTAAATTCACAATACACTCATCCATGTACGCGTTAGTCACCGCAAGGCGCCGATTCTATGATTGAGGGTCTGGCAAAGTCTGACGGGTCCCTCAACATGAGGACGTATCTACAGGGTGAGTATGAATGAATGGGCTAAAGGCAACGCTGGTCATGATCTTTGCATTGTTTGTTCTGTCTTTGCTGTGTGGATCTAATGTAACGCTTTGTCCAAGCGCAGGGACGGGCGTGGGCGAAACACCCAATAGAATGGTGTTTCTGAGCGATGTGACTACTCCCCCTGACCTCGATCATCCAGCTGACTTCACGTATGAGCTGGGTGCGACTGGGAACACAATCAGTTGGACCTTCGGGGATGCCTATCCGGGTGACTACAGGGTTGATGGCAATGGATCGACTCTAGGTTGGACATCATGGGCCACGAATGGCACGTACCCACTCAATGTTGACGGACTTGCTCTAGGAGTCCACAACCACACGATCACCGTTAGGGACTCTTACCTGAACGAGGCCAAGGACACGGTGTTTGTCACTGTGAGGGATACAACGCCGCCTAGCTGGGTTCAGGCTCCAATTGACCAGACAGTCGAGTTGGGTGCAGCCTTCAGATACGACCTGAATGCCACGGATCTCTCCGGCGTATCAGGCTGGTGGATCAACAACACAGTGAACTTCCAGATTGACACCAATGGTGTCATCACAAATAAGACAGGGCTCTCGGTGAACGTATACGGCCTCAGAGTAAACGCGACAGACGGCAAAGGCAATGTTCTGAGCGGCACATTCAGGGTGACAGTGCGGGATACCACTCCACCTGCGTGGACACAGGTACCGGTAAATCAGACTGTGGAATTGGGCAGTTCATTCAGGTACGACATTAATGCGACAGATTTGTCCGGTGTACCCACCTGGTGGGTCAACGACACGACCAACTTTCAGATAGATGGCAGCGGTGTTGTCACCAACATTATGAGTCTCGCAATCGGGCCGCATCCTGTCAGGGTCAACGCTACCGATGGCCAAGGTAACGTCCTGAGTGGGACCTTCACAGTCACAGTGCAAGATACGACTTCACCCACTTGGGATCAAACACCGGTTGATCAGACATTCGAGGCGGGCAGTCCATTCAGATACGATCTCAATGCTTCAGATCTGTCGGAAATATCGAGCTGGTGGGTGAATGACACAACCAGATTCTCAATCGACAGCAATGGTGTGATGACCAACATTACGCCTCTCTCGGCAGGTGTCTATGGCGTACAAGTCATTGTCACTGATAATGAGCTTAACACGCTGATAGCCGAGTTCAGTGTCACAGTCCTCGTTAGCACTCCTCCAGACTGGGTCCAAACACCGGCGGACCGAATTGTCGAGTTTGGCGGCTCGTTCAGATACGACCTTAATGCCACTGACTTCTCAGGCATTGGAGGATGGTGGATAAACGACACAGTTAACTTTCAGATTGACAGCGCAGGTGTGATAACCAACAAGATCGCTCTAGTCGTGCATGTATACGGTCTCCGTGTGAACGTTTCAGACACCTTGGGCAACATACGAAGTGCCACATTTCGGGTAACAGTCCAAGACACAACTCCGCCCGTGTGGGCTCCCGCGCCTGTGAACCAGATCGTGGAGCTAGGCAGTTCATTCAGGTATGATATCAATGCCACAGACCTATCAGGTGTGCCCACCTGGTGGGTCAATGACACGACGAACTTCCAGATTGACGCAGGCGGTGTTGTCACGAACAAGATAGCCCTCATCGTGGGCACATACGGCCTCAGAGTCAATGCCACGGACGGACAAGGCAATCTCCTTAGCGGCACTTTCAAGGTGACTGTACGTGATACAACCCCACCGGTCTGGGCTCCCGCACCTGTGAACCAGATTGTGGAGTTCGGCAGTTCTTTCAGGTACGACCTCAATGCTACAGATCTGTCGGGTGTGTCTATCTGGTGGGTCAACAACACTGTGAACTTCCAGATTGATATCAACGGTGTCATTACAAACAAGACCGGGCTCCCTGTGGGCACATATGGCCTCAGAGTCAACGCCACGGACGGCCAAGGCAATGTCCTGACTGGTACTTTCAGGGTGACGATACGTGACACAACCCCGCCAACATGGGCACCAGCGCCAACGAACCAGACCGTCGAGTTGGGTACTTCGTTCAGATACGACCTCAACGCGACAGACCCATCGGGAGTATCCTCTTGGTGGGTGAATGATACGACCCACTTCCAGATCGACACCAGCGGCGTCGTCACAAACAAGACGGCCCTCTCAGTGGGTGCATACGGTCTCCGAGTCAACGCGACGGACGGACAAGGCAATGTTCTGACCGGCACATTCAGGGTGACTGTACGTGACACAACCCCACCGGTCTGGGCTCCCACACCTGTGAACCAGATTGTGGAGTTCGGCAGTTCCTTCAGGTACGACCTCAATGCCACAGACCTGTCGGGTGTGTCCATCTGGTGGGTAAACGACACGACCGACTTCCAGATTGACGCTAGTGGTGTTGTCACCAACAGGATTGCCCTCGCTGTGAGCATATACGGTCTGAGAGTCAATGCCACAGATGGTCAAGGCAATGTCGTGACTGGTACTTTCAGGGTGACTGTACGTGACACAACCCCGCCGGTCTGGGCTCCCGCGCCTGTGAACCAGATTGTGGAGTTTGGCAGTACATTCAGATACGACCTCAATGCCACAGATCTGTCGGGTGTGACCATCTGGTGGGCCAATGATACGACCCACTTCCAGATCGACACCAGCGGCGTCGTCACAAACAAGACTGCCCTCTCAGTGGGTGTCTACGGTCTCCGAGTCAACGCGACGGACGGACAAGGCAACGTCCTGACTGGTACGTTCAGAGTCACTGTGCAGGATTCAACTCTGCCTACGTGGAGTCCAGCTCCAACTGATCAGACCGTGGAGTTTGGCAGTACATTCAGGTACGACCTCAACGCGACAGATCTCTCAGGTGTGTCCGTCTGGTGGGTCAACGACACAATCCATTTCCAGATTGACATCACCGGCGTCGTCACAAACAAGACAACCCTCTCGGTGAGTATCTACGGTCTCCGGGTCAACGCGACGGACGGACAAGGCAACATCTTGAGCGGAACATTCAGGGTGACAGTACGGGATACCACTCCACCCGTCTGGGGTCCGTCGCCAGTGAATCAGAATGTGGAATTTGGCACATCGTTCAGGTATGACCTCAATGCAACAGATCTTTCAGGTGTACCTGTCTGGTGGGTCAATGACACGACGAACTTCCAGATTGATGGAACCGGTGTCATCACGAACAAGATAGCCCTCTCTGTGCGCATATACGATCTCAGGGTCAACGCGACTGATGGCCAAGGTAATGTCCTGAGTAGAACCTTTTCAGTCACTGTGCAGGACACGACCGCACCCGTTTGGGTCCAAGCTCCAGAAGACCAAGAGCTGGACTTTCGTGCTCTGTTCAGATATGACCTGAACGCATCCGACCTATCTGGCATCGCCGGCTGGTGGGTCAATGACACATCTGACTTCCAAGTAGATTCAAGCGGAGTCATCACAAACATCACCCCACTGACCGTCCGTTTCTACGGACTGCGAGTCAACGTAACAGATACGCAGGGCAACACCCTCTCTGCAACATTCAGAATCAATTCTTGGGACACAACATTCCCAACATGGGATCATGTGCCCACTGACAAGACAATCGAGCGTGGTGCCAGATTCAGGTATGACCTCAACGCCTCCGATCTGACAGGGATTGACAGCTGGGCGATAAACGACACAGTCGATTTCCAGATAGATGGCAACGGCATCATCACTAACAGCACTTCTCTTGTGGCCGGTGACTATCCCCTGTTGGTCACTGTCACCAACAATGTGGGGAACAATATCACAGCCATCTTCACTGTCACAGTACAGCCGAGTAACCCACCGTCATGGGATCAAACACCCACAGATCAAATCGTCGAGTTCGGAAATGCTTTCAGGTATGATCTCAACGCCACTGACTTCTCAGGCATCGGAGTCTGGTGGGTCAACGACACTACGAACTTCGCCATTGACGGAACTGGTGTGATCACCAATGCAGTTCTTCTGACGATCAGAGTGTACTCCCTGAGGGTCAACGTGTCCGATACTTTGGGCTACACACAGACCGCTACAATCACAGTCACGGTGCAGGACACGACAACACCCGTTTGGGACCAAGTACCAGTGGGCCAAGTTGTGGAGTTCGGAAGCTCCTTCAGGTATGACCTCAATGCCACGGACCTATCGGGTATTGCTGGCTGGTGGGTCAATGACAGCATCAACTTCCAAGTTGACATGAATGGAGTCGTCACGAACAATATACCCCTTGCAGTCGGCTATTATGGTGTTCGCGTCAATGCGACAGACGACGAAGGAAACACTCTGTCCGGAGTGTTCGCAGTCACAGTTCAGGATACAACTAGCCCCACATGGGACCAGATTCCTTCGAACCAGAGAGTTGGCCTCAACCAGCAGTTCGTGTATGACCTGGATGCCACAGACCTCTCAGGCATTGCCAGCTGGGTGGTGAATGATACAGCCAGATTCACATTCGTGTGGGCCGGATTGCTCCAGAATGCGACACCTCTGCCGACCGGCGTATACTGGATAGAGGTCAAGGCATGCGACCCCTACAACAACAATGTGACTGCTGTTATCAGCGTCATGGTGGATGACGGTAGTGTGCCAACATGGGACCAAGTCCCATCGGATCAAGCAGTCGAGTTTGGCGCACAATTCAGGCTCGACTTGAATGCATCGGATCCATCAGGCATCTCCTACTACTGGGTCAATGACACTGCTCGTTTCTCGATGTACCCCAACGGCACGGTCGTCAGCACAGTCTCACTCTCAGTCGGCACCTATTGGCTGGAAGTCAGAGCCTACGACCCATATGACCTGTACATCACTGCGACTATTAGCATCGCCGTAGATGATACGACGGCACCCACATGGACTCAACCAGTGACTGACCGATACGTCGAATTCGGCAATAGTCTGAGATATGACATCAATGCGAGCGACCTATCAGGAATCGGTGGTTGGTGGATAAACGACACAACACGTTTCTCGATTGATGTCAACGGAGTCATCACAAATGTGACGGCCCTGCAGGTCGGACGCTATGGCATCATGGTCAACGTGACTGACACTTACGCGAATGTTGGCTCCATCTCTTTCGCAGTGGAGGTCCAAGACTCTACAGCCCCTACCTGGGTTCAGACACCAACGGGACAAACACTCGAGCTCGGTGCATTCTTCAGATATGATGTGAATGCTACTGACCTATCGGGAATAGCCAGCTACTGGGTGAATGATACTGTTCACTTCACTATTGATGGTCAGGGCGTACTGTCCAATGCCACGACGCTCTCACTGGGAGTCTATTGGCTCCAGATCAGAGCTCTTGATCAATATGACAATGCTCTCTCAATCGACATAACTGTGACAGTCGTTGCGGCCACTACCACAACCACCGTATCTCCCAACATCATCGACTTCATCATGACAATGCTCACCAATGTGTATGTGTTGGCGGGCATAGCGGCCATTGTAATTGTCGCGGCTGCTGCGAAGAAGCGGAAGAAGGGTGGGAAGACGTACGAGGTCCGTGACCTTGGGGCCAAGTTCGGTTCAAAGAAGTGAGGCGGCCCATTGGCCGGGCCGCATTCTCACCCTAGCGAAACCGATCTAGAATCCCATCCTGTGCAGTTCTCGTTCTAGGAAGCCCCTTGTTTCTGTCAGGTTGTGCCAACGCTCAGCGAAGTTCTCAGGACCCACCCTCTGTTCCCGGAACATGATCTCAAGGTCAGAGATCTCCTTGTTTGTTTCGTTGAGACGATCACGGTACATCTGTACCATTATCGCGGCGTTCACCGCCTCCGCATCGCTCGGCCTCTGGACAGAGATGATCCGACCGTCCATGATTCTGAATATGCGATCTGTCTGTCGCGCAATCGCCGGGTCGTGAGTCACAACAATGACAGTCTTTCCCATCTCCTTGTTCACGCTGTGAAGGAACTGCACAATCTTGGCGCCGGTTTCAGTGTCAAGATCACCAGTGGGCTCATCACAGATGAGTACGGGCGGGTCATTCGCTAAAGCCGATGCTATGGCAACCCTCTGCTTCTCACCGCCGCTCAGTTCGTCCGGTTTGTGGTTCATCCTCAAGGCCAAGCCAACTGTGTCGAGCAGCTCAGTGGTGCGCTTCTTCCTCTCTGCCGACGTCTTCTTCAGCGCCAGCATCGGAAGCTCAACGTTCTCATATGCAGTTAGTGTGGGAATCAGGTTCAGTGTCTGAAAGATATGACCCACCACTTTCTGCCTGAGGCCTCCAAGCTCAGCCGGAGTGGCATTGGAAATCTCCTTGTCAGCGACCCATGTCCTTCCAGCTGTGGCATGTGTGAGACCTCCCACGATGTTCAGCAGGGTGGTTTTGCCGGAGCCTGATGGCCCCATGACAGCTACCATTTCCCCTTGTTCTATCTTGATGGACAGGCCTCTCAGCGCCTGCACCTCAACACTGCCTAACTTGTAGACTTTCACAAGGTCTTCAGTCTGTATATAGCTGACCACATCGATCACTCCTACTCTCTAAGCACATTCACTTTCTGCTCCGTGAACCGGGAGGTCCAAAGCACTGGTATCAGCGCTGCAAGCACCACACACAGAACAATGGCAGACATTCCTGTGACCGACAGAAGCGAGAACACCATCCTTGGCCGCACCAACTGCTGGCCGGCTTGGCTCGTGTTGGCGATGTCCCCGAAGAGCTGGATGAATCCTGTTCCCACGCCCAATAGAAGGGCGAACAGGACCATGACCATCACCTCTGCGATAAGAGCCTTCAAGATCTGTCCGCGAGTCAGACCTCTGACACCCAGAAGCGTCGTTTCATACTCCTTCTCCTTCAGCGTCAGGCTGACCACCAGTCCAGTACCGACGATAGCCAAGACGACTGCAAACGCAACACCAACCCATCGAGACCGCGTACCACCAACATCGAAGCGGTTTGTCTGAGCCTCCATCATCCGTGACGTGAATGAGTCTGTACTGGTCACCTGTGGGAGTATAGCAGAGATTTCCTGCTCGACCACTGTCCCATTCGTGCCCGGTAGGGTCTTCATCAACACACGACCTACGGACATGTCAATGAACCCGCTGTCGTTCAAGAAGTCGATTGGCACATATGACGGGTACGAACCACCGAACGCGAATGATAAGCTTCCGAGTATGCTCTCGAGCGGACTCCTGTAACCCACGAATCCTATGATCTCAAGGCGGTAGTTGGTGCTCTGCCCCGGTCCCTTGAGAGCGACGAGATTGCCAAGCCGCAGATCAAGCTGTCTTGCAACTGTCACCGACAGTATGATCTTCTCCCCAGTGAAGTTGGAGAGCATGTCCTGGAAACTCGAGCCGCTAAACCAATCAGTTTCATAGAATGCGGTCTCAGGCCATACATCTGGGTCTATTCCCCTGACCTCGAGTCCTCCGCGAGTACTGCTCATCGTGAGCTCATACTCCAAGGCCACGCTGCTGACTCCATCGATACTGCCGATGGACTCCACGGCTGCAGACATGTTCTCTCCGGAAGGGAAGTCAGCACTCACATCGGAACCGACATTAAACAAGCTATTCCGCTCAAGCAGGTCCTGTTGACTGAATAGACTGCCAATACTGTAGAGACCATAGGAAACAATCAGCGCGACCACAAAGACAAGGGCAGCATTTCTGGCAGGGTGGCGACTGACGTTGCGAGTCGCCAATCTGCCGAATGCTCCGAAGAACCTTGAGCCAGCAGTGGTCACGAGCTCTTGAAAC
>Ga0315294_10005107_pt1 | contig 14391 bp, 30 predicted proteins | sample YL17G13_40_MG_FD_203626 | JGI IMG/M metagenome (GOLD analysis project Ga0315294, IMG submission 203626) | Sediment microbial communities from Yellowstone Lake, YNP, Wyoming, USA - YL17G13_40 | ecosystem: Environmental > Aquatic > Freshwater > Lake > Sediment | place: USA: Wyoming | collected... | reverse complement strand
CCACATTACAGCGAGAAGCCCTCCTGCAAACCAAAATATAATCCAGGAGATTGCAGTAAATTTATCAAAGAAGTTTTCCAATCTTGGATTAATCCCTTCATCCTGCAGTCCGACAAATAATACATTCAAAGCTATTAACCAGAACATTAATCCTAATATAAAAAAAGTCCATTTAACAGGAACAGAAGATTTAACAAATAAAAATGCAACAAAAAACAAAATTCCTAAAACAATAATAAAATAAATAGAACGAGTAGTTGCTCCTGTTCTCTGGTCTGATGGTCTGATTCCAACTTGGTTAACTTCATAAGTAAATGAATCTGTCCCATTTAAACTTCCATCAAAACAAGAAACTCTTGATGTATATTCTCCTTTCCAGCTTGTTTGCCCTCCTGTTAAATTATATTGAAAATTACCATTGCCTAAATTATCAGCTTTTCCTTCTGAAAATAATAATGTTGAATTTGGGTCATATCTTATAGTTAAATTACATAATGCAGACGATGAACAAACAGAGCCATCAATATCGCATCCAAATGTTATTGTATAATTTGTATCTTTTTCAACAAAAAAAGATGGGGTTGCATTAATAAGATTAATTGATATTAAAGTAATAACTAAAAAAAAAAGACTTGCTGTAAAAAAACCTCTTTTTTCCATTTTATAACCTAAACTTGCTCCAGATACTTTCTTTCTTTTGAGGAGAAAATCTGTTACCTCCTGAAATGTTTTCAATGCTTATTTTTCCAAGCCAGTTCTTTTCATTCTGCCCTTCAGCTCTTTTCAAAGCCATAAAAATATTGACTAAGATACTATTATTAATAACATCTAAATCTGTTTTCTTTGAAACTCCATAATTTCTCCAATTTAAAGCCAAATCATCAACAATATCTTCCTGTATTGCATCCATTATATTTGCTATTTCTTTGTCTATAAGATGGGATAAAATTACATTTTGATTAATATGAGAATCTAAGATAAACCAAATATTATCAACTCCTTCTTTATTTAATTTTGCTTCTGCAACCTTTACTAAAGTTCCATCAGGTCTTTCCTCCAATCCTCTTAACCTTAAAATAATGTCCCTGACTATCCTTTTTGGATTTGTCTGCTCAACTAAGACGGCCTGTGTTCTCTGGACATCTTCCATTAATTGTGGAGCATAAGGAGATGTGCTTCTGTCATATTGCTGGTTCTGCAGAGATTCTTGTGCTCTATATTGGTCGTAATCAGTAATTTCATTTGCCATTTTTATTTCCTGTTCTTTCTTTTGGATTTAATTTTATAAGGACCTAAAACTCCCAACCTTTGTGGTTTGATATATTTAACTTCAAATAATCCCAATTCCTCTTTTCCTTTCGATAATTTAGTCGGAGTAGGTAAACCTAAACCCTTTCCAACAACTGCTCTAAAACTTGGGATTCTTTTAAATTCCCTTTTAATAAATGAAAAGTCCATATCAGGAATTTCACCACCAACATTAAAAGGCATTGCTCTTGGTGGTATTAATTTAGGTGCTGTCAAAACACTTGCTCTGCTTACTCCACCATATCCACCATAACCTAAAACCTTAGAAACACTATATCTTGGAGCATAAGATTGTCCTTTATAAAAAGAACCTCTGCTAATACCAAAGCCATAACTTGTTTTTGGTGCATAACTAATATAAACAGAACTAACAGGTGAAATATAACTTGATACTCTTGATAAAACTGATGATGAAACTCTTGATGGCTTGGAATAAATCTGGCTTGAAATTCCTAAAACTTCTGTTGGAGAAATTAACCCTATTTTTCCTATTCTTGATGATGATAAACTTTTGGATATATCAAATGCTGTCGGTAAATTCATTTGAAATGGTGCTCCACCAGGAACAACTTTAAACTCAAATATAGGCACTCGTCTTCCTTCATATTTAATAAAAAATCTTTTTCCTGTTTGTTGTAAAGGAGTTCCAAAAGGTATTATAGCTTCTTTCTCTGGTTTAATAAAAGTAACATAAGATTTTCCTTTTGGAGCTTCTAATAAAAACTCTCTTATTTGTCCAATTCTTTGAGATTGAATAATCTTTGTTCCTGCTTTTAGTCCTGGAACTAATTTAAATTCTGTCGGAGTTATTCTAATTATTGATGGACGCATAGTTTCACCCAAAGGATTAAAAGTAAATAACTTTGTTTCCTCACTTGATATTTTTAAGAAATGAGGGCTTACTCTTGGAGATTGATAAATTCCAGGAAGTTCTGAACTTCCAAAACCTGCCTCTGTAACTTTTTCAAAAGGTTTAGGAGCAGAAGTAAAACCTGCTGGTAATCTCTCTCCAGGAAGCATTGGCTTAAATTCTCCTAATAATTTACCTGCTGTTTCTCCTTTATAAACTAATGGGAACTTTTGCCCTGCATAAATTTCAGGTGCAATTATTTGTTCTGCTTTTAATTCAGTTTGTCCTGCTGTTCTTATTATATCATAACCTTTTAGCAAACCTTTTTTAGCCAAACCAAATCCATAATATAAACCAATATTTCCTGCTACTTCTCCCATTGCAAAACCAGGAGCAGTTCTTAATCTTGTTCCAAACTCTCCAAATTGTGTAGGAATCTGTGGTATTGAAAGAATAGTTTGTCCAAATGTTTCTCCTGGTTGAGTAATAATTGCTTTTCCAAAACCTAAAACTCCTGCTCCAACAGATAAAACACCTCCTGCAAAACCAGTTGCAACTCCACCCCCCCCATATTGTTCTTTAAACAATAATTTTTCAGATGTAGAAGCACCTTTTGATATATCAATAACTTCTGGATATTCAGGTTCAGGTCCAGGAATGCTCATTGTTCCACCTATAACAGAGGTAGTTCCAATCAAACTATCATTTATTTTATATTCAGGAGCAGGGGAACTAAACTTAAAATCTGAAGTAAAAGATGGTGTTAAACCCTTTGTTTCCTTTCTTGGAGCAAGAGGCATATCATAAGGAGATTGATAACCTTTATCATATCCAACTATTATTTTTTCTCCTGTTTCAGTCCCATAGTATAATGGGGTTTTATATTTTCCTGGTTCTTGTATTGAAACTCCTGGATAGTATCTTGAAGTTGTTGATGTTAATTCTGTTGGAACAAATTTAGTTTCACCTTTCTTTTGTGTAGTCGTTGCCTTTTCTGTTGTTTCACTAACTTTAGTAGTTATTGCTGGAGTTATAGGTGTTACAGCTCCTCCACCACCACTTCCACCTCCACCACCAGAGCTACCTCCACTATAACTCTTTTTTTGGGCTGCTTCTTTTTCTTTAACTACTTCTGTAAACTTTTTTTCTGCAGGGGTTGAAGGTTTATATATCCCACCACCTGGTGCAAAAAAATCTTTTTTTGTTAATGCCATCTTATCTTAAACAATTTTCCATATAAAATTTATATTCAGTAGAGTATACTTGTTTCATAAATTCTATTTCTGCATTTGTAATTTGTTCTTTGGGAGTTTTATCTATAATTATTTTATAAAAGTCATATTCATTTGGAGATACAGTTTTGTCATCACACCATCCATTTAACCAATCATTATTAGAAGACGGGTAGATATTATAAATAGAATAAAATAAATAAATACTTATACCTAAAATAACTACGACTAAAAAAGCCATATAATTCTGTATCCATTTATTTTTCATACAAACCTCAATATATATTATAAAAGGCATACTTTAAATATTTTTCTATCTGTAACAAAAAGTTACATTGGTTTCTTTTTTGGAAGTATTGCCCAGAGTATAAGAAATATGATGACAAAAATAAGCAAGGAAGTAAAAAATCCATTGCATAATGTTGGAAATCCTGTGTTATAACAAAAACCTAAATCAATCATCATGTTAAAATATCCTTATAAGTCAGGTTTGGATAATAAACTCTGTTTAGTATCATTCCAGAATCCTCAATATAGCAGTTAACATCTTTATCCATTTTCTTTGCACAAATTTCACATGGACTGTTTGAAATCTCGTCTGCTTTTAGATATAAGAACAGCATAAAACCAAGCCAGATTATCATTAATAAAATAACAAGAAGTTTAAACCTTGAGTTAGTTATCCAGTATTCTTTCATATTAAAACCTTCTCCATTCTTACATCTCTGGCTCTGCATTTCATATAAAATGACTTATTTATCTTATCAATAATTATTTCTTTATCGCCTTGTTGTTTGATTATCATATCTTTTTCTATTGCAAATAACTTCATTTTATCCCATAATTCATCAATTCTGTCTTTCATTTGTTCTCCCTTGTTGCAATCAAGCTTATGACTAATGCAATAATGAATCCAGCTATGAACTTATGTGAAACTAAATTCAAAAGCATCATTGCTAAAACTAATGATACTGAAAACCATAGCATAAATTTTAACATTACTTCCATTTTAACACCCAAAGATTTTTTTATAAAAAATTAATCCTAATGCAAATCCTATACCAATCCAAAATAAATATTTGAATAATCCACCCCTTTTATCTTTAAGCAGATTCGTTTCCATTCTGAAAAATCTCCTTTTTTCTCTTGAAACTCATATACTCGCAATAAACAAATATCATAAAAAAACCTATGTAAAACACAATAGACATTGTATTTCTTGGCAGAGCCATACAAATCAAAGCAGATAAAAGAAAGTTAATTGAAATTATCTGCCAAGCCCATGCTGCTATATATCTCGTTATTGTATGCAAGTCCATTTTATCCTCCTGTTGTAATCTGTGCAGTTTGCAGATTTTTCATTGCTGCAACCAGGTCTTTTAATTCAGACAATATTCCTGGAAGATGGTCAAGTAAAATATATAGTATAAAGATTATTACAATACCACTTATTATAATAGGAACATAAGGAAGCAGTTTCATCATTAAACTTTCTGTATCAAACATTTTTTTGTTAAGGGTTTTTCTCTTTACAGACCAGAAACTCATGTCAGGATCAACCATTATCTGCTCCTGATCTCCTACCGCATATAATTTTCCATCACCCTTTATAATTCTTTTTCTATTAATAACTGATGGGGTTAAGAAATAAAATTCATCCTCTGATTTCCTAAACATCTCAATATAATCCCCAATGTCAGCTGATTGGATTATATTATATTTAGGAACTCTAAAATCTCTTTTCATAAACCAAAGCCTAAGGTAAGGAGTTTTTGTTTTCCTATCAGTTAAAATTGCTGCTTTGTCAAATAAAATTGAGTGTTTTTCTTCAGCCCTATTAGAAATTATCTTTATTCTTATGTTAAACTTTTTTTTATAGATAAGAAAATAATACATTAATCCCCCAACAATTCCAATTAAAATAAAAGCCAATCCGAACCATAAGATACTTCCAAATATTTTTGATGTTAATTGCCCTGTTATATCCCCAAAAATATTTTCTACTGCCATTGTTTTTTAGATAAAATTATATTGTTTCCTTTTTCTTCTTTCCAGCTTCTGTTTTCCATATAGTTATGTTTCCTTTCTCATCTGTCCCAGTATAATAAATCCATCCTCTTTCCCTTTTTATATCTGTTTTTGCAATTAATTTTTTCATTTGAACCTCCTGAAATTTATTCTTTATTTGCCTGTGCAGTAAGATATTCCTCAATTGTCATCAGATGCACAATAGAACCATCATCATTTTTATACTGCCTGACAAGAGCTGTAGGTATTTCTTTAACAACCTGGATTCTTTCTCTTGGTCTTAATTGTTTTTCTCTTTCATTGATTTCCTTTACCCTTTCATCAAGCTGTTTTTTTTGTCTTTCAATATCCTCCATTGTCAAATCTCTTTTTGATTTTGGCTCTGCCCTAATCATTTGAGGTTCTTCTTCAATTTCTTCATCATCTACAATATCCTGATTTTTAATCATTTCTATTGTTGGCTCTGTAATATTATAATCCTGCTTCTTCTTTCCAAATAATCCCATTTTTATTTAACCTCCTTTTCGTTATTTTGTAAATATTTTCTCATCATCTGTTCAACCCAGAAAGACATTGAAATCCCTTTTTCAGAAAGTTTTTTTCTAAATCCATCCTTAACTTCAGAATCAATTGTCAGTGTAATATTTTTCTTCATTATATTTATAGACACATATTTTTAAATATAAATAAGTGTATGTATTTAAATGTTTCTATCTAAATAAAAATAAGCCAACAGGAGTTAAAAAGAGGTGAAAGGAGGATAAACCTAGAATCACATCAACAACATACTCCTGTCGGCTGGTATCTGCTCTGTTGTTGATTATAAAAATTATTTTCCATCATTTAACCTCATATCTATTTCCTACCCTGCAATTAGTTTCCTTTGGATTATATAAGTGCATAGCTTTATTTGTATGATAATTTGGACAATTTAAATCTTCGCCACTGCAACCCTTGCATTCTTCATTCTTAGGCTTTCCATTATCTATTGAATGAAAACAGCGATATTCTAATTTAATCTTCATATAAATCGTGTTTTTCGGATACCCAATCCTTTTAAGGTTGGGAGGAGAAAAACTTGCCTCCATTCTTTTTTACTTTTTTGACTTTCCAATATCCATACTTTTTTCTAATCTGTTTTTCTAATCTATGAATAATATTATTCTGAACATTAATTCCTATTGTTAAAATTGCTTGTCTAAAATATCTCTCTTGTTCTTTATTTCCTTCCTTTTTATATTTCTTATAGAATTTATCTAATCTTAATTTCTCTTTCTTTATAGCATCATAAATCTCTACAAAGACTTCTTGTAAAGTTAGCCATCGAGTATTATCTTCTATCCTCTTATGATAATTTAACCAAACCTTCATCTCTCTCCCATTAAGTTTCATAAAGGACTTTGTAGCTACTGCCATCTCTGTTAAAAGTTTATCACTATTTGCTAATTTCTTTAAAGCCCATCTAATCTTTTTCTCGGCTTGTTCTTTTGCTTTGTTTTGTTTTTCCATATTTCGTTAAGATACCCTACCCTTTAGGGTATGGGAGTATGTCATTTTACAATCTTTAGCTTTTTTATCATTTCAAATATCTCATTTAAACTTGTGAACTTAAAACCCGTCTCTGAAATAAAGCTTCTCATATCCATCCAAACATTCTTTGACCTTCTTTCAAGAAGGTTTAAATCCTCCCAGCCAATCTTTTCTATATCGGCATTTATGCCCATATAATCAAAAAACTTTACAGCCATTTCATACCTGCTTAAATGCTCATTTGGATTACAGATATTATGAACACCAAACATCTTCTTATTAATTAATATTTCAATGCACTTAACCAAATCCATAACATATAAATGAGGAATACTTTCATCCCAAATGCAATGTATCATTTCATTATTTCTATATTTCTCCAGCCAATCAACAAATAATCCTTCACCCTTTTTTAAGCCAAACACTTTACTTGGTCTGACTATTATATATTCATTCCAACCTGCAGTTTCATTAACAATATTGCATTTAATAAAACTATCAACAATTTTCTTTTGTTGTCCATAAACATTGATAGGGTTTAAGGAATAAGTTTCATCTTCACCACCTTTGCCATTATAAACTTCAGCAGAAGATAAAAATACAGGAGTAATCTTTTTATTCCATAAATCTTCAATTAATTTTTCTGTCCCTACAACATTAACCATATGTGCATTATAATTTGATACACACGAATCAATCTTGCACATTGCAGAGCAGATAACTCCATACTTAACATCTTTTAAATTTAAATCATTCAAGTCAAAATTAGTTATATCAAAGGGGATTAATCCCTTTCTCTTTTTACCATGATAAGTTCCAATAACATCATAACCTTGTTCTTTTAAATAATTATACAAATAACCACCAATAAATCCATTTGCACCAAATACTATTATTTTAGGCTTCATTTTTCTTGAATATTAACCCTCCATAATTTGATTTAACAAAAACTCTCGCTATTTTTTTATACCATGGATAATATCCAATATAAAATAACTTCTTCAAATAATCAAAATCATTATTTATAAACCTATTAATCCAGTATTTTCTATCGTGAATATTAACTCTTGCTTTTGCATCTTTTATTCTATCTGTTTCTTTAAACACAGAATATAAAACAAACAAGCCATTTGGCTTCAAGCATCTTTTAATTTCATTAATACATAAGCTGTCATCTTTTAAATATTCAATCGTTCCAAAGCAGGTTATTAAATCAAAAGTGTTATTTTCAAATGGAAATTTATCTTTATCTAAATCAACTTTAAAACAATATTTATAATTTGCATCTTTATCAATACCCTTGCATTTAATTCCATTATCATTAAATGCTTTTACTAATTCTCCTCTCGCACATCCAACATCCAAAGCAGTTATAATATTGTTATATATCTTTAATTTATTATTTTTAATTTCTAATTTTCTGCCAATATTAAACTTTTCTTTAAACTTTTTTACAAATCTATCAAAAAACTCATAATCATTCAAACAAGTATTTTCCATTTCATTTTAAAATTATATAAGCTCCTATTACTGATATGACTAACATCGCAATTGAAATTATCCACATTATTTTATCTTCTATATTCATTTCTCAATCTCCTGTTTATCAAAACCTAACAATCTTGCAATTAATATTCCTATAGAAATTCCAATTCCTAAGTCTATTAATAATATTTCAATAAATAATTCTATATCAATTATCATTTTTCTTAACCTCATTATTTCCAAACTGCTTTATTGTTGGAGCAGAACCATATTTAAAAATATGACAATGATAACAAACTCCTTCATTTGTTAATGTTTTATAATTTCTACTGCATTTTTTACAAGTTTGTCTTGTCATTTCAACTCCTCTTTAATTTTCTTAATTTAATATCTAAAACTGAACAAGTTAATAAAAAACTAAATACACTAATAATATACACAATGAGAACAAAAGGATTTAAATTATTCAATACTTTTGAAGCCATCAAAATCCACATTTCTATAATCTTCATAATCCCCATAAATATAGGTATATTCATTTTCCCAACTCCTCTATTTTTTGTTTAAGTTCATCTATTTCTTCATCTAAAATATGTGCCATTGTATAACAATTTTGTTCTTTAATCCAATTAATAACTATTTCTAAAACTTGTTTGCGTGTTTCTTCCACTGTCTTCTCTATCAATCTTTCAATCATTCTGTCTAAAGCACATTCTTGAGTAGCTAACTTTCTTATTTCTTTATAATCATTTAATGCCCATTGTTTTAGTTCTTTTTCTTTTTTATTCATATAAATCGTGTTTTTCGGATACCCAACTTGCCTTTAGGCTTGGGAGGAGAAAAACCCTCCAGTTTGTTTAGTTAATCTTTCTTCTGCAATCAAGATATAATCTTTGTTTAAATCGATACCAATAAAATTCCTATTAAATTTCTTACAAGCAATAGCAGTCCAACCAGTTCCAATACAATTATCTAATATTAAATCCCCTTCGTTTGAATAAGATTGGATTATCCACTCTGCAAGTTCTACAGGTTTTTCTGTTGGATGTTTGGCTTTACTTGGATGTGGTTTCATAAAAGAAATTATTGATTGTGGATGTTTCATCTCTCCCAGTTCTTCTGTATTATCTACTTTTCCATATATCCCATAATTATTATTCACATCTGTTTTCATAGAACCCTTTGAATGATTTTTATTACCTTTAAACTTCTGGGGATTATATGTTCCTAAACTTTTATAGAAAATTAATATATTCTCGTGAACTCTCAAGGGTTGCCTATTAGCATTTAAAAATCCAGAAGGTAGTTCTTTATTCCAAATTAATTCATACTTAAACATTTCCCTATTTGAATTAATTAAATCTGTTGTGAATGGTTGTTGTGCTGTTAAAACAATCGTTCCATCATCCTTAATAATCCTCTTGTATTGTTCCCATAATTTAGGTAAATCAATAACTTCATCTGCTTCGTTTTGTGTAACTCCATAAGGCAAATCACATAAGATTAAATCTACACTTTTATCCTCTATTTCTTTCATCAGTTCTAAGCAATCACCTTGATATATTTTGTTTGTTTCCATTTTCTTTAAGATACCCCGCCCTTTAGGGCGTGGGAATATGTTATTTTAACTTCTCCAATTCCTTAATAAATTGTCTATCATACTCTCCCCAACTGCTATATTTATCGCTTAACCTCTTATGTATCTTTTTAACTTTATTTATAATTGCTTGCTTGCCTTCAGAGAAACATTCTGGACAAAAATCATCTCCATAATCAAATCCACAAGTATGTTCAATTTCTTCAATTAATTCATCTTTTTGTTTTTGTGTTGTCATTGTTTTTCTCCTCCTTTCTTTCTTCTAATGCTTTACAAATCTTTCGCCAATTTTCTGGAAATTCCTCTGCATATTTTAAAATGCTTAATTCATTATCATCTAATATTATTATTTTGTTGGTTATTGTCATTTTGTTTTACCATTTTGATTATGAAGCCAGAGAGAAATAGGAGTTCAATCACTCTCTGGCAAGGAGGTAAAAAATGTCAAAAACACCTTTTACCATCATCAAGTTTAATTGATGATTATGATTTATTGCAATAATTTATAATGTTCCTTGCAATAATATTTATTATCAATAATATATTTTGCTTTATGATTGCATCCTATTTCGCAGCATCTTTTTTTAAAAGGATAATGTGATGCTTTCTTTCCAAATCTTCCAGTCCCTTTTCCCATTTTGTATTATGAATATGAAAGGGGCTAAGCCCCATGAATTAATAATATTTAATGAACAATTGTATAAGTATTCTTTTTTCCATCAAAGGTTACAACAATTGTAAATTCTTGTCCTTTTAATGTTCCATTTCTTAATGTTGCTAATTTACACAACTGACCATAACTTGATGCTGGACTTTTACCAACAGCCATTGTCCAAGTAACTTTCTTGTCATTAACAAGCAAATCTATTTTTACTTGTGGTTTGTCTGCTTTTCCTTCTTCTTTATAAGGATCTGCATTTTCAAGTTCTGTTAATGATTTAACTTTATACTGTCCAGCTTTAGGTTTCCAAAACTCACTTTGTTCGTCTGGTTTAAATTCATCAAGTCGTTTGACTTCTTCATTATAGTTTACCATTTTCAACTTTTTCCTCCTGCTTTCGCATTTAATTTATCATGTTCTGAATTTAATTTTAATTCTCTTATCAAAACATTATTAAATGTTTCTCCTCGTTGTTTTTTTTTATTAAGATAACCCCATAACTTATCACTTATTTGAATTGTTATCATATTATAATATTATAATCTTATAGTTTATAAGCTTTATTGTTTTGCAGTATATAATTAATTTAAGGTGCAACACCAAATCTCCAGTAACTCAAACAAAACCACAGGGTTAAAAATAAACAACCAACCTCTACCCTGATAATTTCTATTAAGTCATATTTATCCATGTTATTTTAATGGCAGGAAAGGCAGCATGAAAAAGACTTGCAGATACAATAGGAATACTGCAGCTACCTATAAAGCTAAAGGTGATTAAAAAGAGTAAACACCTACCATTATTTTATCCTGCCTATGAGTTTGGTTAATTGCCATGTAGAACGCTCCTGTGCTTGTTTCTAACCTTATGGTGCTTGTTTTTAGTATTATCTTGAGGATTTATATGTATTGGCTTGGTTTGATTAGGAATTGGATGCATTTCATTCCTAAACTTGCATCTTGGACACAGCATGCGTTTTAAATCCTTATTCTCTTCGTTTGAAACCTTGTAAGTATAACCACAATCTGGGTTATTGCAAATCCATTTGATGTATTCAGGTTCTTCTTCCTTTCTATGATTTGGGGCTACTTTTTCCTTTATACATTTATCACAAATAATACAAAACTTTCCAGTGGGTTCAAAAGTCTTGCCACATCTTTTGCATGGTTTTGGTAGTCTTTTTTTTGTTATCATTTTTGTTTTGTTTATCTTTAATACCGTCCGTCTATATTATATATATATATACACTCTATATCACTCACTATTACATTAAGGGACGGTTATAGAGGAAATTTTAACTAAGTGTAACAAAGATTGGATAAAAGAGTGGTTTTTGTTAATAGTCCAGTAATCATAAGTTCTATCAGGATACATAGAATTAATCATCTCTTTCCTGCAATCAACAAGATTCATATTCCAAAGGATACCAACTTCCCTTTGAACAGTAGATTTACCTATATGCAGCATATCACTTATAGCAGAAGTTGATATTTCATCTTTAACCTTCAAGAGATATTCAAAAATCTTTATTCTTAAAGGAAATGCAGAGCTTTTAGCTATATGCCATAAGATTTCAAAAGCCCTGTCTTCAGGATAGTCATTGCTTAGATTCATTAAGCAAACATAAAGCCTTTTAAGTTGTTTAGCTATTCTTGTTGGTTCTTCAGGATAAACTTCATTTCTAAGTTGGTTTGAAAAGCTATCAACTTCAGCAGTTGCTCTCATATAAGTTATGTAAGTTGCTATCTCCATAATTTTTTCTAAAGTTTCAGGAGGAATAAAATCTCTAACAATATAAGTTTCCTTTAGAAATTTTTTGGTCTTTTCTTTTAACTCTTCACTTACTTTTGATTCTATTTCCTCATTTTCAAAACATTTTTTCATAACCTCTTTCTTTTTTATATTTCCAGAGGTTCGATAGATTAACTCTCGAGTTCCTAAATCTTGATGGACTAAAATTTGCCCATCAATAGAAGGAGTAGAACCTGCAAGCAAAGTAACCTTTAAATCTTTATACTTTGCCCTGCTACCCATACCACTAACCTTTCCAGCGAAACCATCATATAAATCTCTTAACTGCCCCCAAAGTTCTCCTTTCTCGATTGGTGGTAGTTTTAATATTTGAGCCATGTCTGGAATGATTACTAATTTTCCATCAAGTTCAGGAGCTAAGTCTGGAAACTTTAATTTATCTCTGTAACCATTAACTAAAGTTTTAGATGTAAGGTTATGCAAAACAAAGATAGATTCTTCAGGAAAAGAATTAAGCTGCACACTTTTCATATCTCCACTTGGTCCTACCAAAATAAGCCAGATAGGTATTCCTTCTAATTTCATACTTAATGCAACAGCAAGAATAATATCAATTCGTTTCATATCTTCAATATGAAAATATTTTTTATAAACATTATAAACTTCTTCCAAAGGACTTCGTGAAATATCTTTTTTAATAATATTTATTAATTCTTTATCATTAAAAACTCCTTCGATTTCTGTTTGGATTTTGTTAGCCATTCTTCTCCTCTTTTTTTTCAAACCATTCTTTTCCAAAATAATTATCTAAAATATCCTGCTTTTGTTTATTCTCACTCCATTCATCTAATTCATAATCAGAATCAAATTTTGGCTTCATTTTATTTCTTCCCCGCTTTTAATATTCATCTCTTCAATTTCCCAGAGCTCAATAAAAAAAACTATTCTTCTGCCCTTTTTTCTTTCATCAATAATAAAGAAGCTGTTAGATAATTCCAAGATAGTTCCATTAAACCATTCCCTGTCTATTTTTAAAAGATGAACAGGAATTTTATTTTCATAAAAAACTTTAGCTTTCAAATAATTAGAATTAATTCTTTTATCATCAATCCTAAAATCATAATCATCATTTTCCATTGGTTTATTAAACCTATATGCTTTATAAATATTTGTTTTAACTTAATAGTTAAACAGAATATTGTTTCATACTCCACTCCATACAAATAACATCCCAAAATCAAACCCTAATAAGATTAACCCTGCTATCAGCCATCTGAAATGCCTATCTGTTATTTTTATTTTATCCCAGTCCATTTTTTAATATCTATCTTTAATCCTCCCAAATTTATCTTTTAAATCTAAAATAACTTTTAAACAAGAATCAAAGTCCTCTCGGTTTTCAAACTCTAATTCCTCCTCCGAGATAAAAATTCTCCATTTCTCTTTGTTCATTTTTATGGTTATCATTTTTGTGTTATAGTTGTAGTTCCATTTTTCAAAACAACATTGGCTTTATTATTTTGATAAATAACTTGGTCTGCAAATAAATTAACTTGTTTCTCCTCCCAATTATTACATTCTATTTCTATATTACATACACCACAATAAGTTAAGTTTACTGCTTTTCCTTTCCAAATAGCTCCATCTTTATAGATATATCTCCTAATTTGTGTCCCTTCTTGATAATCTGTAACTTGATAACTTAACATATTTGCATTGTTTAAAGCTGTATATCTTTCTTTGCTTACACCAATATTATTGCTAATAATTCCAACAGCAGTAACTAAAACTACTGCTAATAAGATCATTCCAAATATTATTAGTGTTTTGTTTTTCATTTTATTTATAAACTATGAAAAGTGTGATTTTATCATCTGTGCCCCATTGTGGAAATATTGCCCAATCAGTTACAACAAAAGTATCAGCATCTTCATCATAAACTGCTTCA
>Ga0315294_10005106_pt1 | contig 14394 bp, 10 predicted proteins | sample YL17G13_40_MG_FD_203626 | JGI IMG/M metagenome (GOLD analysis project Ga0315294, IMG submission 203626) | Sediment microbial communities from Yellowstone Lake, YNP, Wyoming, USA - YL17G13_40 | ecosystem: Environmental > Aquatic > Freshwater > Lake > Sediment | place: USA: Wyoming | collected... | reverse complement strand
GCCGGAGTAGGTGTTCACCGGCATCGAGCAGGCAGCGCCCTGGCACGAAGGTTCATCCAGATACAGGGCCTGCGCGATGAGCCCGGCGGGCAGGACCCCGGACCAGTCGAAACCCACATCGAACGGCGATGCCTGGCCCGAGAGGGGGTCCACGTAGCCGCCGGGCGCCAGCTCCGTGATCGGCGCCGCCGCGGCCCGGATGTAGGCCGCGACCAGGCTGCTCTCCAGCGGGGTGTACATGGGTGCCACTTCCAGGAGCAGGGGATCCTGGTACGAGTCGTAGACGTCGATCTCGAAGACCCTGTTCAGAGACAGGTTCCCGGGGTAGCCGTTCACGAGGCCGTACGGGGACCGGACCTCGACCGTGTACTTCATCATGTGGACGGCGTTCTCGCCGGTCTGCCGATCCGGGAAGTAGATGAACTGGACCTTGCCCTCGGGGTCCGAAGTCAGCGTGACGTAGTCCTCCGTGTACGGCAGGGGCGGGCCGTCCAGGGTCTGGCGAAGGACCGGGGGGACGAAGACGTTCCCCGCGAAACTCCAGGGGTGGAGCCGCACCGGGATCCCCGGCACCGGCCGGCCCTGGGCGCTGACCCGGACCGTGATGAGCGAGACCTGGTCGCGCAGGATCACCTGCGGAAAGGCCTCGACCGTCATCGCATCCGCCTGCGCCATCCGGGGATGCGCGGCCACGGATACCGCGCCCACGCAGGGCGGAGCATTGTCCTGGCAGGGATGGCCCGGAGTCGCCAGCGAATGGTTGAAGGGGCGGACGCAGTAGAAGAGAAAGGGCATGAACTCCCTGTAGACGAGGGAGGTGTCGCTCCACGTGTTGGTGTCGTGGCCGAGCACGGTGCCGACCTTGGTCCACGCGTCGTTCCCCGGGTACGGCGTGCCGTCGGGCAGGGGGTTGGTCTTGGTGGGGGGAGCCGTGACGCCGCTGGCCCGGAAGATCTCGTAGCCTTCGGCCTGGTATCCCGGCGCGGGCGCCCACGAGAGCGTGACCCCGTCGCCGCCCAGGACGTCGGACATCCCCGTGAGGAAAGCCGGATGCGCGGTCGCCTTGAGCCCCAGGGGCGCCGACCAGCCGGAACCATCGAGGGAGGCACCCGCGGTGTAGACATAACCACGGGAGGCAACCGCGTTGTCGTACTGGTTCATCGTGGGGGCGATCGATCCCCCGGCGCTCGATTCGCCCAGGAACAGGATCGTCCGCCGCGGGACCGGCTTCGGATCCATGCAGATCAGGTCCAGGGAAGACCAGGGAGGCGGCCTGGGAACGTAGGTTTCCCCCGCAGGGGAACTCCCGGTGGATCCCGGGTTCTCGTAGGCCGCGTTGCTCGCGTAGTTCGGGTGGCACGCGAAATTCGTGTACCCCGGGACCTCGTAGCAGGTCCGCTCGGTCACGTATGTCCACCCGGTTACTTCGCCACTGGGTTCAGTCCTCGTCCAGCAATTTCCCCAGTGGTTCTCGTCGATCTGCCAATGCGCTCCATCCGGGCACGCCGTGACGCTGTGTCCGTTGATGTCGTGGAATTCGCAAGTCTTCGACGACGGCACGATCTCGGACGCGCAGACCATATCGACAGACTCCAGCAGCTCCGATGAAGAAGGTACCGGCTGGGTAGGCAGGCCCGTTGGCGTCGCGGAGGTGCTCAGCAACACGCTCGATCCGCAGCAGCTCGCCTCCGGGTCTCTGAGACAGGAGTAGTCAATATTGACGAGCCGGGCGGGGGCGTCGTACGTCGCCGCCAGGATCGTGCTGAAACTGCCGAGCGAGGGCTCGAGTGTCGGCACGGGCAGGATCACGCCGCTGGTCGGGGCCGAGTCCGCTGCCACGTTGTCGAAGAGTTGCACCCAATGAGGCGTCGCTCCCTGGTAGGCGTTGTCGACCACCAGGGCCTTCCACCCGTCCTTGAACCCGGCCACGAGAAGTTCCACGCCGGAGCCGTCCGGCCCCCAGACGACTCCAGAAGGCCGGACCGTCGCGGGCAGGAGCGGACCACCCGAGGCGAAATACACAGACTGGTAACCCGGGACCTCGATGGTTCCTGCTTCCGTCCCGCTGTTGAACACGCTCCAGGAAGGCGTCCTGAAGCATATCCCGCTGTCGCGCCTCCCGGTGTCGGAGCATCCCTCCGGCCCGCAGTCCCAGATCGTCCCGGAAGCGCCGCGCGAGTAGAACCGGCCGCCGGGATCGGGGGCGCAGATCGGCTGACCCGGAAACGGAAACTTCTCCGCACGGCGCGGATACGGCGAGTCCGCGGTCACGGACACACGGTACAGGTTGCCGTCGTCCGAGATGGCGCTGACGAGCTCGCTCACGACCGCCGCCACCCCGCCCACCGCGGCGCGCCCCTGGCCCACGCCGGGCGGATACCGGATGGGCCCTCCCGTGGCCACCCACCACATGAGTTCCCCCGTCTGCCCGTTGAGCGCGTAGAGGCGGCCGTCGGAGCCTCCCGCGTAGACCGCGCCCTGCGAGGCCACGGGCGTCGTGAAGGTCACGCCCGTCGTGCCCGGAGGACCCGTGAAAGTGAACCTGTGCATGAAGGCATCCATGAACGGGCAACCCAGTCCCGGGATGCCCGAAAGGAGACGGCTGGCCTCGAACGACCAGCTCACGCGCTCGCGCGGGTTCCATCCCGTGTGCCATTCGTCGTACTGGTCGGCCAGCCAGTCCGACCCGGGCTGGAGTACCCCCCGCAGGCCCAGCGGCTGATACGTCATTCGCGCAGGAGGGGTAATGCTCCCCCCGTCGCTGGGTTTGCCCTCGGCATCCACGCAGATCACCTGGTATTCGTAGTCCACGGCCGGGTCGCAGACCGTGTCTTCGAACTCGAGCACGCCCACGTCGGCCGGAACGACGAATGCCGCGGGCGTGGGAGGATCGGTGCGGTTGTCGGGCATGGCGACGACGACGTCGTCCGGCGAAGAGGGCGTGGCCGGGGTTCCGGGCTTCGCCAGGGCGATCCTGGCCGCCGACCGGGCCAGCACGGCTTCCTGATGCCTGAGCGCCTGATCGACGAGCGGCGTCGTCGTCCCGTACCCGCCCTGGCGGCAGATGACGTAGAAGGCGGGAGGGGGGTCCACGGGGAGGGGCGGAGGAGCGTCCCACGTCAGGTGAATGGACTGCGCACGGGGCTCGGCCTGGAGGTTCAGCGGGCGCGTGGGAAGCGCCTCGTTGCCGAAGGCGATGAGCTGGTCCCGGGTCGTCTTGAGAACCAGGACGCCTCCCGCCGCGTCGGTCAGGATCGGCCCCGCGTATCCCCCCGCGGGGATGAAAGAGGCCTGTTTCTGCCACGCGATCGTGCCGCCGGCGAGGTCGAGCGCCACGAGCCGGCCCGTGCCCGCGGCCCAGGCCAGCCCGTTGGCCACCGCCACCTGCGAGTTCCCGAGCGCGACCGGCTGGGCCCAGACGGTCGCTCCCAGGTCCGGCGGCAGTGCCACGATCTCGGTTCCCGTGTTCCAGACCACGCGGCCGTTCGCCAGCGCCGGCGTGGCGCGGGCCGAAGGAGCCCCGTCGCTCCAGACGCCCCGCAGGCCCCCGGTCGTGGCGCCGAAGACCAGGAGCGCACGGTCCAGGGGCGCGGGCACGTAGACGCGATCCCCGTCGGTGCTGGGCGTCACGAGCGTCGTCGGCCAGGAGACCTTCCACGCGACCCCGCCGCCGTACAACCCGGACGCGACCAGCGATCCCGTGGTCCCTCCCGGAAAAGAGATGAACCAGACGCTGAAGACCAGCCCGCGCGCCTCGGCAACGGCCGGCGACCCGGCGGACTGGCCAGACAGCGTTGCCGTCCACGCCACCTTGCCCGTGGCCTTCAGCGCGAAGAGCTTGCCGCCGTCGTCGCCGGCGATCACGATCCCCGCCGCCGCCACCGGGGCGTAAACTACCGATCCGACGCCGGGAGGGCCGGCCCGCGAGATCGGGATGGCGGTGCCGGTAGTCATCACCAGCGGCACCGCCGAAAGGCCCACGTCCGTGCGCGCCGTCGGCCAGAAGAGCTTGTCCGAAAGCGCCGCCGCGCCCAGGAACATGGGCGGAGCGGGAGGATACGTGTACTGCCCCTTGGGTCCCACGACGCCGAGCAGGTCTCCGGAGCCCGCCGCGAACCGGTCCACGGCTTCCCCGCGGTCCAGGACGGCGTATAGATCCTCGCCCACCCCCACCGGGCTGGCCCAGACGGCTGCAGGATATCCCGGGGGCGGAACTACCGTCGCGACCCAGCGCACGACCAGCGGCGGCTGGAAGGTGGCCGGCATCGACCCGTTCACGCTCGTGTGGCCCGCATCGTGCAGGTACATGGGCCAGTCGGCATGAGCGGACGAGGCCGAGAGGATGAACGCGGCGGCGACCAACAGCCGGTTCATCAGGGCACCTGGAAGTCCGAATCCCCGAGCGGCGGGTTGACGACCGGCCGGTCGAATCGAACCACGCGGTGGAGCCCGTTCTCGCTCCCCTGGATCACGTCGTCCACGACCTTCGGCATCCAGACGCCGCTCTCCTTCGCCCACCCCGAAACGGTGACAATCCGCACCACGCGCCCCGTGGCGTCGGTCTCCGCGAACCGGACCAGGCACCCGGTATTCCGGTCCAGCCAGATCTCACGCGAGGGAGCCGTGCGCGAAGACACCAGCACGAGCGCCCCCGCCTCCTCCCGCACCTGCGCGGGGACGGCCGGTATCAGCCCCTCGGGCCGCCATAGCCAAGCCGGGAAGGGCGTGCCCATCGCCTCCGCCTGGTCCGGAGGGAGCGGCTCCGTGTACGTTGTCCCGGAGGCAAACGCGGTGGTGAGAGTCCGTGCCGCGACGTCGGTCAGGTACGCGACGGGATCGCCGGCCGGACGGCTCCACTTGAGCTTCCTGCGGGTCTTGGACCAGCGTGCCCGCTCGCGAGACTCCACGCCAGCTCCCGCGAACTGGCCGGCGGCATTGAGCCGCTCGAGGCTGACCGATGAGGAAAGATCAAGGGAGCGCAGCGCGGCAGCACTGGATAGGCATTTGGCGCGGAGCGCGACGGCCTCGGACTCGAGGGACTCCGCGAGCGCGGGAACGGGGATGGCAAGGAGCGACAGGATCAAACCGAGAGTGCGGCCCGCATGAGCCTTGGAGGACAGCCTATTGGAGCCTGTCGAGCTCAACCGGTACCGCATCTCGACCGGCATGATACCACACGGCTCCCACGTCAAGGCGAGGCCCGTTACTGCCGGGCGCCCACACGAACCTGCCAGGCGCCCGCGATTGAAGGCGGGAATCTCACCGGAGTTACGGTCGTAAAGTGTCTGCGGAACGTGCCATCATCGCCGCTCATGTGGCAGATATCCCAATACAACGGGCGCTATCTGCCCGACGGGCCGCGATCCACTTTCCCGTGGGATCCCGATCCGGCGAGTCCTTGGTGGTCTGCACGAAGATGCCGCCCTCCGCTAGGGAGAACGGCGTAGATAGGTTGATGCGGTCGGCGCAGAAAGGTGCTTGCATACAACGCAACAGGTTCGCGATCCGTCAACGTAGATCTGCAGAGCTCCCTAGCGCCTGCCGCAGGTATGCCTCTTCGGACTTGTGGAGCACGAACACGAGGGGGTCCCGTTGGGCGACCACGCCGTCGCGCCCTCGTTCGCCAACAGGCCTCGAAATTACCCGATCGCAGGACGTCCGAGGGGGCCAAAGGCAAGCCATTCGCATTCTGCGGGCCACGGGCTTGCCCACGTATTGCCTTTCCATTGCCTTCTCGATGCCGATCGTCGACCAGGAATTGACTATCGTTGCCTTCGCGGAAATCGCGAAGTGTAGACAGGGCGCACTTCCCGCCCTGGCGGGAGGGTGACAGGCCCGAATCATTGCCTATGAATCGCCTACTTCTTGCCTTCCTTGCTCAGTGCAGGTGTCAGTTGGCTCCAATAATGAGTGTTATGCTCTGTAGGCCATGTGACATCAGGGCCATGTGTCGCATTTCCTGAGCTGACGATTCCTGACGCTTACTGACACGCCTCGCGCGCCCCAAGTCGGCTCTGTGCCGTCAGGAAACGCGAATGTCGCGCACAGGCACACCCCACAGCCCGAGTCACTGTTGCCTCGTCAGAGCCGCAGGCTTCCCAGACCGGTCACGGCGTCCGATCGCAGGCGTCAGCCGCATTCCTGATCACCGCCAGTTGCTCAGCATCGGGCGAAGCGGTCCCGTCCATCCAGGACTGCACGAGTGCCCCGTGCCCGTCTGGCGTCGGCTCCCAGCCCATAGCGGACATCAGGGCATTCGCCACGAAGTCGGCATACGTGGCGAAACCCGAAGGCGGCATGACACCGTACTTCCGCTGCAGACATGCGATCCGTCGAGAGAGATCGGCAGGCATCTGAGCACCTCCTCTACGCTGGCCCGGCCCCTCCGCGAGCCGACAACAGCGCCGACAGGGTTGAGAGAACCAGCAGAGCCTCGTCCCGATTCCATTGATCGGACCCTTTGTGCGGCCCGAGATGGGCAAGATGGTGAAGTGACCATCGCAACGCAGCTACTCGCTCCTCTTTGGAGCGGTCTTTCAAGACCTCCCCGGCTTTCAGCGGGAATCGTCCGGAGAGGGGATCGATCTTGTCCCATTCCTCGAGGGCCAGCCGAACCGACGCGGCACAGTCCTTCCACCCGGTGCTTCCGCCCTTCATGAAAGCTTGCCGGGCGTCTTCCCATGCCTTCCAGACCTCTCCCCACCCCTTCGGAGGCTGCGGCAGAATTGGGGTCTCCAAGATGATCGCGTCGGCAAGGCCGACCTCGTCGAGAGCCTGCACCCAGACGTCGTGCGGGAGAACGAGGTCGCAGTTGCCCCGGAGGGTCTCGGGCAACGCCGTCGTGCGGTAGAAGGGATCGCGCGCCAGATTCAGCACTTTGCCCTTGCCTGCATCCCGATAGTAGGGCAAGATCGCATAAACCTTCCCACGAAGATCAACACGGAACGCCGGCTTCTTCCCGTTCCGCATACCCTCCACGAACCGAAGTTCCGCGGGGGTCATCTCCCATTCCATGAGCCCCTTCGCCTCGGATCTCGGGTTGCCGTACTCGAAGGCCTGGTCACAAGACAAGCTCCCGACTTCCATCGATCCATCAGGGCCGGGCACGGAGACGGTTCCCCGAAGATCGTCCAGCATCGCAAGAAGCCTGTCATGCTCATCCCGCCTCAGCTCGACAGTGATCGGGAGGCCGATCCTGACACCCCGCGCAATCCTCGTGGCCTTGAGCGACCGCGGACCCTCGTCGAAGGTGATGTGCCCGACGGTGTAGTCGTGGCGGAGCTTGATGTCGATACGCGGCGGCATCTTGCAGATATTGTAGACCGTCCCGGTACGCAGGACCTCGCACAGCTGATGCGTCGAGACGCACCTATTCCTTTGTCAAGCCGGCCCCCCTGAGGCCGACTGATCCAACGGGTCAAGACTGTCTTCTCGGCGAGCGTCAGTCGCCGTAGTCGGTGGTGATCCAGTTCTAGCTCCGCGGTTGCCGTTGGCCTATGTGGAGCCACTCTAGTGCGGGCTCAAACCCGCGCGTCAACTGAAGCCAGCCGAGTCCCCCCAGTACCCGAGCCTTAGAGCTCGCTCCCTCGGGCGGCGCGTCCCGGATCGTCGTCGGCTGGACATATGCGAGAATCGCTTGAGGCGACTGAGGATGAACACATGAGCAGGAAAGTGCTACTGGACAATAATGTCGGAGATAGATTCGACGAGCTTTCTCCGCGCGAGAAGGACGATTTCGTGTCGTGTTTTCGGGGCGGAAGATTCTCCCACTACCTCAATGATTCCTTGCTCCTCGAAGTCGTACGGATAGGGCGCTCACCGGAGAGGTGCGCGATGTTCGCAAGACGAATCAGATGGCTCCTATCTCTTCAGGGTAGGTTCCTTCTTGATGGTAACGAGATCATCGAGTCCGAGCTGTCCGGCGAGACGCGACTCTTCGAGGACGCCGGCGAAGCCAGGATGCACCGCGACGTTCTCGAGCAGGTTGCGACGGTCGTAGAATTGGGAAAGGCCCTGCCGCCGCGGGAAGACGACGGCATGGGTATGTTCCGGAATTCATACCTGCAACTGAAGGGGCAGCAGGAGAGGTTCCGTAGGATGATCGGTCATCCTGGTGAAGCGAAGAAGGATTACCCGACATATGCGAGCTTCCGCGAAAGCTGGGCTTGGCCCCGCCTTCACGAGTATCTCACGAATGTCTTTGTCGGCTTCAATCTTGACAGGACTCAGATCCCGAAGGTCATCGCATATCCTGACCGTTATCCCTATCTCCTCACCCACATCGAGATCGTATGGGCGAAGGAGTACCTGACGTTCGTAGAGGACATGCGTGTAGGAGAAGGGGATATCGTCGACACTCACTACCTCCTCTACATGCGAGGGCTCGACTTGTTCGTGACGGACGACAAACGCCTAATCCGGCTCTTCCTCCTCGTCTACCCCCAGGGTAAGGAAGTCCTCCGGTTCAGCGAGTTCATGCCTCTCGTACGAGCTTGAGGCGCGTCTACAGCGGGGAACTCTTCAGCTAACCCGCTGTAAGTGCTTGGCGATCTTCCCAAGCCACCTCTGTCCGGAAGGGCTATCTTGGAGAGGCCTGTTGCTGCCGATGGTGGCTTTTGCGGCGCAGTATCTCTCTGTCCTTGAGCAGCACCGACACTCCGTCAGTCGTCCCAGTCCGTGACGATCCAGTTCGACTCCCGAGGCTGCCGGATTGGGTTGGAGATGAGGTGGGAGAAGACGGGGGGGTAGGACTCCCGGCCGAAGGCCAGGAGCTGGACCGTCGCGCAGTCGTCACGCTCCCCCTCGCGCGCGTATTGATCGGACCGCACGAGCATTGCTGGGAGGTCCAGGAGTTCGGTAGGGCCATACCCGGTCACGCGACCTCATCGCCATCGAGCTTCTTCTTCGCCGTCAGCCCCGTCCCGCGTCCAGTGTCCGGTCGCTCGTTAGGCTTCGCGCCGACCACGGGTGAATCGGGCACCGGAGTACGCACCTTCACGCCCCTGGCCTTCCCGATCATCCGGATGAACTCCTGTACCGAGGGCATGGGGGTGGGCGGAAGGGCCGGACCGAGATCGCGAGAGACCTGGCCATCCCCATTCGCCAAGCGGGCCAGTTCCTCGGCCACGTGCACACCGGCGTCGGACAGACGGTCCCCCAGCACCAGCAATGCCGCGGCCTCCTGCATCGTCCGCGGCTGCAGCGGGGGGATGGGACGACCCGCCTCGTCCTTGCGATCCGGCCTGAACACGTCGCCGCCCAGCTTCAGCAACCGGCTCCCGATCATCATCTTCGCCGCCAGGATCTTGCGAAGGGCGTCGGCGTCCTGATCCAGGATGCCGTCCAGGGCCCGCTTGAGCACCCCCTCGGCACCGGTCTTTCGCTCCTGCACCCAGCCTTCCCTCCGACCCCGCCGCTCGATCAGCCGCAGGGGCACATGATAGTGATCAGACAAGGCTTGGTAGGAGGGGACGTGGCCCGTGACGTACTCGACGCGGAGCAGGGGCCAGTTATGCTTCGCCCGGCGTCCCATCGTTCCGTACCGTCACTTCACCGCCCTTTTGGCCTTCTCACCCGAATGCTGCTGCCAGCGTTCCACGATGACGTCACAGTAAGCGGGATCGAGCTCCATCAGAAAGGCCTTCCGACCCATCTGCTCGGCCGCGATGAGCGTGCTGCCGGAGCCGCCGAAGAGGTCGAGGACGTGCTCACCCTTCACGCTGGAGTACGTCATCGCGCGAGCGGCCAGTTCCACGGGCTTCTCCGTGAGGTGGACCATCTTGTTGGGATTCACCTTCTTGACCACCCACACGTCGGTGGCGTTGTGGATGTCAGGTGCGAACCAGTGGGCGTGACCCTCGCGCCAGCCGTAGAAGCACCATTCATGGTTGCCCATGAAATCCTTGCGGGTCATGACCGGGTGCTCCTTCACCCAGATGATCGCCTGGCTAAAGTAGAGGCTGGATTCCTGGAGGGCGGAGGGATAGTTGGCGCAGTTCGCGTACCCACCCCAGAGGTAGAAGGCGCGGCCGGAAAGGAGAGCGTGGGCGAGGTTGCCGAACCAGCTCCGCAGGAGGCGGTCGTATTCCTCGGGCGGCAGGAAGTCGTTGACCAGCGCCCGGTCGCGCGCCCGCATGGTGCCCGTGGCGGCCACCGTCCGGCCCTGCTTGCGCATGCGGACCACGTCGAACTTCTGGTGGTGCGTCCGGGCCTTCCCTGACGCCACGAGCGCGTTCATGGTCCGGGCCTCGACCTTGACGTTGTACGGCGGGTCGGTGTGAACGAGATGGATGGGTTCCCCCGCGAGAAGGCGATCCACGTCGGCCCGGCTGGCCGAATCCCCACATAGGAGCCGGTGATCGCCCAGCACCCAGAGATCGCCCTTCTTCGTCACCGGGTCTGCGGGAGGCGCGGGAACCTCCACCTCTTCGGCCAGCAAGGGCTGGCTGTGCTCATACGACGACAGCAGGTCCCTGAGGTCGGTGTCGCTGAACGCCAGTGTCTGGTCGACGTCCACCCCCGCCACCTTGAGGTCCTCGACGATGTCCGTGAGGACCGGGACGTCCCATTCGGCCAGTTCGGCTGACCTATTGTCGGCCAGCGCGTACGCCTTCGCACGGGCCTCCTCACGGGAGTCGAACTGAACGACAGCCACCTTGTCCCAGCCCAGCTGGCGGGCGGCCCGGAGGGTGCAGTTGCCGGCGATCACCGTGCCGTCCTTCAGGGCCACGATGGGCTTCTGGAGGCCAAACTCCTGTAGTGAGGCGACGATGGCGGTCAGGTTCCTCTCGGAGTGCTTCCGGGCGTTCTTGGGGTCCTCGTGGAGCTTGGCCAGCGGGATCGCGAGGGAGGCCAGCGCGGGGTTGATCTTGGCCGTCATGCCAGCACCTCAAGCCCGGAGGCCTCGCCGCGGCCCGAATCCGCCTCCACGGCCTCCGCGGGCGGTGTCGACACCGGCCCGTGGGGCCTTTCCCGCCCGGCCCTCGCCTTCAGATGGCCGAATACCTCAAGCTGGAGCTTGCGGCTGGGCATCCGGCACAGAGTACGGACGTGCTTCTCAGACAGCCCCTCCCGGTTCCGGACCGGCGGCAACCCGAGGATGTAGGCCTGGATGGGCGGGGCCAGCTTGAGCAGGTTCAGGATCTGCGTGATCCGGGTCGGCGTAACCTCGAGCTCCCGCGCGAGGGCCATCTGAGTGAGACCGGGCTCCGCCGCAAGCCGGTCCCGGAGCTGGAACGCTAGCCGAAGGAGCGCCTGGATGCGGGGGGGCCGTGCCGCCTTCTCAGGTGCGGGTGCGTGCCGAGCATCCTTCGCGCGCGCATCGAGCAGGAAGGTGTCGCAGATTCGAACGACGTCATTGGCGGTCGGGAACCTGAAGCGCCGGAGGTGTGTGGTTTGATGGGTGTATGAATCGCCCAGGGCGTCTGTACTGGAAGAGTAGAGTTACAAGACGCGGAGCGAGGACTGGAGCGCCGGCAGGAGGCTGGCCGAAATGTTGTCGAATATCCTCGGCATCAGGGTGTTCCTCTCATGCTTTCGTCCCTTTGGGCTTGCCCTCAAGGGCTTTCATCCCAGCCACCGTCAGACGGTATTTCTGTAGACGGCTTCTCGGCTTGCCGGGGATGGTCATCTCTAACAACCCCGTTTCGATCAGAGGCTTTACGAAACCGTCACGGAACTTTGTGCGGTTGTGTCGCCCGACGATATTCATCATCACAACCAATGGCTGTTCTTGCCGGCAAAGCCGCAGGACTTCCACTTGGTCCCGACTTAGTTCCGACTTGGTCCCGACTTGGTCCCCCGACTCTACCTTTGACTCTACCTCTCCAGCGTCCCCGGCTACCATCTGCGCCTTGAAGGTGACGATCAAGAATCCCGACCGTTCCTCGAAGACCGGCGAACGCGCACCGTGCTTCCTGCATATCGCGATGACGCGGTTGGTGCCGCGGCCCCAGACCTCCACCGCCCCGGTGCGGTGGAACGCACCGGCGATGAGCGGGTTCGTCGGCTTCGAATCGTGCTGTCCCGAAAGCTGTCTCACCGTGATGCCGGTGGGAAGGCGCCCGTAGCTCCGTATCTCGATCCGGTCGTCGAAGACCACGATGGCGACATAGCCCGAGTAATGGGAGTAGTCACGGTGCATGACGGCGTTGAGGAGAATCTCCCGGAGGGCGTCCAGCGGGATCGGGAAACGATCCTCGCGGAATATCTGCCCCGTGGGGAACCGCGCGCCCAGCGGCATGGTCCGCTCAAGAAACGCCATGCCCTCGCGCACCATGGCAAAGGCGTTCATGTGCTCCTGCCGGTTGTCCACGATCTCGCCGGTGATCTCGGTTCCCCGGAACCGGCCCATCTTGATGAGGCATTGGGGGTAATCCGGCAGGAAGCGCTTTCCGTAGAGCATCAGGGCGGCCTGCGTGAGAACGCCGTTCACGCGCAATCCGAGCCGGTCGAGTATCTCCCCGATGTCGCGGCCCGTATCCGGCGAGATACGGTTCTGCTGGATGGCCAGATCGCGCGTCCGCTGAATCTCCCTGCGGTCCAGGTCCTTCAGAGTCAGTCCGTCAGCGGGCAGGTTCTCCCAGCGGCGCTTGGCAGCCCCGCGTTCAACGAGCAACCGCTCGTACCTGGCCTGCGGCATCCGGCGCGTCGTGCTCGCCACACGCTCGTAGGCGCGGCCTTCATACGTGAATGGCCGATCGGCCTGGCCGCCCTCGACCGAAACAAGGACCGCATCCCGACCCGTCTTTACCTTGACCTTGTGAATGGAGACGTGGGCGGGAGGCTCGAACCGGTCGGCGGCTTGCGCGACGTCACGGAGCGTCTGGTCGGAAACGACCTGCCCCTCAATCGCGCCATCCGGCCGGACGCCAAAGAGTAACGTGCCACCGGAGCCGTTTAGGAAGGCGCAAAGCGTATGCATGCCCTCCTTCAGTTCACCCGTCGTGCGCTTGAACTCCAGCGAGCTGCCCTCGCCCTGACTAGCAAGTCTGGCGATTTCCTTCATGCCAAACGGTCCCATATTGCCCATGGTATACCATTTCGAAACAGGACGAAGGGCCGACGGAGAAGCGCACCGGCAGGCATCGCACCGGCGCGAAGCACTCGGAAGCAACTCGGAAGTCAATTGCTTCCGAGTAGTCTATCTCGTCGCCTCGCCGACCCCCAAAGAGAACTCGTCCAGGAAAGTATCTGGGTAATCCTGGGGGTCCATCCGCCACAGCCACCCCCGGCCATTTTTACCAGTGTCCGAAACGGGCAGGCATTTTAAGCCGCATGCACCTCCCGCGGGCACGATTTCGTCGTCAGGCGGACCCCAGCCCCTTCCCGCCGTCCCGATGGCCCTCCGATGGTGCATGCAGCTTGCGTTGAGATGCTTCGTAGACAGGGGTCCTCCTACGGGCTAAACTCTCCTTCATGGCGCTCCGGGCTTATTTCGACACGAACGTATTCTGCCGCCCCTTCGACGACCAGACGCAGGGAGAGATTCGAGCAGAGACCGAGGCGATCCTGCAACTCCTCCGGTTCGCCTCCGAGCGGCGGATCATCCTGGTAGGCTCCGACCTGCTCCTGTTCGAAGCCGGCAGACTCAGGAACCGCGAGAAGCGCGAGGGAGCCCTGGGCGCTATGCGCCAATGCCACACAGTGGCCACGGCCGTTCCAATCCATCTGGAACTGGCCGAAGCCCTCGAAGCACACAGCCCCCTGTATGGACGGGATGCTCTGCACGTCGCCATCGCCGCGCTGGAAGGGGCGCGGTATTTCGTGACCTGCGACCGGGACATCGTCAGAGTCGCCGACGCGGTCCAGGCGATACTGGACAGGCGCGGTCAGGCAACCGCCATCCTGACCCCCGCCGGTATTCTGGCCCTGCTGGTATAATCCTGTCATGAAGCTGAATACGGCGATATTGCTCGAGCGGCGGTTCAAGCGCGGATTTGAGGCTCTTGTCGAGAAACTGGGCCTCCCGGACACCCTCCGCTTTATAGTGAACCTTGAGCATGGGCGGGGTGATTCCGTCAAGGAGCTGAAGACTGCCTGGCGGGGAAAGAGCGCCCGCCAGATATACCACACGCTCCAGCGCGCTCGAAACGGATCCCGCAACTCGACCCATTCCGCGGCCTGATCCGCAGAAAAACAACCTCCTTCGTACCGCATCCCAATACCGAAATGCCGCATATACCTTCAGGCTATGGGAAAAGTGTCTTCCAGGAGACAGGTGGAGTCCAGTAAGCCTACGCGAAAGGGCCCAAGCCGGGCGTTGTTACCAGAGTCCGATTCGGGCAGGCGTTTATGACAGCGATCAAACCGGTTAGTGTCGAGTTCCTGACAGCCCGTCTCAAGTAGTGGTCCCACCGCCGGTAGCTGGCGCAACGTCAGTCCCACGGTCCGGTC
>Ga0315294_10005105_pt1 | contig 14394 bp, 11 predicted proteins | sample YL17G13_40_MG_FD_203626 | JGI IMG/M metagenome (GOLD analysis project Ga0315294, IMG submission 203626) | Sediment microbial communities from Yellowstone Lake, YNP, Wyoming, USA - YL17G13_40 | ecosystem: Environmental > Aquatic > Freshwater > Lake > Sediment | place: USA: Wyoming | collected... | reverse complement strand
AAACGTCTGTCTGATTTTAACAAATCGGTCATGGTCAAGAAGCATTTTTTCAACTTTTTTAATACCCAACAGGGCATTGGCTTATGTGACGGCAGGAGCGGTTTTATTCCTTGCTGTGGTTATTTATAATCCGTTTTTCCAGAGGCTGTTCCATTTCGACTGGATGCATCCGGAAGATATTATAATTTCAATATCGGCCGGTATATTGAGTATAGTCTGGTTCGAGCTGGTAAAATTTATTGCCAAAAAAAGTCACATAGACCTGATGACCTCTTAAATCCTTGCAATCGCTTTCATTTTGGGCTATAAATATGGCCTGTTACATAAGTTTTGCTTAACCCGAGATATGAAAGACGAGATACGAAATATGAGATACAGCAGGATGTTGATACCAACGGTCAAGGAAGTTCCCGCTGATGCCGAGATTCCAAGCCATCAGTTAATGATTCGTGCCGGCCTGATGAGAAAGCTTGCCAGCGGTACGTATACCTATCTACCGCTGGGGTTTCGCTGCCTGCAGAAGGTTATTAACATCGTCCGCCATGAAATGAATAAGGCCGGTGCCCAGGAAATTTTGATGCCTGCAGTTCAGCCGATAGAGCTTTGGCAGCAGACCGGCAGGGATGTTGCTTATGGCCAAACAATGGCAACATTTACCGACCGTCACGGCCGGCAAAATGTCCTTGCCCCGACCGCTGAGGAAGTCGTTACCAGCATCGCGGCAAACGAGATAAATTCATATAAGCAGCTTCCGATAAACCTCTATCAAATCAGTTTCAAATTCCGCGATGAGTTCCGACCTCGGTTCGGCGTACTTCGCAGCCGCGAGTTCATTATGAAGGATGCGTACAGTTTTCACGCCGACCAGAAAAGTCTCGATGAAACTTACAAGGTGATGTACGACACATATTGCACAATTTTCAAACGCTGCGGCCTGGATTATGTCATCGTCGAGGCTGAGTCCGGCGAGATGGGCGGCTCCGGTTCGCACCAGTTCACAATCCCCAGTGAATCAGGTGAGGACATCATCGTTTACACCGAGGACGGCTCTTACGCCGCCAATATCGAAAAGGCGTCTGTTGACCCATTGCCGAAAGAAAAATCCGATGCCAAAATCCCGCCGATGCAGGAGGTACACACTCCTAATGTCGGCAGTATCGAAGCGGTTTGCAATTTTCTTAAAACTCAGCCAAAGGATATGATAAAGACGCTGATTTTCACCTGCGATAAAGATGTCATTGTTGTGGTATTACGCGGCGACCACGAACTGAATCTGGAAAAGCTCACACAGAGTCTTTCCGGCAGAGGTGCCGAGCTTGCAGAGCCTGCTGTAATAGAAAACATTACCGGTGCAAAAGTTGGCTTTGCTGGCCCAATGGGTTTGAAAGGAAAAGTCAACAAAATCATTATCGACCACGCTGTTGCGACTATGGCGGTCGGTGTTACCGGCGCAAACAAGACCGATTATCATATAAAGAATGTCGTGCCGGGCAGGGATTTCCCGCTCAAAGGCCAAAACGTCATCGTTGCTGATATTCGAAATGCCGTGGAAGGGGACACCTACGGGGGCAAAAAACTTTTGTTCAAACACGGCATCGAAGTGGGGCAGGTCTTCAAACTCGGCACCAAATACAGCTCAAAAATCGGCTGTAAATTTCTCGATGAGAACGGGCAGGAAAAAATCTGCACGATGGGCTGTTACGGCATAGGCATAAACCGAATCATCGCATCGGCTATCGAGGCGGGAAACGACAAGGACGGCATAATCTTTCCCATAAGTATCTCGCCGTTTGAGGTTATTATCACCCCGCTCGGTGTGGAAACTGAAATTACGCAGGTTGCTGAAAAAATTTACAATCAGCTAAACAAGGCAGGCATTGAATGCCTGTGGGATGACCGCGATGTCAGAGGCGGCGTAAAATTTAAGGACGCCGACCTGCTCGGCATACCAGTCAGGGTAACTATCGGCAAAAAAGCCCTTGCCGAGGGCAACGTCGAAATCAAGCTCCGAACCGAGCCAAAACCAACCCTCATCCCCGTCGATAGTGCTGTCGCCAAAACAGTGGAAATTGTAGAATCGCTCAAAAAGAAATTGGCCTTTTAGAATTTCGGTTGCCAAAGATATAAAACGTCGGAAGAAAGAAAATGCACATGGATGATTTGGAATCCAAAGCACAAGAGGGAAATAACAAACCGCATCTCGACCCGCGATCTTCTTTTTTAGCCGAACGAGCTAAGAAAGTTAGTCAGTTACCGACAAGTAAGTGGGCATTGATTTCGTTCTTGTTTTTCTTATTAAGTATTCCGCCATTCTGCTTCCTCGGGCTTTTGTTACCTTGGTGGCTGGCACAGTTCCTCTATACATACCCCATCCTTCCGTTACTGACCATTGTGTGCGCTGTATTGGCACTGGTGCACATCAAGCGTAGTCAGGGAAAGATCAAAGGAATAGTGTTTGCTTCAGTTGGCCTTGGCGGCAGTATTCTTTTTATCCTTGGTAATCTCTACATCCCCATGCTCTCATTGTCTTATAATTTAATCGCTCTTCAAAGCAAACTGGCCTCATCTGCCATATATAACAATGCCGCTGTGGAGCTGGCACAGTACTGTCAAGCCGTCACGACGAAAGTAGATGACACCGGATTGGGAAATGCTTGGTATCCTAATACCATTAGAAACCTCCATCCTTTCTATGGGTATATCTCGCCCAAAGACGCCCGCATTGTGTTTGCCGGTGGGTTTTTCCATCTGGGTTACGGTCTTGAACTCGATGAAAAAGCCTCCACAGAAAAACAATCCGTATGGAATCTCTCATTGCTTATAGAATCCGGCAAGAAGCATCTGTGCACGGTTCGATTGGACAAAACGAACCCCTTCACATTGGATAAGCTCATAGAAACCGCTGTTGCCGGTTATGACTCTAATCCTCAACAAGCCCACAGTAAGATAGAATTTTTATTGTTGTTCAACCGTCCCGAAATGGCATATCAGGCCTGCAAAGAACTTGCCGAAAAACACCCTGCAGACTGGTGGCCTCGCCTTACCCTCGCTTTTATGGAATCCGCAAAAACAACTACAGAACAGGCAGGCACTGACTTTGCCAAGTGGATTGAAAAATACCCTTGTTTCACGCATTATTTTTATTTGTCATTCTTTCATCAAAAAGAAGCTGACCAACAGAGGGCTTGTAACGCTATTGAAAAATCTCTTGAGTATCCTTTGCGGAATAATGTTTATTCACATGAATCCCACAACGTCTATTATTATGCTTCAAACTCTATAACAGTTGCTCTGAAGAACAACAAATCTGACTTTGCGCTACGAATCTGTGATGCCGCATTAGCTGAGCTTGAACATGAACGTGGAAAGTATTCTTCGGCACCGTATTGGAAACCTAAACTCCAAAAGCTAAGAGCGGCAATTGTTGCCAATGACCAGAATACAATTGATAGATGGAACGAGTACCAAGCATGGGGTGGCTCGTTTAATCCCTATCAAGCTAAAAATACAAATGCTACACAAAGAATCAAAGTTGGTAACCATTTCTTCCCTAGCGATGAAGATATTAAAGCCAGCGAGCGTCCCTCTGAAGAAATAGAGCCGTTGACAAAAGAATGGCAATCCCATGGAGAATAACCCATTATGTGGCAACTAGGTAAAATAAAACCCGTCAAGCTGATAATCGGAATCCTTGCCGCCGACCAGCAGTGTCTGAACAGGTCGCATCAGGTATTAACATCTGCGTTCGGTAAATTCGACTTTGTCAGCGACATCTGGCCTTTCGACAAGACCGATTACTACAAAGACCAGGCCGGTGAACATATTCTCCGCCAGTTCGTCAGCATCGAAAAACTCATCGACCCGGACAAGCTTGCAAAAATCAAGCATAAGACAAACGCACTCGAACAGAAATTAGCCCGCAAGATGGCTATGGATTTATGCAGGCCGGTGAATCTTGACCCGGGGATAATTGAGCCGTCAAAACTGATTCTGGCCACCACAAAAAATTATTCCCACCGCGTATATATCGGCAGGAAAATGTACGCCGAGGTCACGCTTATTTTTGACAAAGGCCAATGGCGTCCTTTGCCGTATACATACCCTGATTATCAGCAGCAGTGCTATTTTGATTTTTTTGAAAAGGTCAGGAAGCGTTTACTGGAGCAGTTAAAATCGTGGCATTAACCATATTGGCAATAATCCTGGTAGTCGGCTCGTTTCTGGTGTCGCTTATACTGACGGCAATCGTGAAAAAGCTGGCTGTCGGCATTGATTTCGTCGCCCGTCCTACTGCGGACAGATACCATCGCACCGTAATTCCGCTTGGCGGCGGAATTGCAATTTTCGGCACAATAGCCGGGTTTCTGCTGTCTGCAATTTTGATAGTAAAATTTCTCCTTGCGCCAGGCCGGCTTGACTGGCTCGGCTCTTCGGTTACTATTCACTGTGCGGGATTTTTGGATAAAACATCGCAGCTTGTAATTGTGCTTTTATGTGTCCTTGTTTTGTTCCTGCTTGGTCTGGCGGACGACAAAAAACACCTCGGGCCGTTTTTCAAACTCATCGTGCAGTTTGCCGTTGCGATAACTGCGGCCTACTTTGCCGATATCAGGGTCGAATTTTTTATTCCTAACAAAATCATAACATCACTTCTCTCGGCTTTTTGGATAGTTTTGATTATCAACGTATTTAACTTCCTCGACAATATGGACGGCGCTTCCGCCGGCATGGCGATTATTTCCGCATCGGTTTTGTTTGCTGCGGCCGCTTTAAGCCAACAGGTCTTTGTGGGAGCGATGGCACTTATTTTCATTGGGACGCTGCTCGGGTTTCTGGTATTTAATTTTCCGCCTGCCAAAATTTTTATGGGCGATGCAGGCTCGCTGGTTATCGGCTTTTTTGTTGCGCTGCTGACCGTGCGAACAACCTATTATCACCAGGCTCAAAGCGGCCACTGGTATCAGGTTTTTCTTCCTCTGGTTGTTATGGCTGTACCGCTGTATGATTTTCTCAGTGTAACCTTCCTGCGGATAAGTCAGGGCAAAAGTCCTTTTGTCGGTGACACGCAGCATTTTTCACACAGATTAAAAAAACAGGGTCTTTCCGATGTGCAGGCGGTTTTAACGCTGTATCTTGCCACGCTTTGCACCGGCCTTGGTGCAACTTTCCTTTATCAGGTCAATCTGGCCGGGGCTGTTCTGATTTTTGCCCAGACATTTATGGTGCTGGCCGTAATCGCTATTTTTGAATCAACTGCCCAAAATGATAAAAACCCAAGCTAATCACAGTTCATCCAAAAGCAGAGGACTGGTTTTCTTTGAGTACTGCCTGCTTGCCCTGTGCCTTTGCGTAATCGCACTGCGTGTAACGCTCACTGAAAGTCCCACTGTGCAATCGGCTGCACAGCCGACAAACATTAGCTCCAGTGTATTTAGTCTCTCGATGTCGGCGGTACTTGTATCGGCATTTATCTGCTGGTTTGTTTGGAGTTTCTGCAGCAGAAAATTTTTATACCGTTTGACGGGAATAGAAATCGGTCTTGGGCTTTTTGTGCTTGCCGCGGTTATCGCCGGCTTTGTCGCTTCGAACAAACGGGCGGCAATTACAGATTTTGTTGTTATCGTTGCGCCGGTTCTTATGATTTTGCTGCTGGTGCAGATACTGGATTCGCAGACCAAAATAAAACTGGTTCTTGCGGTAATTGCGGCCTTGGGGGTGGCTTTGGCGTACAGGTGCGCCGACCAGCTTTTCGTTGAAAATCAGGAAAGGATAAAGCAGTATCAGGAGGACCCAAATGCCATGCTCGGGCAGTTTTGGATTGAGCCTGGCTCTTTCAATCAAATGATGTTTGAGCATCGGCTTTATTCAAAAGATATCGGCGGGTTTTTCACAACCGGTAATTCAGCAGGCTCGTTTTTATTGCTCGCATCTTTTTGTGCCGCCGCCCTGGTTTTGGAAAGACTGAGGAATTCCAAATCCGTTCGAATTGTCCCTGCCTGCATTGCAATAGCGGGTATTCTGCTGGCACTTGCAATTACGCACAGTAAAGGAGCGATTGTCGCAGCGATAATCGCGACGGCGATGTTTATCGTTTATCTATTGTTTGGCGAATGGCTCAGGGAGCATAAAAGAGCCGTCTTGATAATCCTGTTATTATTGGTTCTGGCAGGTGGGGGCGGTATGGTTTTGTATGGCCTGGCTTACCAGACACTGCCAGGCGGAAATTCGATGCTGGTCAGATGGCAGTACTGGACAACCGCTGTTAAAATATATGGTCTGCACCCGCTTACGGGTATAGGACCCGGCAGCTTCACAAACTACTATCTGCAGTATAAACAGCCGGCTGCTCTTGAAACCGTTTCAGACCCGCATAATTTTTTATTAAGAATTTTAACTCAGTATGGTCCGCTTGGCCTTGTTGGATTTTTAGCGATTGTCCTTGTGCCGTTATACAGGACAATTTACCGGCATTCGAATGTTTTACCACAGACAACAGCCGAACCTGAACTGTCATTTAAAAATAAATTGGCCGTATCTTTTGTTGTCGTTATATCGCTGGCAATGCTATTTATCAGGCCGGTAGTTTTACCTGTTGCCGGAGTCGCTGATTCTGATGTGATGTTTTATGTAGAGATGATATTGTATGTCACTCCGGTGGTTGTATTCATTATCGGCTTTTGGCTTCTAACTACAGGTGAAAAGACAATTGAGGTATCCGATACGAGCGCTATTGCTCTTTTCTGTGCCTGCGCAGGTGTGCTTATTCATAACCTCATAGATTTTGCAATTTTCGAGCCGGGGGTATTAACTCCCTTTTGTGCCGTTGTCGCCTGTCTTATCGCACTTAATTTTCAACGGGATTCAAGGCTGCCGATTGTTTTAAAACCGTCGTTTCCATTAAAAGCTGTCGTAGCGGCAGGTGGGGCGGTAGTTATCTGGGCATATTTCAATTATGCGTTTATTCCTGTGGCAAAAGCGACCGTAAAAATAGACTCCGCCTTTAATAATACCCAGGCCGCACACTCTCTTTTAGAATCTGCTGCAAAAGATGATTTGCTTGACCCTGCGGCCTTGAACCTTGACGGCAGACTTTATCTGCAGGAGTATAGTCAGATTAAAAAGAAACAGCCGGACTATCTTGAAAAAGCCGTGAAATGTTTTATCGCTGCAAGCCAGCGGGACAGGATTGATTTCAAAAATTATGAAAAATTGACCGAGGTGTACAATCTGCTCGACCAGCCGCAGCAGGCTTATGACTGGTGCTTAAAGGCATTGGAATACTATCCCGGCTCGGACAGGCTGCGGATAGAGCTGGCGAAACTTGCCGAGAGATTGGAAAAAACCGATGTGGCAATCGCAAACTACAAACGGGCGGTTGAGATTGAAGATTCTTACCGCAGGCAGTTCGAGATAATGTATCCGGGCAGGAAAATTTTCAGCCGGCTCGGCGAAGAAAAATATCAACTCGCCAGACAGAAAATAAAAAGCTTGTCTCCTCAGCCGGCACCCTGATTCTTCGCGTAATATGCACTACAAGAATTTTGCCAATATCTCATCCGGTATAGCGAAGTTTGCGTAGACGTTCTGGACATCTTCGTGGTCTTCAAAATCTTCCATAAGGCCGAGGATCTTTCTTGCAGTCTCAGAATTGTTGACTGGAACGGTGCTTTGCGGCACCCGGGAGATTTCAGCAATCTCTGTCGGGATATTTTTTTCCTTAAGGGCATTTTTCAATGGTTCATAGGCGGCCTGTTCACAGGTTATCTCAAAAACATCGCCGACCTTTTGAATATCGTCTGCGCCGGCGCCAAGGGCGATTTCCATAAGGTCGTCCTCGCTTATTTTGTCGGTCTTGACCGTAATGAGCCCCTTCTTTTTGAACATCCAGTTGACACAGCCGGTCGTACCGAACGAGCCGCCGTGCTTTTCGAATATTTTTTTGATTTCCGGCGCCGTTCTGCTTCGGTTGTCCGTCAGGGCATCGACTATTACCGCCACTCCACCCGGCGCATATCCTTCATAACACACATCTTCGTAATGTACGTCGCCCAGCTCGCCGGTTCCTTTTTTGATTGCCTTGTCGATGGTGTCTTTGGGCATATTGGCGGCCTTGGCCTTATCGATTGCGTATCTCAGGGACAGGTTCTGTCCCGGGTCTCCGCCGCCTGACCGTGCTGCGACTATAAGAACGCGTGCCAGTTTGCTCCAGAGCTTGCCGCGTTTGGCATCGATAGACGCCTTTTTGTGTTTTATACTTGACCAGTGTGAATGACCTGACATATTTTCTCCTTGTATCTCGTAGACTCTATCTGGCGGCTCGAAACTGCAAACCACCAGCCGAAGACCATTATACCTGATATTTTGCTCTGTTGCTATCTTTTTTTGCTAATATCCGCACAGGAAAAACATTTGAAAAATCCTGCAAAATACGCTACGTTGCTTTATTATATCCGGCCGAGTGGCGGAATGGCAGACGCTGGGGACTTAAAATCCCCTGCCCGCTTAGGGCGTATGGGTTCGACTCCCATCTCGGCTAATAGCTGAAAGTAGCGTATAGCGTGTAGCGTATAGGAATAATGATGATACATAATAATCCAAAACTTGTAGATGTGACAACACCGAATCTGTATCGGGATGCCTTTCCTTATACTGAATTCCCGAAGGTTATTTTCGACAATAAATCTGTTCCGTATGAAATTCCGGAGAAGATATGGGTTACTGATACGACCTTCAGGGACGGCCAACAGGCCAGGCCTCCATATACGCCGCAGCAGGTGCTTCGAATATATGATTTCCTGCATGAAATCGACGGCGGCACCGGCCTGATTCGACAGTGCGAATTTTTCCTCTATTCAGACCGCGACAGAAAAGCCGTTGAACTGTGCAAAGAACGTGGCTACAGGTATCCTGAGATTACCGGCTGGATAAGGGCGGCCGCCGCTGATTTCAGACTCGTTTCCGAAATGGGACTTCAGGAAACAGGCATCCTCACCTCGGCAAGCGATTATCATATATTTCTTAAGCTGCGAAAGACCCGCGCCCAGGCGATGAATGCCTATCTCGATATTGCCAAAGCGGCACTCGATACAGGCGTTATTCCACGATGTCACTTCGAGGATATAACAAGGGCGGATTATGATGGTTTTGTACTGCCGTTTTCCGCAGAGCTGATGAAACTCGCCAAAGAGTACAATAAGCCGGTCAAGATTCGGCTTTGTGATACGCTCGGGTTCGGACTGCCGTGGGACGGAGTAGCATTGCCGCGGAGCATTCCAAAACTTGTTCACGGCCTAAGACAAATCGGCGTGCCTGCCGAATGGCTCGAATGGCACGGACACAACGACCTGCACAAGGTTCAGGTAAACGCCGCCGCTGCATGGCTCCACGGTTGCTGCGCCGCGAACAGCTCTATATTCGGCGTCGGAGAGCGAACGGGCAATTCGCCTCTCGAGGCAATGGTCGTTGAGCACGCGCAGATAAAGGGGATGACCCCCGGCGTCAACTACGCCGCAATGACCGCTCTTGCCGAATATGCAAGGAAAGAGCTCGGCTTCGAAATCCCGCACAATTATCCGCTGGTCGGAAGGGACTTCAATGTCACTCGTGCCGGAATTCACGCCGATGGGCTGCTCAAGGATGAGGAAATATACAACTGTTTCGATACCGAGAAATTGCTCAAACGCGCCGCCAGTGTTGCGATTACCGATAAGGCCGGCCTTGCGGGTATAAAGCACTGGATAGAGGCGACATACCAGGTGGAAATCGCAAAGCACGACCCGCGTGTAATCAAAATAAAAGATAAAATCGACGCCGAGTATTCCGACAATCGTGTCTCGGCTATATCCGACGAGGAAATGTTCGAGTGGGTAAAGCAGGTATTCGGCACAAATCCGCCGCCGCTTAGGTAGTGATAATGCACATGGCACAGGTGCTTGATGACAGATACGAATCACCAGATAAGAGCAATTTTGTTTGACCTCGGTGAGACTTTGCTGAATTTCGGCAGGGTAAGCACTATACGTCTTTTCCGCAAAGGCGCCAGGTTGGCGTATGATTATCTTAAAAACCTCAACCAGCCGGTCGGTAATTTTGAGTACTACTGCTGGAAAAATCTTATAATCCTGCGCTTTTATAACCTGATTTCCGCCATAACCGGAAATGATTTCGATTCGATGACGCTGCTGAAAAAAATCGGTGCGAAAAGCGGCATAAAGCTAAATGACAATCAGTGGCGGCAGATGATTTGGCTTATCTATCAGCCCCTCAGCCAGGCAGGCAGGCCGGAGCTGGATATTGTCAGAACATTGACCGAACTGAAAAAAATGGGACTTAAGCTCGGCATCGTTTCGAATACCTTTGTAAACGGAGTGTGCCTGGACAGACATCTTGAACAGACCGGAATTCTGGATTTTTTCGAGCTTCGAATGTATTCATACCAGTTTGATTTTCGAAAACCCGATGTTCGCATTTTCAGAACAGCCGCCGAAAAAATCAGGGAGCCGCTCGAAAACATATTGTTTGTCGGCGACCGAATCGACAACGACATTAAACCAGCCGTCAGGGCCGGCATGCAAACCGCCTTAAAAACCGCTTATACCAACACAGGCAGAAAAATCCCGACAGGCGTTTGGAAGATAAACAACCTCTCCGAATTACCTGCACTTATCACCAAAGTAAACCAACCGTTAAAAAAATACAACAGCCCTCGGCTGTGATGTTATCTGTCATTCCCGCGAAAGCGGGAATCCAGGTTCCTTCTGTTGTTCCGCTGCTTTTTTCTTTGCCATAGGCCAATAGTCTAATCCCTGCGCAATAATTTGCAAGAAGCAATCGTAATTGACTATTTGTTATTCGGCATTTTTTTAGAATTTTGTAACTTGGTGTATGTTGATTTTCTTATCCTGTTAAGGTTTACTTCTTTTGGCAAATGATTTATGCCATTGAATCGGACGAAGTTAGTATTTTTCTTCGATTCTGCGAATTCTTTGAATAATAAACTATCATTCTTGCACAGTTTCAAATCTTTTGACATCCAAATTACATTGTCTGACGATAATACATATTGCGTCGCAGATGATATCAAATTAGTATTCGCCATAGCAACACATTTTTCATTGACAGGGAAAACTTCAAAATTATTTTTCCATCTTAACATAAGACAAGTGAAAGGACTCAAGGGAAAATAGACTTGTATTGAATCTGTGAGCCAGCCATTTCCGCAGAAAGGTTTAGGGGGTGGCCCCCATAAAATTATGGGATTATCGCTCGTTAGGAATTGGGCATTACCAATTGAAATAAGCAAAGACGGAATCATCTGACTTATAGTGGCAGTTAGTTTCGGAATTGACGTGAGCATTAACGAGACATATTCGTTTTGATGTATAGCCATGTCGTAGTTAGAAAAATTCTCTGATAGTTGTGTATTTGGAGGGATTTGTGATTGTAGGTTCTTATAAGATTTTGAATTGGGGGTCTCGCTAAATTTCGCAAACATTTCCATGAGACCTTCTACCGTTTCTAAGTATTGAAAACGAAAATGTGGAATCCTAACATACATCCCTGCTATGAATTCAGACAAGATATACCAATTCTTTTCGCTGGGAAGTTGCATTGTCCTAACAAATTCATCAATTATATCTTTCGCGAGGCTTTCTATCTTTGAAAAGTAACCTTCCACAAAGGTCTGTTTTGCGGGATCATTCATCTCGGTATAATAAAAATCTCTTATGTGGGCTATATTTTGCGGCGACGTAGTGAATTTATTTTCCTTTAGGAAATCATATACAATAAGACTTCCATTGGTAGTGAATCGATTCAAGTAAAATTGAGGTAAATAATGATGTCTCCGTGGTTCTCCCGCTGCTACTTTTGCTTTCTGTTGTTCTACCGCTTTTTTCTTTGCCATAAATGTTTGATATAATCCTTGCCCATCATTTTGCAAGTTAGAGGAATGATTTTCGATGATTAATTATTAGTAAATACTTAATCTCCTGTAAGTTTTTGATATGCCATTCGGAAAAGAGGCAAGAAATCTTTGGTCTTAGTCTTACCGGGTTCAATATAGTAAACGGCCTCTTTCCAAAGGTTCTCATATTTTGTCATTGGTAATTTAAATTTTTCAGCCTCTTTCTGACTCAATTTGAAAAGAAATGCGAATGTCTTAGACCCAATCCACTTGATTCCGAAAGCGTTGAAAAAACCTGCCTTAAATCCACAATAGCTTTTATTGAACTTGGTTTCCAATGACCAGTTATTTCTTTTAATGATATCTTCGACTTCTCGTATATATCGAATAAATTCATTCACACTGTTTTTGTTATATTGACTTTTATAGAACTCTTCATCATGAGTTACTAATCCAGTTACAGGTTTGACTTTTCGTTTAGAGTCCTCCTCTAGTCTATTAACTAGAAGCAATTGGTTTTTACCCTCGACCCATCTTTGAATTTCGATCATGTCCATTTGATAGTTAATCTTGTTGATAATACCTAAAGCAGACCTGAGTATGTTTGGTGCAATAACAATAACTCTGATCTGTGGATTCTCCCAGTTTACTGATATGTCGTCAGGTTTGTTTTCGCGTTCAAGCCATAATGTTTTTATAGAATCAGGATTGTTTTCAGCCCAGATCACGTATTCAAGTATCTGAAGTATTATTGAACTATCCACTGTCGTATTTTTCATTTCGACTATACAGATATTACCGTCATTGTCGACTCCTATTATGTCAGGTATCCCAGACTTTCCGCCTCTTCTTACCTGTCTTTTGATTAAAAAGATATCTTCGAGCAATTCGGGCGTTTCGAATACAGTTCGTTCAAACTCGTCCTCTGTCTTAAAAGGTGTAGCAAGCAGGCTATGAGTCAACTTATTTTTTTTCCAGAAAAGATTAGACATATTAGATCCTATCATTCAAAATTTTCAACTGTATCCATAGTCTTGTAGTGGGGTCTTTACCCCACCATTTTAGCTATATATTCAAAATTAAAATAACCAAAACCCCCATCTTTGTCAACCCTCATATTTTCCGCCCTCTGTCTCCTGTTTTCTGTATTCTGTTTTTCTTCTTTTTCCCTTTTACTTCTCCCTTGTGCCTTATGACTTATGCTCTTGTGTACTTTTATCACTTTGCGCCTTGGCGCCTTGGCGGGAAACAATCCCGTCTAAAAAAAGTCTTTAGTCGTTGGTGAATTGTCTTTAGCTTCCGTTTTTTTCTTAAACTAAAAACTCTCTGTGTTCTCTGTGCCCTCTGTGGCTAAAAAATCTTTTCTTAAATATGTCATTTTTATTTTTTATCTTTTATTAAACAGTGTCAATCAGCCCGCCGTGCCAGCGCCCGTCGCGGCAGGTGTTAATCTGTGTCTAAAAATTTCTTCGTGTCCCTTCGTGAACTCTCGCCGCGATGACGACGTCGCGTCGCAGCGGGTCGTGGTGAAAAAAATCTGTGTTACCTGTCCTGAGCTTGCCTGTGGTGAGCTTGTCGAACCAGTCGAAGGAGTGGCTAAAAAATCTTTTCTTAAATCCAAAACTCTCTTTACTCTTGCCTTATGCTCTTATGCACTTGTGCTCTTTTGATGCTCTTGTGCACTTTTGCCTCTCTGTGACCTCTGTGGCTACATTTCTTTTATCTTTTATTAAACAGTGTCAATCAGCCCGCCGTGCCAGCGCCCGTCGCGGCAGGTGTTAATCTGTGTCTAAATTTTTTGGTTCAGACTATCTACTTTTTCAACTTTTTCAATTTTTCACCCCAGAACTGCGGAATATCAGCAAAACTATTTTCCAATACCTCTATGCAATGAAGCAAATCCTCTTTTTTTATCTGACCCATATTCGAGAGACAATAAAGCTCAAAATATTTCCCCTGCCACCATTTGCCGCTTCGACTCACCTGCGGCTGCGAACTGTTTTTTTCCATTTCAGATAACTTGACCCATAACCCAGCCGCCTGCTCGAATTTCCCCTGGCTGGTTAATAATCTCGCCCTGCACCGAATCAAATCAGCATTATCGCCGGCATCTTTTTTCACTAAACCGTCGAGCATATTTTCCACCGCCGATAATTTCTCACTATCCTTTGCCGCCTCAAAAATAGAAAATTCCGCCATCCGCAGCTCCGCAAGATAACGCTGCTGTCCAACAGTACAATCAAGACAAATTTGCGCCAATTTTTTATAATTCCGCAGCGCCGCCGCAAAATCAGGATTGTTCGCCTCAAGCTGGTCGATTCTTTCGGCAATCTCCGCAAGCACATCCATCGCCCCTTCACTAATTTGGCATTGACAACTGTCAAATGCCGACAGCAGACAATCCGTTGCCTCATCCACTCTGCCCAATTGTCCAAGCGCCTTTGCTCTTAAAATTTTCAGATTCGGGTCGCGCCTGTTCTCAGCATCAC
>Ga0315294_10005104_pt1 | contig 14394 bp, 17 predicted proteins | sample YL17G13_40_MG_FD_203626 | JGI IMG/M metagenome (GOLD analysis project Ga0315294, IMG submission 203626) | Sediment microbial communities from Yellowstone Lake, YNP, Wyoming, USA - YL17G13_40 | ecosystem: Environmental > Aquatic > Freshwater > Lake > Sediment | place: USA: Wyoming | collected... | reverse complement strand
GATACCGATGATATTTGTTACCAACGCCACCCAACTAATCATACTACTCGCCGTCCAAGCACTCTTGGGCTCAATGGCCACACCTGCACTCACCGCCATAATAGGCGACCTCGTCCCAACAAGCAGACTCGGAAGAGCCAACGCCTCAATAAACCTCTGGGCATCAATCGGCGGCCTAACCGCCACACTGGCAGTAGGAATCTTAATGATGACCATAGGCGGAACACTTCAAGGAATGTTCTTCATCCCGCTCACAGCCGCAACTGTTCTCGGAATAGTCTCATCCCTTCCGATGCTAGGCATAAAAGAAAAAAAACAGCGAAAAACCCAACCTGAAACAGCACTTCGCTTCGGACATCTTCAGCGTACTGAAATACACACGCAAAAACCCCGACTTCCTCAAATACTGCTACGTAGCCGCCGCATTCGAATTCTTCATGTCCATGTCGTGGCCACTCTTCTCAATCACACAAATCACCATCCTCAACGCCTCAATGCTACAACTAGCCCTCCTCTCAGTCGTCCAGTCAATCGTCATGATAGCCTTTCAAGACTGGGCCGGAAAACGAGCAGACACAACCGGAAGAAAACCCCTTCTCGTACTCTTCAGATTCAGCCTAATAACCGTACCAATAGCCTACGCCCCGTCACCAGACATAAACACCCTCATAGCCGTCGGAGCCTTCTGGGGTCTAGCAAACGCCCTCGGGCAAGCAGCAGTAACCGCCTACCTGCTGGACGTTACGCCTGAAGAACACCGCGGAAGCTTCGCGGCAATATTCAACCTAGTCATAGGCGTAACCACATTCTTCGGTTCACTCATCGGCGGATACCTGTCAGACTACCTAACCGGCGCCTTCGGTCTCGTACTCGCACTGCAAATCGTCTACCTCATTTCAACCGTGGGCAGAGGAATAGGCGCCGCACTCCATCTGACACTCAGAGAATCACGATCAACACACGGAAGTCAACCAAGCACGGCTCGCCTACATGCTAGACCTTGTCGCTTCTGAAATGCTCATAACCCCTCGGCTCAATAACCCTCCTCTTTCCTCCAATCCTCAAAAGAACCGCCTCACCAGTAGTAACCCTTCCAATGGGGAGAAGCTCTCCGCCAACCCGCTCAACAGCCTTCCTCGCCTTTCCAAAAAACCTAGGCTTCAACGTCACGACCAGCTCATACTCTTCGCCACCGTAAAACGTCAACTCAATCGGATCCAGCTCGTTCATCTTGGCAAATTCCTCCACTTCTTTGCCTTCTGGAACCGTGTCTATCAGGAAGCCTACACTGCTTGATCTAGCGATTTCGTGGAGGCTCCACGCTAGACCGTCGCTCGAATCTATTGAAGCGGTAACAGCCTTTGTTCGACCCAAGGCTAGCCCTTCCTTCAGTCTAGCCCACGGCATCAACACCGACCCCACAAGCTTGCTCCGAACACTAGCTCTTGCTTTCAAACCATGCAGCAGAATTCTCAGCCCCGCGGCAGTCTTTCCGAAAGAACCAGTCACCGCAACAAGGTCTCCGGGTCGTGCTCCGCTTCGAAGCATCAGCGCACTCTTCCTCGCCAAGCCGAAAAGTGAGACGCTGATCACGAGGTCTGAGGATTCTCCTGTGTCGCCGCCGATGATGTATGCTCCATGCTCTCTTGCTCCTTCGTTCAGCCCGTCTCCAATCTGCTCGATGTCTTTTCTCGTCAGGTTTCTTGGCAATCCGAGAGAGATCAGCATCGCCGTGGGCTTCACGCCTTTTGCGGCAAAATCGCTTACGTTCATGATCACTGCCTTGCGCGCTGCTTGTCTGAGACTCATGCCCGATGGAATGTCGGTTTTGTCCACAAGCATGTCGGTCTTCAAGACCGCAAGGCTGCCGCGTCCGATGCTGCACGCCGAAACATCATCGCCAAATGGCACTGGCGTTTTGGGCATCAACTTCAGTCGGCTCTGTATTATTTCGATTATTTTCCGTTCTCCTAGTTCTTCGTCCTTTTTCAAGTGGGCACTTCCGCTTTTTTGGACAGCGCTGTTTTCTGGCTTGTTCTATGCGGTTTAATCGTGGGTTGATGGTGTTTAAATGCCGCAGTGTATGTTGATATGGAAGCCTTGAGGTAAAAAGTGTTGCTCAACATCAGGCCCTTCAGAAAAGGATTCGGCGAGGAGACATTTGTCAGAATATTCAATGCTGCTTTTTCGGATTATGATGACATTAGAAGCATGACACTTGAAGAAATGAAGAAGATGTTCGAGGCGCCAAGTTTCAACACTGACGGTCTGTTCATAGCTGAATGGAACGGTGAAGCAGCTGGGATGGTAACCGCCCTCGTAGACAAGCTTAGGAAAGAAGAAAAGGGAATTATTGAATGGCTCGCAGTTCTTCCAAGGTTCAGAGGAAACGGAATAGCCAAAAAGCTTGTTGAAGAAGCGTTGGAAAGTTTCAAGCAGCGAAGTATCAAGGTTGTTGACGCTTGGGCGCAGTCGGACAGAGAAGGCTGTGTGCACATCTTCGAAAGCTTCGGGTTCAAGCCCGCGAGAGTCACAAGCATGATGAAAAGAAGTCTGCGTGACATTTCGCTGGACATTCACGGGAATGATGAAGCAACCATTAGAGAGGCGTGCCTGGAGGATCAGAACGAAATCACGTTGATAAATAGACTCTACAACGACGCTTTTCAAGAGCACTTTAACTATAGGCCAAAACCTCTTGAGGAGACAAAGTACTTTCTCTTGGAGATACCGTGGTTCAAGAATGGACGGACGTTTTTCGCCATTATGGACAATAAGCCTGTCGGCTTTGTTGTCGGAGGGATTGACGAAGAGCTCAACAAGGAGAAGAACCTCCGATATGGGTGGATTTTGGAGGTCGGCGTGCTGAAAGCGTATCGAAGAAAGGGAGTCGGAGCACGCTTGATGCTTCATATGATGCGTGTGCTGAAGGCTCAGGGAATGGAGGACGTTTTGCTTTACGTTGACGAGATGAATCCGACAGAGGCCAAGAGGCTTTACGAGAAGCTAGGGTTTGAGGCTGCAAGGAAGAACATCATCTATCGAAAGTTACTCGCCCAACAAGCATATCCGAGCCATATCTAGCGAGAGGCATTCAACGCGCAGGAAGCTGGAACAGGTTTGATTTTGTTTAAATAGATGAATTATGAAAAGTTAGTATGCTGTGCCTCGGTAGCTCAGCTAGGTAGAGCGGCAGCCTCGTAAGTTGCAGGTCGCGGGATCAAAGCCCGCCCGGGGCTCTCCTTCTGAGTGCGGGTGCGCTGATGTGTATCTGTGCTGTACATGTAAACAGAAATCTTTATTAAATATTAATAGTACCGATATACAATCAGGAGCCCACTGGAAGGATGAATCATGCCACACCTACATTTCCACGAAGAGAAACTCAAATGCCCATACAATGGGTGCGGAAAGTCGTTTGAGAAGCCTGCCGTGGTGACTGATTCATCCACGATGCCGAGAAAGACGTATTATGCTTGTCCGCATTGCCAGTCAAAGATTGACATTCTGACAGAGAACCTGAAGGTCGTCGACGTCAAACCTGCTGACTATCCGAAGGTTCTTGATTCTCCTGCAAAATGCGCACATTACTCCAGTTTTCTGAATACGTTTCCCAAAGACGGCGGAATCCCAGAAGAGTGTCTTGTCTGCCCGAAAGTGCTTCAGTGTACCGTGAGAAAGCAATAGCACTTGCAGACAGTTCCTTTATGCCAGAACATCAAACACGCTGTAGTTCTGCCTTTGTCACAAAAAAGGGAAGGATGGAAGGAAACTCGAGGTTTAGGAGAAGGGGTAGGGGTAGGGTGGGAAGCATGAGGGACGAACTATGGCCTGGACGTTGTGTCTGGAGGTCTTGGGCAGGGCACTCGCCTTGTTTTCCTTTATCCTTTTTATCACATTCAACTCTCCAAGTAAGCCTCTTTTTCCCAAGGATTTGAGCTTCAGTACGAAGTAGATAGAAGGTTCGGCTTTTTCTGAGCAAACGATAACCTATGCAGCGCTATGGAAGTAAAGCTCTTAAATAGCAACTCCATCTCTAGAAGATGCAAGAGGGGCTGTCGGCTAGCTTGGCCTAGGCTTGTAGACTTGGGCTCTATAGACCCCGGTTCAAATCCGGGCAGCCCCACCATCGGGGATTTTTTGAACTCAGACTGGTGGTGGCGGTCTTGTACCCAGAACTACAGGTTTCGTGAGTGTCTGGCTGCCTCTCACGATGGTCAAAATCACGGTTTCATCGGGGACCGTGTTTTCTTCTGTATAACTTAGCATTTCGTCTCCGTTTCTGATGCGGGTATTGTTGATCTCGATTATTACATCGCCAGCTTGTATGCCTGCGTCGTGAGCTGGCCCAGTTGCATTGACTTCAGCCACTCTCCAACCATAGGTTACGTTCAGATCGTACTGTTGCGCCAGTTCGTAGGTCATGTCCGTTCCAGCTACGCCCAAGTATGAGTGATCAGAGTAGCTGCCATTGGCAATCAAAGCTCCTACTTCCTTCTGAATTGTGTTCGATGGGATGGCGAAGGCCAAGCCCTGAGCGTCCTTAACCACTGCAGTCGTTATCCCAACCACGTTTCCAAGTGCGTCTAGCAGTGGTCCTCCAGAGTTCCCAGGGTTTATCAACACGCTTGTCTGTATGACATTGGCTATTCTGAAGTTGCCTATTAGTTCCTCTTCATCAATCGTCCTTCCTAGCGCACTCACGATACCGGTGGTCATAGAGCCAACCAAACCGTAGGGGTTTCCAATGGCTATGACCAAGTCACCGACTTTCAGCGTTGAGGAGCTGACAACTTCAAGAGGCTTAAACTCGTCCTGTGGGGCACTGACGTTCAGAACGGCCAGATCTGCGTATGGATCCGTTCCTAGGACACTTGCAGAATAGCCGTCGCCATCAGAGAACGTTACGCTAACACTTATTGCTTCGTGAACAACATGGTAATTTGTTATCACGACAACTGCGCCCGAATAGTTGTAAACGAAGCCTGAGCCTTCCCCTGCCTCCGTGCTGCTCCTAACACTGACCAACACCACTGAATCCTTCACATTTTGATACAAATCCACCAACGCTGTGCTGTTCTGGTAGATCGTCACGTTCTCGTTGTAGACAGTCTGGTTGCCTGAAAGCCGAGAAACCTGATCTGCAAGGTTTGAAAGCTTCTTCTGCAGGGCGCTCATCTGCTGATAGTTCACGTAGACGGACACGATTCCTCCGAGAACTAGCCCAGCAATGAATATCATTATGATGAAGGTTGTTGAGGACCTGATGTGGTGCTCATCATGCTGACCCACATTCATCACCTTTGGAACGGTAATCAAATACCTGCTTAGAAATAAAACTATCGCCAAACTGCCTGACTGCTACTTCTCATCAAGAAGCCTCGTAGATGCCAACAAAGCAAAGACTAGCGCTGCAACTATTCCCACCATGAACGGGTAATACGGCGACACATCGTAAAGGAAGCCGCCGACGTACGGTGCAACAATCGAACTGAACATGCTCACTGTTTGAGGTATTGAAACCCACCGTGCCCTGCAGGATTCCGGTGCAAGAGGCCCAACGATGGCGCTCATCAGAGACCAAGTGATGTACGAGCCGCCTGCAATGAAGAATGCGGCTATGAGAATGTAGAAGTTGGCGAACAGCAGCAGAGGAACCAGCGAAAGACTGCACAGAATCATGGACAGGGCAAGGGCGTAGGATTTTCTCGACCTGTCTCCAAGCCTGCCCAACAAAACTCCCAGAACCGCGGAGCTCAAGAAAGCCACCGATCCGAAGATGCCAATTTCGAAATCGCCATAGCGGTAAACGTCTGCAAGAAACTGTGCAACGAAGGGACGGAACATCATCAGAACAAACATTATTGAAGCAAAGAAAACTGAAAGCCTCAACAGTTTCCCAGTTCTTAGCAGCTTGAAGAACGACGTTCGTTCCTCCGACGTCTGTTGGGTGCTCTGGCTTGCGCGTTGGCTTCTGATAAAGAACAATGTCAAAGAGGCCAGAGCGTAGAAGATGAAGGCCAAGTAGAATACAAACTGCATGCCCATAGTGCCTGACAGATAGCCTCCAACGGCTGGAGAAAAAATGTAGCCCATTGACCACCCGGCAGATATGGTTGTGAACGTCAAAGTCAGTTTCTGTTTGTCTGCCGCAGTTATGACGTATGCCGTTGTCGTCGGCGAACCGAGCCAGAAGCCCCACATTACCATCCCCGGCAGCATCTGCAGCCAGTCTCTTGCAAAGGAGAATATCAGCGGGGCAGGAAGCCACGCAAGCCAACCAGCGATCATAATCTTCTTGCGGTCGTATCTGTCTGCAAGCTTTCCAGCCAAGAGCAGGGTCAGCGCCGCAAAGAGATTCGTCACGGCATACAGTATCCCGATTTGCACTGGATCTGCTCCCAGCGTCTCTCTCATGTAAACAGGCAGCAGGTAGGAGTAGAGGCCATCTCCGAAGGAGCCTATCACGTTGCAGGTTAGAATCAGTTTCAAGTCTCTGTTGAACACTGTCAAGCCCCGCGTGTCGTTAGGCAAATTGCGCCGCGATTCTTATTGTTTTTCCACAGAAACGTCACAATCAGCAGGAAAAGTCTGCTATCATCTTCGGTCAATAATGTCTAAAGCCTCTGGGCCCGTGCCGATCAGCGCGGCGGCAACCCGAGTTTGCTTTTCAATTTCGTTTATGAACTGTTTTGCGTCACTTGGGAGGTCATTATAGGTCCTTGCGCCTTTACATTTCGGGTACACACAATCAAGCTTCGTCACCGCCACTTGTGTTGCGCCATTAAGCATAACTGCTTTCTTAGCAAGTTCGAAGTTGAACGGTGCCGAACGTCTGTCTCGGCCTGTTCCTGCGGCAGTTTCAAACCAACCACGTTTCATGGCTTCTTCCTTTGGCAGTTCCCCCGGTAACGGGCCTGTGCCCACCCGAGTCATGAAGGACTTCAGCACTACGAGTACATTGTCAACCTTGGTCGGGCCTACACCTGCTTCAGAGCATATTGCCGATGCGCTTGTGTCTCTGCCTGTCACGTAGGGGTAGGTGCCGTAGAAAAGTGAGAGCATCAATCCCTGAGTTCCTTCAAGGAGAACGTTTTTGCCTCCGTTTATTGCGTTGTTTGTTTCTGCTGCTACGTCTGCGAGATACGGTTTCAATTCGGGAACGTCGCGTGCAATCTTGGCTGTTCTGCGGACGCGTTCTTCAATTGCCGGTCCCACTCCTCGTCCTGTAGTACCTAAACCCTTCAGATGCGCGCTTGCTTTGTCTTGCGCTGAGTGTTTCTCTTCAATTATCGAGGCTTGGCTGTCTACGCCTATGCGGTTCTTGACATTGGTTTCTTCAACTTCCTTGAGGAACTGCGCAACCTCAACGTTCGAGCCAGCCCCGATCAGCAATCGGCATTTCTCATGGACGAATCCGCCTGGAACCATGTGCAGCGCGTACCGCTTGCCTTCGTACCAAATAGTGTGCGCAGCGTTCACTGAACCGGTTCTGACACAGAAGTCCAGCTTTTCCTTGATTGCAAGGTAAGAGATTATCTTGCCTTTACCTTCGTCTCCCCAAAAACCTCCACATATGACCGTGCAAGGCATATTATCGCCGTTCAGAGAATTTGCTTAGCTTTATTTAAGATTGTTTGATAGTTTCATGTCAAAGGAATGTTCACGGAGAAATCCGCCGGCTGCGTGCTTCCGCTTCGCTGTCTATCCTGTCCAGAAGCTTGACGACTTTCATGCCTTTCCGTTCCATTTCAGTCTCGGATACCGTGTTTCTCTCTGGGCACAAGTCATCCGCGATTACTCCGTCTTCTTCGCTGTAGACAACTGGGTATATGCGGCATCCTAAGGGTCGATGCTTGTAGGCCTTGCAGCGGCGCTTTGCAGAATCGTAGAAGACGCAGTAGCCGTTGCGGTTTCGCAGTCTGGCGTACCCCTTCTTGTCGTAACGCACAAACTCCTGCCTGTCATGACCGGTTTTTTCCAGAAGCTCAATGTCCGCGTTGGAAAGCAGCATTTCTGTTTTGGTGCAGCAGATTCCGCAATGTGAGCAGCGCATGAACGTACTCTAATCTGGGCTTCTCTATTTTGTTTTTCGATAAGGCTTGTGGCGCCCACTGTTTTCATCCGCTGGTCAGCAGCAGGTTGAGGTTAAGCAATTCTGCCCATGCTATGTTCTTCATGGGAACTCTGAACGTGTCCTTTTTTCCGTATGGAACGCATCTGACGAGGGTTTCTCTTCTCAGCTCGTCTCTGTGAATCTCAGCGAGCTGAACGTTTATTATCACGGAACCGTCTTTCAGGTGAAGGTTCACGTTTTTCCCGAGAAAAGATTTGGCCGTGTTCATGCTAAACCTGTCCATCTTTTCACCACTCCAAATCCTTGTTCGCTATTCTGCCCCAGCACCGTCTGCAGATGGGAAGCCTTTCTCCTTTAACCTGAATGTAAACCTCGATATCGCTGGCTTTGCATTCCTTGTGCCATGGATTCTTACACCTCTCCATACATGCTAACCTCCAATGCACGTTTCAGCAATACTGCTCAGCAGTTTCTGCATTTAAGGCTCTCTGCGAAACAACATTCTCTCGCTGCGGAGAGGTGGGTTAAAGTGAAAACCTCACAGCCACTAAACGACATCTAAATTTGGACTATCTCAGGCACTACTCTTTCCTTGCTTACACGCAGCAAGGCCACGGATGGCTTGGATATGAAGGGAGGAACAGGGTTTGTCGGGCTTCCAGGGTTTATGAATAGCTTGTTTCCTTCCCACCTGATGCTCGAATTGTGAGTGTGCCCGAAGACAAGCGCGTCAAAACTGTTCTGCAAGGCAATTTCCCGCATCTTCCTCGTTCCAAAAAGTGCTCCGGGATTGTGCATGACCCCGATTTTCCAATCAAAAACCTTGACTGAATTCATCTTCGGCAACTTGCCGCGGATCTCAGGCCCGTCCATGTTTCCATGAACTGCCAAGACAGGTGCAAGTTGCTCTAACTCGTCGATGACTGACAGGTCTACCAAGTCTCCTGCGTGCACTATGAAGTCGACGTTCTCGAAAACCACGAAGACCTCTTTGGGTATTTCTCGGGCTCGAGCGGGCACGTGCGTGTCAGATATTAGGCCGATGTTCTTTGTTGACCCCATTTCGCGCAGCTTGGGCAAGACTTGGAACTGTTCCGCAGCCATTCGAAGCGTCCTCTATTATCACTGTTTGTGACCTGTCAAGATAAGACTTTCAATGACCGAATAAACATTCTCGATACATAGTTGAAAACCATCGCGGAAGTCAATATTCAGGCTTCATGAGGAATCGATTGAATTGTGCCGAACCGATCTTGAAGGAGTAAAATCTTAAGTCAGCAACGCGCTAATATTCTGACCGACAGGTGAATCGCCAAAATGTGTGCCAAACTTCTGAAGGAGATTGAACGAGAAGTCACGGATTTCCTCAGCGGCTTAATCCGCATAAACACGACAAACCCGCCTGGAAACGAAACTCCAGCCGCGAAATACACTGCAGAAGTCTTGGAAAAAGACGGATTCAAGTGCGAGCAATTCGAGTCTGCACCCGGAAGAGGAAACGTTGTCACACGTCTCAAGGGAACTGGCGAAAAGCCGAGCCTATTGCTACTGTCGCATTTGGACGTGGTTGCGGCAAACCCGAAGGAGTGGAGCGTAGACCCGTTCGGCGGCGTGGTCAAGGACGGGTTTGTTTGGGGACGTGGGGCATTGGATATGAAGGGAATGACAGCAATCGAGGTCATGACTATGAAGCTTCTGAAGCGAAATGGCGTGAAGCTCAAGGGCGACGTAGTATTGGCTGCAACGGCGGACGAAGAAAAGGGAGGCGAGGCAGGAGCAGGGTGGCTGGTGCGCAATCACGTTGAGAAGGTTCGAGCAGACTATGTTTTGAACGAAGGCGGAGGAATGGCCTTTCAAGCGGATGGCAAGAACATCTACACTGTCCAAACAGCGGAGAAAGGAATCCTGTGGTTCAAAATCAAAAGCAAAGGCAGGCCAGGTCATGGCTCGGTGCCGGGCGCAGCAGACAACGCAATAATGCGCATGAACAAAGTTGTCGAGAAACTGGGGAATCACTGTTCAGAGATCGTGCTTGTGCCAACCTTCAAGCAGTACCTGACGAAGGTGGCAAAAGAAGACAAGTTCCTGCGAGAAGACGTGATGTCCCTGCTAAAGAATCCTCAGAAGGCTGACCAAATACTGGATTCGCTGGCTCGGAAGGACAATTACATGGCCGAAGAGTTCCGCGCAAGGTTAAGAATGACCGTCACACCCACAATGATCCAGGGCGGCGTGAAGGAGAACATCGTCCCGTCAGAATGCGAGGCAGTTTTCGACTGCAGAGTCTTGCCAGGGCAAAGTCCTGCACAGGCTTTGGATGAGATCAAGGGCTTGCTCAAGGATGTGGGTTTGGACAAGTTGGAGTTTGAAATAATCCAGGCGAATGAACCGTCTGAATCGCCGTTGAAGACGCCGCTGTACGAGCTGATTGCTGGCACTCTCAGGGAGTTTGATCCCAACTGCGCCGTGGCTCCTGTTCTGCTTACTGGCGGAACGGACTCGCGGTTTTTCAGAAGCCTAGGCAGCGTGTGCTACGGCTTTCATCCCGTCCGTCCAGACTTGCCCTACTCGGAAATGCAGAGGACAATCCACGGCATAGACGAACGAATCTCGATAGAAAACCTCGTGTTCGGCACAAGTGTTCTCTACAACCTTGTGGAGAGGTTCATGACTTAGGGTGAAGCTATAAATACGTTTGAGTGTTCTGTCTATCTTGTTCTTGAGGAGGATTTGGAATGCCAGCGATAGAGATCGGTAGGGTTTGTGTTAAGTTGTCAGGTCGAGAGGCTGGAAGAAAATGCGTTATAGTTGACGTTGTGGACAAGAGCTTCGTGCTAGTCACTGGTCCCAAAAAAGTCAGCGGTGTGAGACGGCGCAGGGCAAACACTAACCACGTTGAACCGTTGCAGGACAAGATAGACATTAACCGCGGTGCATCCGATGACGAAGTCGAAGAAGCTTTGAAGGTTGCTGGTAAGCAGGAAGAGATGGCGAAGATAGTGAAACCTGCCTTGACTTCGGTTTAAGCCTATTATACTCCTTAAACCTTTTTCTTCTCCGTAGGAGTATAATGACACTATGCCCAGAACTGTTGCTCCATGGGAAGTCAAGCGGGAAACATTGGTCAAGGCCGAGGGCAGAACTGACCCAAGCTTCGGGTGCAAGCCTGAAGAGAGACAGCCAGAGCAGTTCATGAAATTCGGCGTCATCAACTTGGACAAGCCGGCTGGCCCTTCCAGTCATGAAGTGGCTGCCTGGGTCAAACGCATCCTGAAGCTTGAACACGTTGGTCACGGCGGGACTCTAGAGGCTTAGAAGTTCCCCAAAGAAGCCAGAGAAATCCCCACGTGACAGGTGTTCTGCCCGTAACGTTAGAGGAATCTACGAAGGTTGTTCAAGCCGTGCTCTACAGTGGCAAGGAGTACGTCTGCGTGATGAAGCTTCACGGAGAAATGCCAGAAGATCAAGTCAGGAGAGTCCTGAAGGAGTTTGAAGACGCAATCTACCAGAGACCTCCCCTGCGGGCTTCAGTCAAGCGGCAACTGCGAACGAGGAGGATCTACTACTTGGACTTTCTTGAAATGGACGGTCGAAACGTGCTTTTCAAGGTCGGCTGTGAAGCCGGAACGTACATTCGCAAGCTTTGCTTTGACGTGGGCGAAGTCCTAGGTTGCGGAGCGCACATGCAGGAACTTCGCAGAACGAGAGCTGGGCCCTTCGTTGAAAACAACTGTGTTAGGTTGCACGACATGGCTTACTGGTTTATGCAGTGGCAAGAGAAAAAAGACGAGAAGTTCTTGAAGAAGTTTATTCAGCCGATGGAGCAGGCCTTGGCCTCGGTTCCCAAGATTTACATCAGAGATTCCGCTGTGGACGCTGTCTGCCACGGAGCTAGTCTCACAGCGCCAGGTGTCCTGCGGCTTGAAAACGGAATCATGGAAGGCTCCTTACTCGCAGTTTTCTCGTTGAAAGGCGAGGCAGTTGCTCTGGCCAGGGCAGCAGCATCTTCAGAGCACATCTTGAGCATGGATCACGGTGTGGTTGCGAAAGTTGAAAGAGTCCTTATGCTTAGGGGCACGTACCCAAGATGTTGGAAAAGCGGCGAGAAAGTCGATGAACAAAAACCCTAGTAGCGCAGAACACTATTTCACCGTGCATCCAAAATCAAAAGTACGGTTCGGCCTGATCCGCACCTACCTTCGAGGCAAACCGTTCGAGTTTCTGACAGCTTCAGGAGTGTTTTCAAAGGACCGAGTCGATCTGGGAACACGGCTTCTAATCGAAAGCATGATCCTTCCAGAGAACGGCTGCGTCTTAGACGTCGGATGCGGTTACGGCGCTGTCGGAATTGCGGCAGGAGTTTTCAATCCTAACTTGCGCGTAGTCTTGGTTGACGTGAACATGCGAGCAATCAGGCTTGCGCGACGGAACGTTGAGCTCAACTGCGTTTGGAACGTGGAAGTCAGACATGGACACCTTTATTCAGCTGTCTGCGATTTGGTTTTTGACTGTGTGGTTTCGAACCCGCCTGTGAGCGCTGGGATGAAAACTGTCGAAGCGATAATCACTGAGGCTCCAGAGCATCTGGCCCGCGGAGGCACATTGCAGATGGTTGTGAAATCTAAGATAGGCGGAAAACGTCTGCAGTCTGTTTTTGAAAAAGCATTTGGAAATGTTGAAGTTTCGGCACGGGGAAGCGGCTACCGCGTCTTAATGTCGAGAAAAGCATGACTTAGACAAGAGGATACATGTTCCATCGTCTACCAATCGTGTCTGATATCAAGTCAACACTGACTGAACGCTCTTGGCTATTGATCTGTTCAGAAAACCTATAATAAACTTCAGTGATTGAATATGGTTTGTCCTGTTTGAGCCGGGGTCTCCTAGCCAGGTATGGAGCAAGCCTGGAAACACTCAGGTGCCTAACAGCTTGTGGCCTCTCGGGGCCGCGTGGGTTCAAATCCCACCCCCGGCGCCAATGTCATTGCAGCGCGGTTTTCTGTTGCGGTTTTCCGAGAGACAAGCAGTCTCTGGCTCCTCTGGCTGCCGTTATTCTCTTGCACTGGCCATGGATTCGCTGTGCTCCACTATGCCCCTTTCATTTTCTCTATTGCGTCTTTTACCACAGCGACTGACTTCTCGAACTCTTCTTTCGTTTCAAGACCGAGTTCAAGCTCCAGAATTCTCTCAACACCGTTCTTTCCGAGGACACATGGCACTCCGATTGAGACGTCTGAGAATCCGTACTCGCCCTGCAGGTAGGTGGAGACTCCCATCACTCGGTTTCTGCCTCTCAAGACCGCGTCAGCCATTATGGCGATCACTGCTGCCGGGGCGTAGACTGTGCTTCCTTTGAGCTTGATGACATCCGTGCCTGAAGTCCGGGTCGAGTTGACTATCTTCTGTATCTGTTCCCGCTTGAGCAAGTCTGTTATCGGTATCCCTGAAACTGAGGCATAGTTCACGAGCGGGACCATGGAATCTCCGTGTTCTCCGATGACCAGGGCGCGGATGTCCTCTCTTGAAACACCCAGTTCCATGGCAATGTAAGACCTGAACCGCAATGTGTCAAGAATGTTGCCCATGCCGAAGACTCGGTTTCTCTCAAACCCTGACTCCTTGTAGGCCACGTACGTCATGACATCAACTGGATTCGTCACCACCATCAGCTTGCAGTCAGGCGCGTATCGGACAACTTCTTTGACTATGGACTTGACTATGGCCGCGTTCTTGCTGATGAGGTCCAACCTACTCATTCCAGGCTGTCTGGCTAAACCCGCAGTCAAGATGACGAGCTCCGAACCCTTCATTTCGCTGTAACTGCTCGTTCCCTCAATTTTCCCGTCGAACTCGATGGCAGGCGCCGCTTGCATCATGTCCAATGCCTCACCCTGGGCCAAGTTCTGAACGGCATCAATTAGAACGACGTCGCTTATCCTCCGTCCCAGGATGTTGAATGCGGCTGAACTGCCAACCTTTCCAGCGCCAATTATCGAAATCATGACTACCGCATAACAATCAGCTTTCATATAGATATAACTAGACGCCTACGCTCAGGGCAAGGGTTCAAAGCTGACAAAGTTTATCTGTCACAAACGCCTTGATTGATTTCTGCCTATCAAAAATGCCCTGGTAGTATAGTCCGGTCTAGTATATGCGGCTGTCGCCCGCAGGACCCGGGTCCAAATCCCGGCCAGGGCGCCAACCCTCAGTTATTTCGGATTTATCAGAATTCTCAGATAAGTTTTAATATTCCGAAGCGATTTGCTTTTCTGTGGTGATGTGTGTGAAGGACCAAGAGGGATGTTTCAGGGTTG
>Ga0315294_10005103_pt1 | contig 14396 bp, 9 predicted proteins | sample YL17G13_40_MG_FD_203626 | JGI IMG/M metagenome (GOLD analysis project Ga0315294, IMG submission 203626) | Sediment microbial communities from Yellowstone Lake, YNP, Wyoming, USA - YL17G13_40 | ecosystem: Environmental > Aquatic > Freshwater > Lake > Sediment | place: USA: Wyoming | collected... | reverse complement strand
GATCACAGGCGGAGTCATCGAGCTCGAGGGTCGTGTGTAGGACCACATGCTGTAGCGATTCGAGACGAAGGGATAAATGCTCGCTGCGCTGACGGGGCTGTATGCTCTCAAACCCAGGCAGGACGTGTAGATTCGCCCGACGCGATCCTCGGCTGCACCGGCGACACAATTATTGTAATAGGGCATCGGATTATCAGAGGTAGGGAAGGTTATGAGGCGGGTGCGCGCGAGTCCGCCATAGCTCGACCGTGTGAGCAGGTAAAATCCCCTTGCGCCCTGGTTGTCGTTCCCATTCTTCCGTTCGAGGAGAGTCACACCGTCCGGGCTCCAGACAGGGGCCTGTACATAGCCTGCGCCGTAGGACACGCTCTCCCAGAGGTTGAGCTCCGGCCCAAGCAAGTTGAGCACGTACGCTCCGCTATCTGTGAACAGCGGCGCGCGCAAGTGGGAGAAAACGATGCTGCCGTCGGGTCCGACGGATGGTGGACCCAGCGGAGCTCTGCTTTTAGTCCCGGATTCAGCCGGCGGGTAGATGATCTCGGCGACCAGGTCGCCTTCCGGAGTGAAAATGGCTCCCTGGATTCCGTTGACGACGATGTTCCCGTTCGGCAGGATCGCGGGAGCCGCCCCCAGCATGTACACGCTGGACGAGAGTTTCGGGAGCTGTCTTTGCCACAGAAGCTCTCCATCGAATGAGAGCTTGACGAGCGCGCACTCATAGGGAGAATAGCCGGCATTCCCCTCGTACGGATGCATCCCGCACAAATAAATATTCGCATTGTGATCGATGTTGATTGCAGTGAGGAGCCTTACGTAAGGGTTTACTGAGTTTCTCAGGTCGACGCTCCAAAGCGGGATGCCGTCGGGACTCACCTTGTGCACCCAGCCGGCTTTTGTGCCGACGATGATGGAGCCGTCGTACGCGATCGCCGGCCATGCGGTTATCACCGATTCCGCCTGAAGGTCCCAGAGAACATCGCCCGACGCCGTGCGCGCTCTCAGCCACGTGCCCTGAGTGTAGATTACGACTCCATCGTAGCCGACGCATATGGCCCTGATGATGTCGCCCTCGGACCCTCCGCGCCAGTATCGCGGGAATGCGCCGCCGGCTTCTGCATTGGCGAGGTCCATCATGGGCCCGGTGTTCTGGGACACTCCGCTGTTCCGCTCATCGTGGGCGTATTTCGGCCATGCGGAATTTGCGAGACCGTAGCTCAGAAAATCGACCGGACCTTCATCATCGGCGACTCCCCACTTGTCGGTAACCGTCAGACGCACGCTGTGACGTCCGCCGGTCGTGAATTCGTGCTCTACCTGGGCTCCGTCCGCGGTTGTGCCGTCTGAGAAGAGCCACAGGAATGTAATCTTGTCTCCGTCCGGGTCGTACGATCCGGAGGCGTCGAGCTTGACGATCAGGGGTGTGGGACCCTCGTCGGGGCCAGTGTGGGACAGGACCGCTACGGGTGCCCGATTCGTCGGGGGCGGAGTGCTCGGGGAGCCGGACGATCCCCCATCGCATGCCTGAAGCGCTCCCAGAAACGGCAGGGCCAGAATCGCGAGGATTAGGAGAATATCGATGAGGCGTGCGCGCATCCCCTTGACCCAATGCACAAGACCGGTCGGCAGTCTGTCCGACCGGTTAACTCTAGCACAAGTAGTTGCAGGCGGCTACTCAGTCTCCTAATGCCATTATGTCCCTGCCGTAGCCGAGATAGAGCCAGCGGTCTTCGCCGATGACCGGCGCGGTCATGAAGGTTGTCGGACGTTCGTAAGTCCACAGACTGTAGCGACGCTGCACATGAGGGAAGACGCTCAACATGCTGACGTCGCTCACAGCGTGCAGACCCTTGCAGGAAACGTACATCCTGCCGAGCGAGTCCTGCGTAACCCCCGCGAAATATGGTGTCGAGGTCATGCTGCTGGGTAGCCGGACTTTCTGGATTGACCCCCCTTCGGAGCCTGTAGTGAGATACGGTGTGGTGCTGTCCGTGCCGACGGTCTGGATCTGGCTTATGGACGATTCATCCCAGACCGGCGCCTGTACGTATCCGGCCTGCCAACTGCCATCGTAGCTGCCGTCGACGAAGTCGCCCATGATTTCCATTACGAGCGTGCCGTCGGGCGTGAACAGAGGGAGCTGTCCATGAGTGAAGGCGATAAGGCCGTCTTCGCTGACGGAGGGCGGCCCCAGGGCGGATGGAGCCCCGCCGATGACGAACTCGAAGGTCGCGGTCTGGGTGCCGTCCGGCCTGAACATCGCCCCCGTAGGTCCATTCAGGACAATCAAGCCCTCCCGAGTGATTGCGGGAATAAGAGGGACGCTCTGGTAGTCGCCAGTACCCAGGACCGACTTGTTCCACAACAATGATCCATCGAACGCCAACGCAAATAAGACCCCGATATATGTGTAGCCTGGGGGCAGGGCCGTCATCGAAATCGCCCCTACGTAGATCGTCCGGTTCCCGCCGATGTTGATGGCGGTTTTCGGGAGCACCCACACACCAGTGAGCTCCTGCAGGTCGGTAGTCCAGATGATCTGCCCGTCGGCGTCAAGACGATGCACCTTGCCGTCTTCGGTCGCCGTGATGATGCTGCCGTCGTCTGCGATCGCGGGCCACGCGCAGATAGTCGAGCCCAGGTCGGTATCCCATAACGTCATGCCGTCGGGAGTGCGCGCCCTGAGCCATTGTCCCTGCGCATATACGACGACGCCTTCGTATCCGACGCACACAGCTGTAACCGCCGCTTCCTGGTTGCTGCTGCGCCAGTAGCGCGGGAAAGCCCCGCCCTGGTCGGCCCTTTCGAGGTCCATCATCGGGCCGGGATTTGGTGATACGCCACTGTTGCGCTCGTCATGCGCGAATTTCGGCCATGCGGAGCTCGCGAGTCCGTAACCCAGGAATTTGACGGGTTCGGAAGCGGTCGCGACTCCCCATTTGTCGGTCACGACAAGCTGGACCTCGAACCTTCCCCCTCCCGTGAATTTGTGCTCGACATAGGAAGTCTCCGCGGACTCTCCGTCGGAGAAAAGCCACATGAACCTGATCGGATCTCCGTCGGGGTCGGAGGAATCGACGGCATCGAGCTTTGCGATCAACGGGCTGGGTCCTTCCGTGGCTGAAAGGACCTTAATGACGGGAACCGGGGCGTGATTGTCCGCGGGCGGTTTGTCGCCCGGTGATCCCGGCGCGATCGGGCCGTGGCTCCCGCATGCCTGGGGAATGCCGACGATCGGGAGCGTTATCAGCGCGAGGATCAGGAGGACATCGACAAGACGGAATTTCATTTAAGGTCTCCTCTGCAGATCGGTCTCCGCAATGGTTACATTGTTCTCAGAACTTGTTATCCGAAAACGCAAATCCGATCCTAACCTCCTGCGTCAACGATGGAAGAAAAGCGGTTTGAAGAAGCGGCAGTGTCCCTGAATGCCGCAGTCTTCTTTAGCGAGGAACTGCGATAAATATAAAACAATATGATCGGTCTTGTCAAGGGCGGTCACTTGCCCTTGAGCTTCTCCAGCATTGCGCGAGCGTCGGGATGGTACGGGTCGAGCCTGAGGACATTTTCCAGGGCCTGGACGGCAAGGTCCTTCTGCCCGAGCGTCTGGTAGAGGCTGGCGAGCTCAAGGAAGGTCTGGGGATTCCCGGGATCGATCTCGGCCGCTTCGAGCAGAAGGTCGCGCGCCTCCACATACAGACCCTCCTGCCCTTTCAGATGCGCCAGGAGAAAGATCGCCTGCACGTTGCCGCTGTCGACTTCGATCGCCTGCTCAAGGAACCATGTTGTCTTCTTCTTCTCCTCCAGGTTCAGCGCAAGTTGTCCGCACTTGAGGAGGTTGTCCGACAGCCGGAAGATGATGAAATCCTCTTCTTCCATCATGTTGTTTCGGTACGTATAGACATTCCTGATTTCCTTGAGGGTCCGAACCCAGGCCTGCTCGGCTTCGAGGAGGTCCAGTAGACCGAACTCCTCCCACTGGGCCACGTATACTGGAACCTGCGGGTATACGTGGAAAGAGAGAGACTCGAACTTGTAGTCGAGACCATAGAACGAGAAGCACACATCCCTTCCGCTATTGAGATTGGCGACGACAAATGCGTTCATGGCGCCTTCGCGCGTCAGGAAGGCCGAGCTCTTCAGTCTCGCGCCCTCGAATATCTCCGGATGCTCTTCGACAAGCTGGTCGAAAACCCAGTCGCCCCAGAAATCTCCCTCTGAACCGGTGGGGAAGCTTGCGAGCACCGGGATCACGTCGGGTCGAATTCCCTCCACTTTCTGCAGGTACCAGAGGGTGAAGATGTCGTCCCAGTTGACAATGAAAATCGTGTTCGGGGGGAGGGAGCTAAGGAGAGCGGTCTCGTAGTCCCGGGCATAGTAATCGTGGGACCGGTCGGCGTCGCGCCTGTTCTGCGCGAATTGGTTCATCGGTATGAGAACGAGAATAAGGATAACGAGAAAGAGCAGGACGGGACGCCTTTTCTCGCCAAAAGCCTGGAGGAACTGCTGCAGCCATTCGCGCAGGCCGGTGGCCATGAACACGGCGAAGACAAGGAAAACGGGGAGGTAGTAGACCCCGATAATCATGAGTCCCTGCTGCGTCGGTCGGGACATGTACAGGATGGAGGCAACACTGAGCAACATGAAAAGAACAAATACCCTTGCCATTCGCCAGCCGGTGGAGAGGCCCTTGTAAATGCCCCAGATGCCGAAAGCCCAGATGATCGGGATGGGATAGTCGAGTCCTCCCGTCCTCACGACAGGACTGAACTGGACTGTCCAGAGATAGAGGGCATGCTTGAAATGCACCCATCGGCTGCCCTGGGCGGTCTGAGCGCCTGCGGGTCTGAGGACAGTCTCGAATAACCTGCCTATTGTGTCCGGGTTTCCCCAGTTCAGCGGGGGATGCGCCGCGGCGCGTATGGGCAGGTAGAGGTAGATGGCCAGGGGCAGCAAGTACAGAACAGCCAGCACGACCCAGAAAAGCAGGGGCTTCTTGAGTCCAAACCCGAGGAGGAGGCCTACGCAGGGGACGGCCAGGGCCGCAAAGAGAAAAACATAGAAATGCCCCGGGTACGGCCATAGAACGCCGAGCAGGAACAGGACAGCCAGAGGGACCCACAACACCAGTTCTCCATATGGGAAGGGCTTCTTGAGGTCCTGTCCGAAGAGCAACATCATGTAGAGTCCTGTCGGCAGCAGCAGGAACGACAGCTCGTGGTTCGTCAATGCGAGGCCCATCGTGAAACTTGCCAGGTAGAGCCACAAGTCGGAGCGTTTCTCGAGCCAGCGGCAGAGGAAATACAGAGCCAGGGCCGTAAGGAACGTATTGAGACTGTAGACCTCGGCGACGACGGCCTGGGACCAGAAGATGGGGCTGAAAGCGTACGCAAGGCTGATGGAGAAGCTCAGGTACGGGGTGCGTGTGAAGTGATAGATGATGAGGTAAAGGATCAGGACGGTGCCGAGCGCAAAGACGGCGCTCATCTCGTTGAGTCTAAGCGCGATGTCCTGCGAAGCCAGTTGTCCGAAGAGGTTCTCGAGTCGGGGCCAGAGGAGGAAGAAGAGCGCGGCGGAGACGGCGACGAGGACGGGAATGCGGAGGACGGGACGAGTGAACGGCCGGACAATGGACCAGAGCACAAGCGCCGCGGCGGCGATGAAGAGGGCTTTCAGGAGCACGACCCGCACCACGGCATCGCCCGCAAATAGTACATGTATGAACAGCCAGCCCAGGAGACAGTAAAGCGGGTAGCCGGGCGAATGGGGGATGCCGAGGAAGTAGGCTGCGGTTGTGAGCTCGCCGCTGTCACCCACGTAGACCGTCGGGCACATGGTGAGTGAATACGCTACCGCAGCGACCAGCAGCGTGAGCGGCAGGAAGACAAACTGCTCCCGCTTGCCCTCGCTGATCAAGGGTGCGGTGGGTTGGAGCTTTGTATGTTTTTTCCGTTTCCGCGGCACGACGGGAGAGTAAATCGATTATTCAACTACTTGATATCACCTGAGATTTCTACCCTTCACGTCTTGTTCCACCTGACCGTAGCCTGAGGCTGTTCGGACTGAACATTATGGCCGAGCGCTTGATGACGGCCCGCGTCGGGTTTCCCTTAGAACTCTGCTTCTCGGGACTCCAACCTGCAAACCTTGCCCGGGAGATCTAAAGTGTAACCGGAAGAGTCCGTTTCGTCCAGCGCGTTTGTCCGGCAAAATCACTTTTGTCAAGGGAACTGTCAAATTCGAAATTGCGTCTGTCCGGATTCAGTCCGGGCGTCCGATACTTGCTGCGGCTCTGCTCGCGCGCTCGACGACGGAATCGGCCCATTCGGGATCGTAGTCCTTATGAGTCACCATTCTCACGAGGTCCCTGCCCATCGAGGTGACAAGAAGTCCTTCCTGACCGGCGCATCGGGCGAAATCCGTGCTGGTTCCGCCGAAGGTGTCGGGGAGAGTGAAGATGCAGATGTTGGTCTGCACGCCGTCGGGATTGATTCCCATCGCGCCGGAATCGCGGATTTTGCGCGCGAGTATCTTAGCTGCGGCGTGATCGTCCGCCAGCCGGTCGATCATCTCGTTCAGGCTGATTATGCCGCATGCGGCGAGAACCCCGGCCTGCCTCAGGCCGCCGCCCATACGTTTCCTGATGCGCCGTGCCTTGTCGATGAATTCTCTCCTGCCGCACAGCATGCTGCCGGCCGGACTGGACAGCCCTTTCGAAAGGCAGAACATGAGCGAATCGACACAGGAAGCGTACTCGGCCACCGGAACGCCCGACGCGATCGACGCATTCCAGATCCTCGCGCCGTCGAGATGCACAGGGACATTCGCGCTGTGGGCGAGCCCGGTACAAGCCCTGAAAACGTCGAAGGGCATTATGCGTCCGCCGCGACGGTTGTGCGTGATTTCGAGGCAAAGGAGGCCCGTGCCGGGGGTGTGCATGGTTTCCTCCCGGATGGCTTCCTCCACATCCTCCGGCTCCATCCATCCGCTCTCGTCGGAAACCATGTGGAGCTGACACAGGGAGTTCCATGCGATTCCCCCGAGCTCGTAGTTGACTACGTGCGACCAGTCTCCCGCGACAACCTCCTTGCCCGGCCTCGTGTGGGTGGCAATGGCGACCTGGTTGGCCATCGTTCCCGTCGGACACCACAGGCTCGCCTCGGTCCCGACCATCCGGGCCGCCAGAGTCTCCAGTTCGATCACCGTAGGATCGTCCCCGAAAACATCGTCTCCCACCTCGCACGTGGCCATCGCCCGGCGCATCGCGGGGGTGGGTCTGGTGACCGTGTCGCTTCTCAGGTCGATGATCTCCGGCGCAGTCATATCGGGACATCCCTTTCACTGGACTGGGCAGGAATTATAGCGCGGGCAGGGGCCTTCTGCCGGAGCGCCGCTTTTCCAAGCGGCACAGTATAGAAAAGAGCCGGCTGGAAAGCCGGCGGACCCGGCGACGGCTACAGGATGTAACGGCTGAGGTCGGTGTTTCTGGCGATGTCGGCGACCTGCTTCTGTACGTAATCCCGGTCTATGGCGATTCTGGCGAGCTTCAGGTCGGAGCCCTCGAACGAGATTTCCTCGAGCACTTTCTCGAGGACGGTCTGGAGACGTCGAGCGCCGATGTTCTCGGTCTGGTCGTTCACCAGCGTCGCGATCTCAGCGAGCGCGTCGATGCCGTCGGGTGTGAATTCGACGTGTACGCCCTCGGTTCCGAGCAGAGCCTGGTACTGCTTTGTTATCGCGTTCTCCGGCTCAACCAGGATTCGCTTGAAATCGTCTGCCGTCAGAGAATCGAGCTCGACGCGTATGGGGAAGCGCCCCTGGAACTCCGGGATCAGGTCGCAGGGCTTGGTCATGTGAAACGCGCCGGCTGCGATGAAGAGGACGTGATCGGTTTTTACGGGGCCGTACCTGGTGGAGACGCTGGTGCCCTCGACAAGCGGCAGGATATCGCGCTGGACGCCCTCGCGGCTCACGTCGGGTCCGTGCATCGAGCCCTTGCCCGCGATCTTGTCGATCTCGTCGACGAAAATTATGCCGTGTTCCTCGGCGCGCCTGATCGCGATCCGCACAACAGCGTCCATGTCCAGCCTGCGGTCGACCTCCTGGCTTCTGAGGACCTCCCGGGCCTCTTTCACCGGCAGTTTCCTTCGCTTTCGTTTCTTGGGGATCATGTCGCCCAGCATCTCCTGAATCTGCATCCCCATTTCCTCGAGACCATGGGCGGCGAGCACTTCCACTCCGGACGTGGAAGGCTCCTCGACATCGACATCGACAAGGTCCTCCTCGGCCTCACCGTCGAGAAGGCGTTTCCGGACCCGGTCGCGTATGCGGCCGTGCTGCTCCTCGATCATGGCCTCGGTCTCGTTTTCGGTGGAGGGCTGCGAGCCGGGAACCGGGGTGTACTCAACTGTGCCTCCCGGCAACGCGGCATCGTAGCGGTGGAACTCCGCGGGCGGGCCGGGTCGACGTCTGGGCTTCGCTTTCGGGATGCCGGCCAGAAGCTCGACCAGCAGGTTGTCTACGACCTCAGCGATCTCGGAAGCGATCTCGGAAGTCTTTTCGTTCCTGACTAGACGGATAGCGTAGTCGACAAGGTCGCGCACCATGCCCTCCACATCGCGACCCACGTAGCCGATCTCGGTATATTTGGTCGCCTCGACCTTTACGAATGGGGCGCCCGCGAGAGACGCAAGGCGCCTTGCGATCTCCGTTTTGCCGACGCCTGTGGGACCGATCATAAGGATGTTCCGGGGCATGATTTCCTCGCGCTCTTCGACCGAGAGCTGAGCGCGGCGATAACGGTTTCTGAGCGCTATCGCCACCGCTCGCTTGGCCCTGTTCTGACCGATGATGTATCGGTCGAGACGGGCGACTATTTCCTTGGGCGTTATATCACTGACTTCCATAGTTTCGCCGCTTCAGGTTGAGTTAGCGATCTTGTTTGTGGACGGGTCAGGCGATGGTCAGGCCTGCGCCGCCGGAGACGGTTTCGACGACTACTTTGTCGTTCGTGTAGATACAAATGCCCGCAGCGATGCGCAGGGCTTCCTGGGCGACGGCCGCGGCGTCGAGATTGGTGTGTTTCATAAGCACGCGTGCCGCGGCGAGAGCGTAGCCGCCCCCGGAACCGATGGCCGCGACATCTCCGTCCGGCTGGATCACCTCGCCGGAGCCGGAGACGAGAAGGAGATTGTCGGCGTCCCCGGCGAGCAGCACGCTTTCGAGACGCCTCAGGTACTTGTCGGTGCGCCATTCTCTGGCGAGTTCGACCGCAGCCCTGGGAAGGTTGCCGTGATACTCCTCCAGCTTGCCCTCGAACCGCTCCGCGAGCGTCTGCGCGTCCGCCACCGTCCCCGCGAAGCCGATGATAACCTTGCCGTCGCGAAGCCTCATGATTTTTCGGGCGGTGTCCTTCATCACGACCTGACCGATAGTAACCTGCCCGTCGGCGGCGAGCGCGGTCGTTCCGTTGCGTCTCACACCTACGACAGTTGTGCCTTTGAAGCTCTCCATTGTTCACCCCGGGACTCGATCGTTGCCCCAATCCATCGGGCAGGCTAGTATAGCATAGGCATGTGCCTAAAAAGTCTCGTGCCGGCACGAGACAGAGAATGATGATCGCCGAGAAGAACGCGGTAGGGGGGATCGCGGTGTTAGAATATGCCTGAGCTGTTTGACAGAAAGACTAAACTAATGTATATTGCAGAGGATGTGGGGCGGTGAAGTTGCCTACCCCTACAGGAGAGCCGCGTGTGCATAATCAACCTTTGGCGGAAGTGTTTGGATTCCCCCTGGACAGTGTTGAAGCTGAAGCGATTCGTTATCGCAAGAACCGGCTTTGCCCGTTTGGCAATAGGGTGCCGAATTGCACAAAAGACAAGGCGAAAGACCCTCTCGGCGTCTGCAGCATCTTTGACGGAGAACAAGTTGTCATAACCTGTCCGGTGCGATTCCGACAGAACTGGATCATAGCCGAAGACGCAGCGGAGTTTCTGTTTCCCCCTGCAACGAAATGGACGACCTTGACAGAGGTTCGCTTGAAGGACAAACATGGAGAATCGGCGGGCAACATAGACGTGGTCGTGGTTGCCTATGACGAGGATGGGCAGGTCACCGACTTCGGAGCCTTGGAAGTCCAAGCAGTCTATATCTCTGGGAATGTGCGCAATCCGTTTGACCATTTTATGGGCGATCCGAAGCAGCGGGCAGCTATGGACTGGAGAGCGCAACCGAATTATCCGCGCCCAGATTATCTGTCCTCCTCTCGCAAGCGGCTGGCCCCGCAACTCATTTTCAAAGGAGGCATTCTCAAGGCATGGGGCAAGAAAACGGTTGTTGCTCTGAACGAGGGCTTCTACGAGACACTGCCTGATTTGCAGGCAGTCAGCAAGACTGACGCTGATATTGCCTGGCTTATCTACGACCTGAAGCATGATCGGAAGGTAAATCGTTACGCCCTCAAACGCGTCAAGGAAGTGTATACGAAGTTCGCTGATTCGCTTGACAGGATTACTCGGTCTGAAGCTGGCGACATGCAGGAGTTTGTCGAGCACCTTCAGACTAAGATAGATGAAAAGCTTGACTCCGGGCACGCGCCCGATACAGACATCATTGAGTCACCTTTCTGAAGCTATGAATCAATTGAGTCTTTTTGGCGAGGAAACACGGGATAGAGTTGTCAACGTAGCGTCGGTTCCCCAGCGTAGTCCCTTCCGCTATCCTGGCGGAAAGACGTGGCTCGTTCCACGCATAAGGCAGTGGATGAGTCGTGTCGGAACTCGGCCTGCAGTGTTTGTAGAGCCATTTGCCGGCGGGGGAATAATAGGACTCACTGTGGCGTTTGAACGGTTGGCAGACTTCGTCGTGATGGTCGAGCTCGACGATCAGGTTGCTGCGGTGTGGCAAACGATTCTCTGCGGGGATGCTGATTGGCTTATTAGACGAATCGCGAACTTCGATGTCAATCACCAGAATGTCCAAAGGGTGCTTGGCAAGAACGACCTCTCCTTGAGAGAGAGGGCTTTTCAAACACTCGTCAAGAATCGAACATACCACGGCGGCATTCTCGCTCCCGGTAGCGGCTTGATTAAGTGCGGAGAGAATGGGAAGGGGATAAGGTCACGGTGGTATCCTGCGACTCTCTGTGAGCGGATCAGAAATATCGTGGCGATCAGGGATCGTATCCAGTTTATTGAAGGCGATGGCCTTGCAGCAATGAGGCAATACGCGGATCGACCGGATGTCGCTTATTTCATCGATCCACCATACACAGCCGCCGGAAAGAGAGCTGGCGCTCGGCTGTACACGTATTACGAGCTTGACCATGACGAATTGTTCCACATAGCTGACAGAGTAGCAGGAGACTTTCTGATGACATATGACAATGCCGAGGGCGCAGCTGAAATGGCCCGTCGACATGGTTTCGCTTCCCGGACTATTCCAATGAAAAACACTCACCATGCTGAGATGACGGAATTGCTGATCGGGCGTGATCTGAGCTGGGTAGACTAGGGACGAAGTGGATGGATGAGCGAGGTGAAGGCTGTGGCTCCAAGAAGCAATCTAACCGACGATCAGAAACGAGAGATCGTCCTAGATTTTTTGTATAGAACCTACAGGGCTTCCCGGAGTCACCTGTCTGTGAGGAAGAAAGCGACCGAAATCTACAATGGGGTTAAGGAAAGTGGCTTGGCAACCAAGGACGTTGGGGCCTCTCTGCATTACCTTGTCCAAGAGGGCTGGATTGACAAGGAAGAAGTTACGAAAGAGATCACTACAGAGGGGGGGATGAGAGTACCACGATCGACAGTATATTACTATATAAACAAGAATGGGATCGATAGGAAAGAGCGGGATTCTAGCTTCAGACTGGAACAGAACTATCACGGTATCAATATCAGTAATATCCAGGACAGTATTATTTCCTTGGGCGACCGGAACAGGATTATTGTCAACAGGCGATTTGAGGACATCGCGTGCCGTTTAAGCGAGCTCAGAGATGAGTTGCTGCAATCGACAAACCTGAACGATGAGCAGAAATTCGCTGCTGCGACGGACATCGAGACCATGACAAAGCAATTCCAGAAGCCGAATCCGGATAGAACGGTTCTGGAAAGACTGTGGTGTGGTGTAAAGAGCGTGGCTGAGATTGCTGGTGCTCTCGACTTTGTTGGCAGGATTGGGGAGTGGATTTCCGGTCAGCATTGGTGAATCCACTGTTTGGCCTGCTTTGGCAGACTTGTCAGGAAGGCTCCAGGAGCCATCCTTAGAGTATTTCGTAACCGGTGTCAGGAGTGAGGGCAAGCAAGCTTGGCCGTTGGTTTCGTGCGTCAATCTTGAACCAGCCCTTCTTCCTCCTGCAGAGAAAAATCCTTCGCCGCTACTCTTCCGACGGCAGCTGGGCGTCCTCGGGGATGTCGGGGCTTATTCTCTCGCCGGTGACGGGGTCGAACTCGTTGGGACGTTTCCTTGCGGACGCGTGGTTGACCCTCAGGATCCATGTATCATAGCTGAAATCGGGGCTCCATTTTTCGGTGTGACATTTCAGGCACACTTCCTTCGGAACCTGTCGCGAAAACGGAGGAAGTCCGGCGATATCCTCGGGTGGTATGATGGAGGCGGGATCGATGCCGTGCTTGATGGCGGTCTGTTCCCTGACGTGCTGAGCGCCCGCGCCGTGACAGGCCTCGCATCCGATCCCCCTGAGATGGCTTTCCTTGTCGGGATCCTTGAGCCCGGTGGGAAGACCGTAGCCCGTTGTGTGACACATAAGGCACTCGGGATTGGTCCGCTGCGATTCATCGAGCCTCGACCATGTCTGGGCGTGACCGACGGTGTTCTGCTCCAGACCGTACCCCAAATGGCACTTGAGACAGAATCCGTCGCCCGTGTAGCCGACCAGGATATCGGCGAATTCGGGGGACTGCGAGCGCTGGAAGGGGTTGGCGGGATCGCCGATAAATTCCTCGCGCCGCTTCCTCAGCTCGATCCTGAACTCGGTGAGAAGCGTCGAGATCTCCGATGCTGTGGGTGTCGTGTTGTCGAGGTCGACACGCCAGACCTCCTCCCCGATCACGGCCCCATTGGGATCGAAATCCAGCCGCATGCGTCCCAGGTACTTCCCCTCACCGCCCATCCTGACGAGACGCGTGCCGTTGTCAAGAAGCCGGCTCGAGGCTTTCTGGCCGGAATTGAACTCCTGGCCCTGGATGACAAGGTCAATGCCCGGAACCTCTCCGAGCACCTCCCCGAGGCTCGTGCTCGGGGCGTCGGCGAGAAGCACCACGAAATCCACATTCTCGGTCTTGAATTTGTCCATGACCTCTTTCAGCGCGGGGCCGGGCGGGACGACTTTCGGCATCTCGGCCGCCTCGGAGGGTCGGTTTTCCTCAGATGTGTAACCGGTGATGCCGATTCTGATACCGCCCATTTCGCGGATGAGGTACTTGCGTGTGACCGGCAGCCCCTCGTCATCCTGGAGGTTCGCCGAGATCAGGATGCCCTGTGCGAGGCTGTCCCAGTTCCTGATCCGGCTTACGGACTGAATAGCCTCTTCCGCTCCGAGGTTTACGGCGGTGTAGCCCATGGCGACGTAAGCCTTAAGAATCCAATCGGCGGCGAATCGCGCGTAGGCGGTGTTTCCCCCCGCGAAACTGCCGGCGTCGAGGGTGATCAGGGGGTATGCGGTTTCGGCCGCGAGAGCCCCCGCGCGTCGCGAAAGACCCCCCAGCGGGATCCGGCATCCGCAGGGGAAGAGGGCGCCTGCATTCCTGGCAGTGTAGTTCACCATCAGGTGGGGCGGGAATGTTTTCACTGAAGGCTTCTCTTTGCAGCCGACCGCCACAAGGCAGAAAACGAGGATGATCACTATTGGAGCAAATGTTCGACGCATGTTGTCAGGTCACCTCCGCCGGAATTCCGGATCAGGAGTGGTCGGAGTTATTGTTGATGGCGGGCCCGGGACGTATATAGCTGGCCTCGGGCGCGTTACTTAGAAAGACCTCGTAGATCGTCTGATCGTTCACTCTCGGGAGGAAAGAAGACAGCACGCGGCTTGTGAGCTCTGCGTCTGCGAGCGCCCGATGCCGTTCGCCGATCTTGATGCCGAGATGATCGGCGACCCTGCTCAGTCCGAGCCCACCAAGCTCCGGGCAGAGTCTCTCGGCCAGGTGCTGCGTGTTGAGGAGCGGCAGCGAGATCAGGCCGTTGTACAGGCGATCGCAGTCGTAATCGAGGAACTGCATGTCGGCGAAGGAATCGTGGACGACGACGATATTCCCGTCCAGGAAGTGGAGTATTTTCGGAAGGACCTCCTCGATGATCGGAGCAGCATCCACCATGGAGTCGGAAATTCCTGTGTGCCTGACCACGTACGGGGGGATTTTTTTTCGAGGGTTAAC
>Ga0315294_10005100_pt1 | contig 14399 bp, 12 predicted proteins | sample YL17G13_40_MG_FD_203626 | JGI IMG/M metagenome (GOLD analysis project Ga0315294, IMG submission 203626) | Sediment microbial communities from Yellowstone Lake, YNP, Wyoming, USA - YL17G13_40 | ecosystem: Environmental > Aquatic > Freshwater > Lake > Sediment | place: USA: Wyoming | collected... | reverse complement strand
TCCCCGAAGCCAAGCGCGCCACCGTCAAAACCAACATCATGGGTTGACGACGCCGACCTGCCGGTCCCGCGCTTGCCCGCCTGCGCCCGCAAGCCCAAGACACCCCCTGCTGAGGAAGTGAAGTCTGGCATGGTGCCGCTGCTGGTAGCGCCCACGTCACCCCGCGCCGTGATGAACAATGTCATCGCCCGCGAACTCAAAAACCCCAGCGGCCCCATCGAACCCGTCAGCCCGACCGTCAAAGTGCTGACCCGCCTCATCTCCGGGCTGATGACCGATGGCGACATCGAAGAAGTCAAGGTGGCGCTCACCCGCATTGCTTCGCACCAGCAGGAAAAGGCTGACCTCTTCAACGCCATCCTGAACCAGATTGACCAAGAACGCATCGGCGACTTCCTCGAAATCCGCTCCCACAACGAAAAAGTGCTCAAACGCTCTGCCATGCGCGGCGACATGAGCACCAATGAAGCCGTCACCATCTGGCAGATTGCCAACAACGTCATCAACGAGTGCCAGTCCCATCAGAAGAACGTCAAGTCGGTGGACACCATCATGGTGGTGGACAAGGTGGACCCGCGCAGCGGCACGCTGGAACAGAGCATCCGGGAGCGCTGGGAAGGCACCACGCCGCAAGGCCGGGAAATCATCCGCAAAAAGCTGTTCAACCTTAAACGCGAGCTTACCGGGCAGTCGGTCATTTCCTCCAGCGGCACTATTTCCGGTTCTTAACCCTGAAAAACCGCGTTCTTAACATCTGAAGGCCGTGTTGCTCGGCCTAGCATAAGCGTTCGCGCTCGTGAAACCAGTCCTGCAAGGACGGATGCAAGTTAGCAGCAATGCCGGGTGTCCATGCCGAACTAAAACTGATGCTGGTTGAAGGTGTCGCTGGCGAGAGCGTTCGCCTGCACGTCTACGGCAGCACTCCGGCCTGTCTCGGGCTTAGCGTCTGGCGTGAAGGAAACTTGCGTTCTTTTTCCACGAGACACTGGCTGCTGGACTGCCTTTACTTGAACCCCATCCAAAAAAGATGGGTGCCCCCACGGGCATGCGCGCTGGAGATAATACGTGCCACTGCCGTCAAGCTGGCTGTTGATGGCATCGAGCAGAACCACTTTGAAAAAACACTGGAGGGACTGGCTACCTTCTACACGTGGCAGGTCAGCAACGGCGCACCGCCCCTGCCCAACGCTGGCGAGATGTGCAAAGTTTACACTGACACGCATTTCGCCATCTATGTCCGCGCACCCACGCTGGCGTGCGCCAAAAAATACGGACTTGCCCTTGTCAAATGACGCCCCCACTGACGGAAATACGGCTGCGCGCGCTCAATATCATCAAGGAGCACCCGGGCCTGAGCGCCAGCCTGTTTGTCGAACTCATCCAAACACCCCGGACCAACGCGCCCTCCAAGCGTCTCACCCGCCTTGGCGGGATACCTGCCTTTGTGCAGCCCATCAAGATACTGAACTGGCTGCACAAAACCAGACTCGTCCGGCGCAGGCTCAGCGGCAACCCGTTCAAGGAACGATGCTGGGCACTCTACTCTTTGACCGACCTTGGATACGAAGTCTGTGAGAACGAAAATCGAAACCGCCGAAGCGGCCTTGCCCGAAGCTCCGAGCGGCGGGCAAGACCCATCGCTAAACACGCTGGAACAGCGCGTCTACGACAAGCTAGCTTTGGAATACCGTGCCGGGGACTATACCGCTGAGGAGCAGTCGTGGCGTCTGGACTTTGTCAAAGAGCCTCCCTCGATGGAGGCATTCTTGATGGACGACTATTACCTCGGAGCCACATGGCGTCCGGTGGAAGGTGAGAACGAAGGCATCTGGCCGGGCTGGTACGACCTGATGTGCCAGAACCTGAACTACGGCTCCTGCATTCACAACATGGTGATTACCGGCAGTTTAGGCATCGGCAAAACTGTCATGATGGTCAGTGCCATCCTCTACCGCATCTGTCTCGCCTGCCACCTGAAGAACCCGCAGCATTTCTTCGGGCTAAACCGCAACTCCAACATCGTCTACAACTTCCTCTCCGTGACCAAGGAAGCCGTCAAAGACACGGCCTTTGGCAACGCCATGAGCTACATGTCAGACAGCCCTTTCTTCAAGGAGGTCTGCAAGTTTGACCCGGAATCCGACTACTCCGAGTACCGCATCGAAATGCAGAACACGCTGCCTGACGGACGCCCTTCGCGCATCTGGCTCAGCGGCGGCTCCAAGGGCCAGCACGTCCTCGGTCGAAACCTCATCGGCATCGGGCTGGACGAGGGCAACTTCCGCCTTGAGAAAGACCCGGACATGAAAGCGTACGAGCTGTACGACCAAGTCCGCACGCGCATCGCCAACCGCTTCCAAAAGATTGCCACCTATCTGCCCGCCATCTCGGTCATTGCCTCGTCTGCACAGGACGAATCCAGCTTCACCGAAAAGGTCTGCCACGAAATCGAGGAGCACAACCGTCAGCGGGACATCGACAACGCCAAGATTCCCAACCCGGCCAACCGGCTGCCGTTGCAGCAGGTGGTCTTCCGCAACGCAGTCTACAAAATCAAGCGGCACGCGCTCACCGGCATCGGACCTGACCACCACTGGTTCAGGGTGGCCTACGGCTTGAAAAACATGGAGCCATTCATCCTGAGTGGCTGGTACCGGGAAGACGGCACGCCCATCGAAACAGGCGACCTCCACGAAGAACCGCCCGGGGGTGCCAAGACGGAGTACGTCCCCAAATTCTACTGGGAGGCTTACCGGCGCAACTGCAAGTCTCAGCTGCAAAACCTGTCCGGCATCAGCGTGGGCGGCGCGCACCGCCTGTTCCCATCGCTGCTGGACATCGAGCAGTGCCTGACCTCCAGCCAGAAGGAGCATGTGCCCGACCCCATGCAGCCGGGCGTGCAGCGCATTCCGCTGAGTGCCGAGGATGACAGGAACATCTGGGACTTCCTGCAACACAAAGCGTTTCTGACCCGCGTGGCCAGCCGCATCCAGCCAGTGCGCCATCCGCAGTACAAACGCTACGCGCATATCGACTTGGCCACCCAGACTATGGCCGGTGTGGCCATCTGCCATCTGGCGGGCAGCCAGCTTGTCGAGGGTCTGGTCAGGGACGGACAACCCTTCTCCGAATACCGGCTGATGGTCGAGTACGACTTCATCCTGACCATCTGCGCCGGAGCAAACAAACCCATCAATCTTGAGAAAATCCAGCGCTTCTTTTTCTGGCTGCGCGACATGTGCGGCTACCAGTTTGGACTCATTACCGCAGACATGTTTCAGTGCCTTACGGGAGACACCCTTGTAGACACGGACCACGGACTTATTCCTCTGGCTCAAGTCAAACCCGGTTACACGGTTCAGGATGCTGACAATTCTACTGCCCGCGTCACTCGAAATTTCAAGTACGCGCATGCGGCTACCATTCGCATAACCACCAACAATAACGAAGTCATCTGTGGCACACCAAACCACCGTTTGCGCGCAGCCGCAAACTGTCTTCGCCCACACATAAACGCCAAGTACGATTGGATGCGCCTCGACGAACTAAAGCCCGGAGACATTCTCGACAGAGTTTACGCGCCTGTGTGTGTCCAAGGGAAAAAGAATGAAAGCATGGCAGAATGGCTTGGAATGTACTGGGGAGACGGCTGCCTTAAAAAGAAAAGCATCTGCGTGTCTAGTGCAAAAGCACACGTCAAAGAAACAGTCCGATTGACCCGAAAGGCGACTGGACTTAAACCCGGTGTGTACTGGAGCACAAATAAAGAGAGCGCTGAAATTTCAGTGTGCAGCACAAAGCTCGTGCGCTGGATGCACCGCAATGGCTACCGAAAAGCACCCCAGAAAAGCGGCAAAGTCTACGCATCTGTCGGACTGCCCGCTGCCATCTTGAAATCCAATCGAAAAACGCAGGCTGCCTTTTTGCGCGGACTATTTTCTGCCGATGGAAGCATCGACAACCTCGGCACCGTGAGTTTGTCCACAAAGCATGTAGAACTTGCCCGACAGGTGGCTGTCATGCTGCGCACTCAGTTTGGGCTGCGCAGCAACATCGTGCGTTCCTTCCGTGTAGGTTACGGCAAACGTCGCGTTCAGTGGATTGTTCAAGTCGGTGGTTCGCGCCAGCTATTCTTTGAAAACATCGGTTTTTGCATCGCAGCCAAACAAAACAGATTACGCAAGCATCTCAGCAAAAAAGGGCGCAGACTTGTCTCGCGTGTGGCCCGAATTGAGTATGGAACAGATGATGTCTACGATTTGGAAGTTGAGCGCACCCACAGCTATACCGCCAACGGTTTCATTTCACACAACTCGGAATCCTCATTACAAACATTAGAAGCACGCGGCTATGAAGTGGGCCGACTGTCCGTGGACAAGGACAAGAGTGTCTACAACGCATGGCGCACCGGCTTTGAGGAACAGCGCATCCGGCTGCCGCGCAACGAGCAGATGCTGCGCGAAGCCGAGCAATTGCTGGAAATGGACCGGAAGTACGACCATCCGCCCGACGGCAGCAAAGACACCAGCGACGCGGCCGCAGGCGCGTACTTCAATGCCGTCAACTCAGAGGAAAAGCTGATGCTGGGCAGCCGCAACTATCCCGCTGTCTACAGCGGTCAAGTCCTTCAGCAGCAAAGCACCGAAAAACCCATCGTGGAAATCAATCTTCCCCCGCGCGGCTACACCCGGTCCAAAGTTTTCGAGGCTTGAGCGACGGGTAGTTAATGTCGATATGGCAGGCCAACGCGTAGAATTAGCACCCTATAGCATGTTCGTCACCACTCCGGTCTACGAAACCGGTGGCGCAATCGTCTTTGGGCTGATGCGCGACGCCGTCGTGCCCGATGCAACCGACGTATTGTACAAGGTTCCTTCCGCTGCTGAGTTCAGGCTCGACCTCATCTCCGCCCATTTTTACGGAACGCCCGCCCTCTGGTGGGTCATAGCGCGGGTCAACAACATCGAAGACCCCCTGATTGGGGCACCCCTCCAATCAGAAATTCGCGTGCCCACGGTGCAACGTCTGGCTTCACTGGGACTGCTCAATGTCTGACCCCGATGACATCAACTTCCAGCGCTACATTGACGGCGCTACCCGCCCGCTCTCCTGCCCGGAGTGCGGAGGCCGTGAAGACGCACTGACCAAACCAGACGAAGATGGCGTCGTTGACTGCCAGCAGTGCGGCAGCTGGTTCTGGGTAGATTATCCTGATTATGACGCAGGCGTAAACTGTGACTTGTGCTACGGCCCCACCATAAATGGACACTGCGCAGGCGCTTTCAGACCCGCGTGTCCGCGCCACCTACAGGAATCAGCGGACCCCGGCAGCCTCAGCCTCAAGCTCCGCCTTGCGCAAGCGCACCCTCGCGCCGAAGACCAGCTCGAAGAACGCGGCTTCACCCGCAAGATGGCGAGCGTCTGGACACTGTCGGTGGACCCTGCGTGGGAATTCGATGTCCGCTTCAGCAAGGATGACGAATACTGGTTCCTGCGCATCGTGTGGAAGGCGTCCAACCCGATAAAGGTGGCCCACTTTGAACCCCATCACCTGCTGCCCGCGCTGCTGTTCGATGTAGACAGCCACGTCCGCAAGCTGCAAGGCCGGCGGCTCGTGTCCAATGCAGAACGCCTCGTGGTCGAAAACGCAGCCAGCCTGCCGCTGGCCTATGGTCTGCTGGAAATCGAAAGCGACTTCTATCAGCCTGCGCTGCCCTTTGACCCAGCCGTCAGCCTTGGGCAAGCCAGCCAGCGCAAGATGCCCTTTGACCCACCCGTTCCGGCAAGCTACGCGCCCGTGAACAACTGGCAGCCGCCTCCCAGAGCGCCCACAGACCCGGATGACTTCGACCTGCTGGCCTACATCGACAGCACCCTCTGCCGGGGCGAGCGCCGCATTGCCACGTCCTTCAGCAAAATCACATGGCACGACCCTCCTGATGAGGACTACGACGAAGAAAACGGCTGGGAAGATGAAGAAGGCGAAGACCTCGCTGTTGACGAGTTCGACGACGATGACGCCACGCCGGTCAAAAAAGCAGTCAAATGGCTGCGAAACAAAGGCGCGCAGGACACTGGCAATGACGGCTGGTACAGTAGCGAGGAGGAGCAGAACTATCGCGACGGCTCCAGAACCACGTACTCCTACCATCTCAGGGGCTACACCGAGGATGAACTGAACGCCATCCACGAATTGGTGGCCAGACCACGCCGCTGGCAGGAGTCGGCTGACCCAGATGACCCCGAGGCATTCATGACCCGCTTCCACCGTGGCAAGCCCATCAAGAAGGTGGAAGTCTACGGCAGGCGCTGGTTCAGTAGTGGCAACACCTACCACACCGTCGAAATTTACGTGGACGACAAACTGGTCGCCACCATTCCACAAACGTACGGCTATGGCAACCAATACGTCTCGACAGCCCGCGACTGGCTGTCGAGCAACAACTATCTCATGGCACATCGCCCCGAAGAACCGCTCTGGCGCATCGCCGACAACCAAGGTTTCAATCTCAGCGCTTCAGTCGAAGACGTAAAACGCAAGAAATACCTGCATCGTGGCAAATAGAACTAACAGAACCCATGTCATACCTCACGGAAACAAAACTCGAAAGCATCATCGACCTGCCGGTGGCACTGCCTTCCACGGAGATGGTCATGGGCGACTGGCTGGTCTTTGCCTCCATCAAGCTGTTCCAGCCGCACCGGCTGCGCTACCGGATGCTGAACCTGCAACTACACTCATCCAACGTAGACATCGCCGACATCTCCTCGCCAAACCTAATCTACGCCAACCTCGGTCTGGCCTACGTGGTCCTGCGCCTCGATTACACGTCAGGCGACCCCGGCCTTGGCGGAGCACTGGACACCCTGATTGTCTCCGAGGCAGGCATTGTCAGCCGGGACATCACCAGCGAACTCATCCTCACCACCCCGGGCCTTTACTCGTGGGTCATCGCCAACAACTGCCAGTCCGACTCCACGTCCACCATCCCGGCATCTGACAGCATCAATCTGCGCCTGTCCGTGACCGGCCAGATTCGGATGGAACTCGACGCCGCCTGACAATGAACGGATTCATCACGCCCAACCGGTTGAATGGGGTAATCGACGTGCCGATTTACTTCGCCGCGACCGAGCTCAACCGCTCCCGGTCAATTCACGTGGCGCAGGTGCCCGTCACCCTCGGCCAAAAGCTGACCCTGCGCACCCTGACGCTGCACGTGCCCAAGGCACTGACCGCGAGCGTGCAGCCGCTGCTGTTCAATTCTGCGCTGGGCTTTGTCAGCGTCGGGGTCTACTTTGGCGACATGCTGACCGCGCCACTGGCCGTGGCCAAGATGACGGGAGTGGGTTCCTGTTCCGTGAATCCGTTTGCGCGGCACACTTTCGCCACCCCGGGAATCTACACCGTGGTTGTCAGCAACAACACGAGCAACTCGGACTATTCAGTAGTCGTGACGGGTGCCTTCAAATTCTACCTATGAGCTGGATTGGTGTCGACCTTGACGGAGCGCTGGCCAAAGACACCGGCTGGAAAGGCGCTGAACACATCGGCGCACCCATCCCGGCAATGGTCAACCGCGTCAAGAACTGGCTCGACGACGGCAAGGAAGTGCGCATCCTGACCGCGCGCGTTTCGGGCCATCCAGAGGCTGCCGAACCCATCAAAAAATGGTGCAAACAGCATCTCGGGCAGGAGCTGGACGTGACCTGTGAAAAAGACCCAGAGATGGAAGAGATTTGGGACGATAAAGCGGTCGGCGTGAAACACAACAAGGGCACCAAGGCTGAATCAATCGTGGACCGTCTGCTGGAAGACCTTGAATCCAAGATGCCGTACTTGGTCAAGCAGTTCGACCTCCCGGAAGAAACCATCCGGCGCGTCGCTGACATTGACCCAACACCAGAAAAAACCTACATCAGCTGGCTGCTGCGGCGATACGCTAGTGGCTTGGTAGCAGAGGTAGCGGATGGACCAACACTGCGCGACGCGCTGCTCCTGTTCCACAACAAGAAGAACCGGCGTGGCTTCGTTGGCAGCAAGGACATCATGTCCTACGCTACCGTGCCTGATTTGCTGACGATGGCCGCAGCCAACCAAACCGACGGAATGGAGGTGGTCAGGACGCACGGTGACCTTCAGCTGCGCCATGTCACCACTCCTGACGCAGCGCGCACGCTGGCCATCGGCCTTGGCAAGTCCTTCAACGAGCGCACGACGAAATGGTGTACCATAGCCCTCGACATGGCTGCCAAATATATCAAAGAAGGACCATTGTACGTTGTAGTCAAAGGCACTGCTTCGTACGCGCAGGTTCATTTTCCACCACACACGCAGCTCGACTCCTTGTTGCAGGTGAAAAATGCGGAAAACCTCGACATCAACGAAGCAATGGCGGCGGAACTGGTGCCCCTGTTCGACAATCTGCCTGACGCGGTCAAAGCTTGGGAATCATGGGGCATGGCCCGCGCCGAAGCCATCCCCGGGAAAAAAGCCTTCTGGCGTCCAAATGAAGTAAAAAGAGCCAAGAAACTGGACGCGTACCGCAACATATTCATCTCCGAACGCTGGGAAGGCTTCAGCCCGCCGTGCAAAAAATGCGCGGGCAGCGGCATTTTTGGCAAAAGGCGCTGCCCGGACTGCGAAGGCGAAGGCACCCTTGCCTACCCCCCTTACACCAACCCAAACTGCCCGCAGTGCAAGGGCACCGGCAGGGCCAACGAAGACACCTGTCCGGCTTGCCTCGAAGTTCTCAACCAGCAATGGTTGAAACGGTTGCCGGTCGTGGTAGCAGTGCTCGACAACGCACTGGAACGCGCCAATGCCACGATGGACAACTCCGCTCCTAGCGTTGTCAAATCCATCGCCGACCATGTTCCAGCAACGCCAGCTTACGTGCCTGAAGGACCGCACGCCCTCTACAACGCGCTGCATCCGAACACACCGACACTATGAGCCAGCCCGACCAGATTGAAAGCGCCCTCGTCCTGTCACTGCGCAGCCCGCTGAAATGGCAGTCCGCCCTGACCGCGCCGGCCAGCGGCACCCTGTCGCCGGTTGTGCCAGCCAGCGCGTTCAACGCCGCTGACTATCAGCAGCGCGACCGCGAGCTGCAATACCGCGACTTGATTATCGGCTCTGCCATCCTCGACACCGCGTTGGAAGTCGCTGACATCTGGCATTACCTGCCCGACCACCCCACGCTGCAAGGCCCGGCCATTCCGACACTGCCGCTGGCAGCGTCTGAAATAACCAACAGTGGCAGCATCGGCTGGGTGCGCCACGTCAAAAACGTGTCCATCCCGTGGGATGCCGCGCGCTACGCGGATGCCGACCTGTACGGACGGGACACCCTGCTCTTTGAAGTGCTGGCCCGCGCCTGCCAGATATTCGCCAGCCCGCCCATCCAGCCTGCGGACCCAAGCGCCGTGACCGTCCGGGCAGCAGGGTCGCTGGCATGGTCACTGGCTGAAGCCTCGGCGACACCGGCTGACGTGAGCATCAACCTCCCGCTCAACCGCGACCTGTTCAAGAAACCAGACCAGTTGCTGGCCGACCGCGACAATCAGCTGGCCGCCTACGTGTCCCGCATGGCACAGGTGCTCAAGAACCCGTTCGAGTACGCCCTGCGGCTTTACGTGGCCGTGGAAGGCAGCAGCGAGCGCGAACCCGAAGTGTACGCCTTGACCGAAGACGATGGCGCTACGCGCACTTGGAAGGCTGAACCTGCGCTGCTCGACCGCAACACGTTTGTCTACGACATCAGCAACAAGACCTTGCAGTGGGTTCGTGAGCAGGTGGACGAGGTTCATGTCCCCCAGCTTTACGCCCTGAGCATTCCGGGCATTGAAATCGGCCAGACGCTCACCACGCTGGCACAGGTTCCAGAAGGCAAGGATGCCCAGTTCTGGCGTCAAAAGGCAGGCCAGCTCCAACCGGAAGGTGCCCAGATTTCCGACACCAGCGTCTACCTCGAACGCACCGACAGCAACGTGACCATCGGCGGCGTCATGCAGGTCGACGCCGCCTCCCTGACCGTGCCCGGCAACAGCCTCACCTTCCAGATGTCAGGCAGCGTGCCTGCGGGCAACACCCGCCTCGCCGTGCTGGTTGAACCAAACTCAACCGTTGAGATTATTGGTGGACAGAACATCAGCGACACGACCGGAACGCTGGGCGGGGCATCCTACGCCGTCAGTGTGCCCTCGGGCAGCATCTCAGGCGACAGCTACCTCGTCGAAGGCGGCGACGGCATCGTCTACCAGAGCGGAACCCACGCCCCCGGCGCGGTGTTCTCCGCCATCTCTGGCGGAACGCTCTACAGCCAAGTCAACGGCGCGTTTCCCAGCACCGTGCGCCAGTACGCCCTGACCTTCAGTCTTCCCCTGCCCGCAGGCGCTTGGAAGTTCAAGTTCGACTACAGCAACATCTCCGGCACCAACACCACCGGCTTTGGCGTCAAGACAGAGTACGCCGCCACGGGACAATCCGTGCTGGACATCATGCAGGACACCGCGCCGCTGCTGTGGAGCGGCCTCAATGGCAACACCGTGACCAGCTCTGAAGTGGATTTCAACGTCGCCAACAACGACCCTTTCCGACTGAATCTGCTCTGGACGTACGGCGACGGGCAGTTCCACGTCCGCCGAGTCTACTTCAACAACGTCACCCAGAGCACGGGCAGCTACAGTCTGGTGGCCACCGTGGGCACGCTGACCAGCGCCAATGTCTCGGGCTTGAACAAGCTGCCCGAAGTCATCCTGTTCGACGGCAGCTTCGGAGCCGTCGCTGTCAATCCAGCGGTGTCCATCAGCTACGCCCACGCCTCATCCCTGCCCATCCGGTTCAATCAGGTGCAGTTCCAGAGCTTTGGCACCTACACCAACACGCCCGCCGCCTCGCGCTTCCAAGGCTGGCGGCAAGAGTGCCTCGACCGGGCAGAGCGCGCCATTCAGGCCGGTTACAATGCCACCTTGCTGGAATTCACCGCTGCGGGCAGCACCATCCCCACCTTCCACGACAGCGGCGCAGGCTGGAGCGCCGACGCCACTGATGGGTGGATGGGATTTGTCGAATTCAAGAACCCGCGCCTGCGCGAAGTGCCCGACATTGGCAACAGCGACATCACCGTGGGACGCCAGTACGAAGTAACCACGGGACCGGTCACCTATGGCGGCACTGTCTACGCCGCTGGAGACAAATTCTACGGCGTTTACTCCGCAGGCTCGGATTACACGTCGGGCGAAGTCCGGCAAGTCGGAGCATTCAAGAAATCCCGGCCCGGTCACGTGGGGCGACCGGCACTGGTTCCAGCCGGACTCTACATCGGCAGCACCGGCAGTGTCCGGGCTTCGTTGAACACCCCGCTCTCCCTGCCCATGCTGGTGGCCTGCCAGCCGTGGATGATTGACCACGGTGTCTACGTCGCGCAGGAAGAATTCTGGATGCCTGAGTGGATTCAAAGCGTCACAGTGGTCACACCGTCCACCGGCACTACCGCTACACCACCCCTGCCACCGCCTCCATGAACGCACACCTCGTAGCTGACCGGTTGCTGGAAGCGTCCGTTGGACCGTCACAAGCCCAGCTGGACGCCATCATGCGCCTCATCGAAGAGGTCAAGGACGAGGCTGGCCATGACGTGCTCCGCTTTGAACAAATGGCCAATGAGCGCCTGACCGCCGAAGGCTATCCCATCCGGTTTGACCACCGTGATGCCTTGCTGGTGCAAAACCGCACACCCGGTCGCGTGGGCGAAGACGCCGTGGTGCTGATGCCCCCCTTCGGCGGATTGTCGCTGGAAATGCTGCGCACCGTCCTGTCGCACGAAAGCGTTCACGTCTTCCAGATGGACGCCGCCAAGCGCAAGGGCAGGGCCGCCGAAATGTTCAAGTCTTCCCACGACCGGATGATGCCGGGCGGAAAACTGAACATGTCGAAGTACTTCACGGACAAGCACGAGGTCATGGCGCACGCTCGCACCCTGATTGACCGCTACCGCAGCCAGCGCATGAACAAGCGCCGCGCCTTGCAGCAGCTGCGAACTGACCCGTCTGCTGGGTTTCATCACGGTGAACAGCGCCAGCGCTTCCTCAAGAATGCCTACAACTACGCCCAAGACCTGCCCGAATCAGCAAACGACCCGGATGACATAGACCCACTAGACTACGCGCTGAGCACTGTTGACCCGCTGTTTCAAGAGCTGTCCGAGATGGGATTCTCCTACGATGCCAAGGACAGAATGTCCATCCGCCTGCCATGCAGCCGGATTGTTCACGTCTACGCGCCCTGTATTGGGTCACCAAAATACATCGGTGAACTGTGGTTTGTCGCAGCGGCAAGGCAGCACAAGCTCGTCACGGTAAGGAGAACCAAACCAAAAGCACTGCTGCGCATCGTCACGCAGTGGGTGACCATGCACCGGGCCGCAGGCGACCAGCTTGAATCCACCGACCCCGACGAGTTCGACCCGCAAAAATACCTCGACACCACCAAACTGCACGGCATTGGACGCCCCACTCTCGATGAATTCACCCGCGCCTACGCAGCGTGTGCGCTCCAGTCCTCATACGACGGCAGCAACCCGGAGACAGGTGGCGACCTGATGGACCGGAACTACTACATCGACAACATTGAAGATGGCACACTCTGGCAGATGGTAGACGACTGCAAAAATTTCCGTGATACCTATGGCGACCTGCTGGAGCAGTCTGGACTGTCCGACGAACAGGCTGGCTACGACCTGTGGCTTACCGCAAATGGTCATGGAACTGGTTTTTGGGACCGTGATTTGGGCGAAGTCGGAGATGCGTTGACAGACGCAGCGCATGCAGTCGGAGAAACCTACTTGACTGTTGGTGACGATGGCTTAATTTATGCCTAGCATCCCGAGAAGCTGTATCAAGCGCACAAAAACTTTGCTGCTTCTCCTGCTGGCAGGATGCAGCACACCCTCGCCACCCGTCAAACCAGTTGTGACGGGTCCGCCCCCGCTGCCGCTCAGGGCAGCGCGCCCGCTGTGGGCCACCCCTGCCACCACTGCGTTGCTGTCCTCCCTGCGCGCTGCTGCCGCGCCCCCGCCCGCCGTGGAGCCGCCCGCAACCATCCGGGCCTTCGTGGTGCCATTCCTCGACGTGACCAGCGAGACAGAATATCGTATGGCGGGCTTTCGCATCATCTTCAACAATCCGGGAGGCACGCGCACCCTGCACACATCCAGCAACTTGACGGGGTGGGAACCGGTCAGCAGCGCAGACGCGCCCACCGTTGAAGTCTGGGATTTCACCGGCAGACCGATTGGTTTCTGGAAAATTGAGTAGAGCAGTTCAGCCCCCACCGTATTTGTCTACACGACACTTGACAGCCCCGAATAATTTTGTATACGTTGACCACATGAAAGCAAAGAAAAAAACACCTTGGCTGACGCTGGCCTTCGCGGTCCTGTCTGTCGCCGCTCTCGCCCTGTGCTTCGCCTACAAAGTGAAGCTCGACGGGTACGTCAAAGCCTCCCAACAACAGGTGCAAAAACCATGAACATCCTCCTGCATAAACGTCGCCGGGAAAACGGGGAAGTCATTCCCATCTGGATTCTCATCATGATTCTCATCGCAGGCGTGGCGGTGCTCGTCTACATGCTGTTCCATCTGATGCGCATTCCTCCGCGCCAGCTGCCCGCCGAATCGGCTCCGCAGTACTACCCGTACATCTACGAGGTCATTCCAGACATCGCCGCGCCAAACACTGTGCGCGAACGCCCGTGGGCACCGCCCGGCATGCAAGCCAAGAAGCCCAGCGTGCTCACCAGCAGCAATCTCGTCGACTGGGAATTCGTCCAGTTGGAGCCGTACGCCGATGGCGCTCTGGTCGCCCCGGACGGTGCTGAACTGACGCTGGACGCCATCTGGGACGACTACACCGAGCAGAACAGCTACCAGCTGCTCCTGCTCAAGCCGGGCACCACTCCGTATCGCTTCTACAAGCTGCCGCAATAGTAATTATTGGTGTGAAAGCAACAGAACTCGTAAATGCACTGCTTGCCGAAGGGTCCACGAACCAGAACTGGGAGATGGCCGACGCCGCTGCCCGCTGGATTTACCACAATGACCCGGACTTGTTCGAGGGCGGCTGCGCAGATGTCGCTCAGGTCATCAAGAGATTCCTTGAGGCCAAGCACATTCCAGTGCGTCTGGTGACCGGCTACGCAGTCTTTCGAGATGAGAAAGTGCCCCACGTCTGGCTGAACATCGAGGGTGTGCTGTTCGACCCGACCTATGCCCTCCAGCGGACGACGCCCAAGAGATATGAACCGGTGCCAATGGACTTGGGAGACTTTGGAGTAGACGTGGAAAATGCTTACCACGACGAACTGGTCTGCCAGCTAGCCCAGCGGCTTGTTCAG
>Ga0315294_10005099_pt1 | contig 14402 bp, 9 predicted proteins | sample YL17G13_40_MG_FD_203626 | JGI IMG/M metagenome (GOLD analysis project Ga0315294, IMG submission 203626) | Sediment microbial communities from Yellowstone Lake, YNP, Wyoming, USA - YL17G13_40 | ecosystem: Environmental > Aquatic > Freshwater > Lake > Sediment | place: USA: Wyoming | collected... | reverse complement strand
AGTACGCGGTCGTCGGGAACGACAAGCTGACGGAACCCTTTGCGTATTCGATCACGTACAGCAAGGACGGGAAGGGGGTCACCGAGACCCGCATGGCTACGGGAGAAGACCTCAAGAGCCCGCAGGTCCACCATTCGAGCTTCCTGATCGAGGCGTACTTCAAGACCGATCCCGGGCACACGGGCGGGGTGCTGATCGAGAAGATGGGGGGGGCCGGCTACTCCCTGAGCGTCAACGGCGAGGGCGGCGCGGACCTCTCGGTGAAGGGCCCCGGGGCGTCAGCCGGTCTTTCCAGCCGGGCGAAGGTCAATGACGGCCTCTGGCATCACGTCATCGCCGAGGCGGACCGCAAAGCAGGGACGCTGGCGGTCTACGTCGACGGGAAGAAGGATGCCGAAGGCCCGGGAGTTGGACCTGACGTGTCGCTGGCCAACGGCGCTGACCTGTTCGTCGGCGGCACGCCCCGGGGCCGGTGTCTGGCGGGGTCCCTGGACTTCCTCCGCATCGGTCTCGGCACGCTGGGCGATGCCAGCACGACCATCGAAGAGCTCTACGCCTGGGAGTTCGGCGGGCCGTTCCTCCGGGACTTCACCGGCCGCGTCCCGACCGGCCCCCGGGACGCCGGCGCGATCCAGAGCGCGGACTGACGGCCTCTTCCCGAGCGGGTCAGCGCGCGGGGCGGCCAGTCAGACCCGGGGGAGGACGAGGCTTCGCTGGAGGGCCCGGTTCGCGAAGATGAAGAGGGCGAGCGGCGGGATGGTGGTGATGACCATGAGGGCCCCGAGAAGGCATGGGGCCACGTCCACCTGACTCAAGTCGAACACGAAGACGGGCAGCGTGAGCTGCGTGTTCTTCTGGCTGACGATCAGCGCCCACATGAAGTTGGAATACGACCAGAGGAAGGAATAGACGGCGATCACGGAGACCATGGGCATGGCGAAGGGGAGGGCCACCTGCCGGAACAGCGTCCAGTGCCCCGCTCCCCAGGTCACTGCCTCCTCGAAGTAGTCCGCCGGGATCGAGTCGAACGCCGTCTTCATGAGGTAGATGTAGTAGCCGTTGACCGCCATGGGGAGCACGAGAGCCCACACCGTGTTCAGCATGCCCAGTTTCCTGAGCATGATGAAGTTGGGCACGGCGATCGCCTCGATCGGGAAGGCGGCGAGCGCGAGGAAGTAGACGATGAAGAGTTGCAGGGCTCCGCGCGCGTACCGCGAAAGCACGTACCCGGCGCCCACGTTCGTGAGAACCGAGAGGAGGGTGAAGAGGACGGCGAACCTGGCCGTGTTCACGAGGGCCGGGGAGATGCCCGTGATGAACTCCCACGCCCGGCGGTAGTTCTTGAAGACCTCCTCCACGATATATGAGAGCCGGTGTGTCTCCCAGTCGAGTTCGTCGATCTCGACCTGGGGCCACGGGACATCCTCGAACCCGGCGTAGCGGGTGCCGAACTCGCGGTTCAGCGCCTCGATCTCCCTGTACTTCTCCGCCACCCACCGGCGCCAGATCAGCTCCGGGCCGCGGACGCGGATGGCTTCCGCGGGGAGGGTCCTCACGAACGCGTCCCAGTCCCGGTAGGCGGTCGCGGAGCCCATCGCTTCGAAGACCGTCGGCGGCAGGGGCACCCGCGCCGCGGCCGGCACCCCGTATGCCGCGGCCACGGCGGCCGGGGACCCCCAGCGGGCGGCGAGGAACTCCGCAAACAGGCGTTCGGTCTTCCCGTCCACGGCGATCTCGAGGTAGAAAGGCGTCAGCTTCTCGCGCACGAAGATCTCCCAGTACTTGCGCTCGTCCTTCGCCCCCGGAACGGTTGCGCTCATCCTGAGCTCGTCCCACGTGCGGTACGAGGTCCCGAACAGGCCGTTGAGCCGGTCCACGCCGCCCTTCACCTCCGGCAGGGCGCTCAGGAAGCCCCGGTACCACCTGGCCTCCAGCCGCACGAGCCGCCACTCCGGCCTGAGGTCCCGTTCGAGGAAGTCCTTGAACTCGATGAGCCAGGGATTCTCCGGCGGGTACGGGGAGCGCTGGTCGATCACGACGGAGTCCGGGAGACGCACGTGGCCGAACGAGGGATAGTCGGTCTGGAACTTCACGTTCATGGTGCGGACGTCCCGGTAGCGCCGGCGGAGGAACCTTTTCCACGCCTCCGCGGCGAGGCCCGTGTAGCCCGAGTACGGGATCTCGACCTTGAAGTATTCCCAGGAGTCGTAGAGAGTCTCGTAGTGGGTCCAGGGCATCGCGCTCTTCAGGCACGCGATTCCATCCCGGCCCCGCGCGCGCCAGTTCCCCTCGAGCTTCACGTTCCCGTCGAACTTGATGATGGTGTCGGCGTCCGTGACGTCGGTCCGGTAGAAGATGTTGAATCCCTTGAGCGAGGGCCAGTAGTCGTACCGCCGGACGAGGTACATGGTGTGCAGGCGCTTCAGGCTCGTGAACCGCGTGAAGTCGGGCCACCGCTGCCCCTGCCACCAGTCGTAGGGGTCGCCGAAGGAGAGGGCGAGCATCATAAGCAGGGGCCAGAGGACCAGGAGTCCGAGCACGAGCACCGAGGGGAACAGGAGCGCCTGCGCGACCTTCTCACTCGTGCCGGAGCGCTTGAAGGCCAGGAACAGGGCCACGGCGGCTATCCCCGCTCCAGGCGCAGATGGCCGGCGTGGACCGCGCGCACCTGGTAGGTGGCGAGCAGGAGGACGACCGCCACGAGCAGCCAGACCTCGGCCATGGCGTACCCGAACCGGATCGAAACGTAAGCCTGCGTGAAGATGTCGAGGCCGACGACATACGTGGCCTTCTCCGGCCCCCCGCCCGTCATCAGGAAGACGTGCTCCGCGGTCCGCATCGCCGAGATCAGCCAGCCGACCAGGCTCACGCCGATGAGGGGGGCGAGGTGCGGGATGGTGACCGCACGCAGGCGGTCGTAGAGTCCGGCCCCCGCCATCTCGGCTTCCTCGTAGAGCGCGTTGGGGATGGTCGAGAGGCCCGCGAGGTAGATCAGGCCGCCGACGCCGAGGTTGGCCCAGGCCTGGGGCAGGACCACGGCGAACATCGCCACGGCGGGATCCTTGAGCCAGTCCCGGGGGGAGAGCCCGAGCAGGCGGACGAAGACGTTGAACGACCCCTGGTACGTCTGCTGCCAGAGGACGGCGAGCACCACCGCGCTCGAGACCGCGGGAAGGAGGAACCAGGTGCAAACGAGGCCCCTGCATACGGGGAAGTCGGAAAGGACGAGCGCCAGGACCAGCGGCGCCACGAACCCCAGGAGGAACGAGAGGAGCAGGTAGTGGAGCGTGTTGCGGACCACGAGCTGCGTCAGCGGGTTGATGACGACGTCGAAGTAGTTGGACAGGCCGGTCAGCTCGCCGCCGCCGCGGAGGACGTGCGACGAGAGGCTGATCCGGAGGCCGTCGAGCAGCGGCACGACGCCGAACGCCACGGAGAGCACTACGGCGGGGGCGAACAGGGCCAGGACGAAACCCAGGCTCCCGGGGGACAGCGCGGCGCCGGGCGCCGGTCGGGCCACACGCAGCTCGGCTCCCAGGGTCAGCGCCAGCCGCACGAGGCTGAAGACGAGCAGGATCCCGAGGGCCGCCAGCACCCCCCACCCCAGGATGCGCCAGCGGAGCATCTTCCGCCGCTCCCATTGGTGCACCTTGGAGTCGAACGCGGCCCGGGCGTCCCGCAGGACCGCGCCGGGATCGCCCCCCTGCATGAACAGGTCCGTCAGCCGGGTCGACATGATGGCGTTGAACTCCTCGAACTCGAGGTCGGGCGGCATGGGTCTCGCCCGCGACCACACCTTGGCCATCGCCTCCCGCCACGTCGGGGGGATCTGGGCCGCCGCCGGATGGTCCGGGTACCACACCCCCAGGATCGGCCGGATATCGCTGCTTCTCCCTTTGACGGCCAAGCCCAGCTCCAGCATGTCCACCTTCTTGCCGTTCCACACGTCCGAGGTCTGGAACGCCCAGATGGCGTTCCGGAGATAGGGATCGCGGATGTAGCTGGGCAGGACAAAGATGGACCCGCCGTCGGCGTAGGCGAGGGGTTCGGGCCCGACGGCCCCGGGGACCGGGCCCATGTAGACCCCGGAGCCGAAGATGGCTCGGCTCTCGCTGTTCATGATCACGAGCGCGACGCGGTCGCTCCTGCAGGCGCCCAGGAGATCGTCCTCCTTGTCGAACACGAGCACGGAAGAGCTGGGGTTGGACCGGGCCAGCTTGCCGATCTCCCCGATGCTCTCCGTGGCGCGCCGCGAGGCGTCGGCGTCGAAGTCCACCTCGATGCCGGTGCCCGTGAGCCGGACGACGTTCCCCCCTCCCGCCTCCCGCGCGAGGGCCAGCCACAGGTACCCGAGTGTGCGCTCGCGCAGCATCGCGAAACCGCAGCAGTTGGACTGCCGGGAGAGGACTGGGACCAGCCGGGCGAACTCCTCCCAGGTCTTCGGCATGCTCTGTTCGGACAGCCCCTGGTCCTTGAAGACCTTGGGGTTCCCGAGGAGCATCCCGTACGAGGGCGTGAGGACGGACCCCCAGCTGCGGCCGTTGATCTTGAGGTCGTCGACCACCGGATCCGGCCACCGGCCCCTCTCGGGCCACGCGTCGAACAGGTCGTCCACGGGCTGGATCAGGCCTTCGCGCGCGTAGTTCGCGAGGAAGGCGAAGGGGATCAGGCTGATGTCGGGGCCCGCGGCGGCCGCGAGGCTCATCACCTGCGCGGCGCCGCGGTGCACGCCGGGAAGCCTCACGCTCCGGTACTCCGCCAATTCCAGGCCGGAGTGAGTCCGCAGGTACTCCTCGTAGCACTCGCGCAACGCAAGGTTGCCCGGCCCCCCGATGGCCTTCCAGGGGATGAGCCCGGCGCTGATCGTGAGCGACTTGCCGGCTAAGGCCGGGCCGCCCGCGAGGAGGAGCGCCAGGGCCAGAAACCGCGCTGCGCCGTGTCGGCTCCCCCGCCGGCGGCGCACCCCTCTCCGTCCTCCCGCGTTCGTGCGCATGCTCGTTGGCGCACTACTATACGCTGTTGCCGGGGCCGTGCTCGCCGCCAGGATGCCTCGCCGTGAGCGCGATGCCCTCGGGGTACACTCAGGGCATGCCGACCTGCTGGTGGATCGGGATCCCGCTGGCGGGATTCGTCGTGGCGGCCGCGGCCGCCGATGAGCCGATGGGCTCCGCGGCGGTTGCCGCGGCCTTGCGGGGCCAGACCGGCAGGCATCCCCGGCTGTTCCTGCGTGCGGACGGACTCTCCGCCCTGCGACGAGCGGCATCCGGCACCCACCTTCGGCTTTGGGAGCGGGTCCGATCTCAGGCAGACGAGCGCGTGCGTGAGGGAGCTCCCGTTTACGTGGAGAAGGACCGTTGGAGCGGATCCGAACAGCTCTGGCAGCGCAACGTCGGCAACACGATGCCCCTCCTCGCCATGGCGTATATAGTCTCCGGCGAGCGCCGGTACCTGGATGCCGCGCGCGCCTGGGCGCTGGCCTCCTGCGGGTATCCGACGTGGGGCTTGGAGGAGGCCGACGGCATGGACCTCGCGGCGGGCCACCAGCTCCTGGGCCTCGCCGTCGTCTACGACTGGTGCGGCGCCGGCCTGGACGCGCCGGCCCGGGAGACCATCCGTTCGACTCTCCTGCGCCGGGGCTCGGCCATGTTCGCGCGGGCGTCCGTGGGCCGGATCTGGTGGCACGACGCGTTCATGCAGAATCACCTCTGGGTGAACGCCTGCGGGCTGGCCGCGGCCGGGATCGCGCTCGCCGACGACTCGCCGGAGGCCGCCGGTTGGGTCGCGTTCTCGCTCGACCGGTTCCGGCGGAGTGTCGAGGCGCTGGGCCCGGACGGCGCGAGCCACGAGGGCGTCGGCTACTGGGAGTACGGCGTCGAATACCTGCTCAAGTTCATGTGGCTGGCCCGCGACCTGCTCGGGGTCAGCCTGTACGACCACCCGTGGTGGCGCGCCACGGTGAACTACCCGCTATATCTCTCGTTGCCGCGCCATGCGTGGACGGATGACGATTCCATCGTGGACATCGCCGATTGCCCGAGGTCCCACTGGTATGGCCCCGATTACCTGCTCCGGGCGCTCGCGAAGGAGTACCGGGACGGGCACGCGCAGTGGCTGGCCGACGAGATAGACCAGGCCGACCTGGACAGCCCGGGGGCGCGCTGGCTGAATCTGCTCTGGTGGGACCCGTCGCTGGTTCCCGTCCCTCCCGGTGACCTTCCCACGATGCGGCACTTCGACGACCTCGGCCTGGTGAGCGCTCGGTCATCTTGGACCGGCGACGAGTCGCTCGTCGTCTTCAAGTGCGGCCCGTTCATCGGCCGGCACGGGGTCGAGGCCTTCACCCGCGATCCCGGCGGGGGACACGTGCATCCCGACGCCAACCACTTTGTCCTCTTCGGCGCCGGCGACTGGCTGGTCCGCGACGACGGATACGCCGAGAAGTGGACGGTCCAGCAGAACACGCTGGTCGTGGACGGCCGGGGCCAGGCGGGCGAGGGGGAGATGTGGTTCGAGGGCAGCGAGGCCCTGAAGGCCGGCACCCGTCCCCGGGTCCTGGCCGCGGACTCGACCCCGGCGCTGGATCATGTCGCCGGGGACGCGGCCCCGGCCTATCCCGCCGAGCTTGGGCTCAACCGGTTCACCCGGCATCTCCTCTTCCTCAAGCCCGACGTCCTGATCGTGGCCGACTCAGTCGAGACCGACCGCCCGAGGGCTCTGGCGCTTCGGTTTCATCTCGAGAAGGAGGGCACCGCCGCGGGTCGAGTTGTGACCGCCCGTGGCGGCCACTCCGTCCTGCGACTGGAATCCCTGACTCCGAAAGGCGCCAAGCTGACCTGCGGGTACGAGCCCATCCGGCGAGGGGAGGAGCGCCACGGCCCTGGCCGGCAGTTTACGGTCCGGCTGGACGCTAACGCCTCCTCCTGGCACAACGCCGTCGCGCTCTCGTGGTGCGCCGCCGGGTCCGAGCCGCCCGCGGTCGCGCTCACCGTGCGCGGTGATGCGTGGTCCTTCGTCTCGAACGGCCGGACCGTGACCCTCGACTGGCGCACGGGCGCCGTCCGATAGCGCCTGGAGCATCCTCCCGGGGTAGAATCATCTTGAGCCAAGACATGGCTGACACCGAAGCGGACACCTGCCGGAAGCTCGTAATCCCCAAGCTTCACGCGGCTGGATGGGCGGGGGACCACTCCGGATGGCGCTGGCTCGGGCTCGGCGCTCGCGTGATGCAATCGCGCAACGTCGCGAGACTGCAATGCGAGTGCTGCTAACAAATGCGTTCGGCAGCGGGTGAAGGAAGGCAGGGAGGGGAAGCGTGACGAACTCACGGCCTCCAGGCCACGGACCAGTAGTTCCTCATCTTTTCACCTGCGTCCCTCTCGGTTCTCCATCAGCCGATAGCCCCGATCTCCAGGTAGCGACGATACGGCTCATTGATCGAATATCGCACGGGCCGATGCTTGAGGCCGGCTCCGCAACTCGACCTCTTCTGCAAGCCTTTCGACCCATCCTTCAAGGACCGCTTCGATCCGGGCGAGCTGGAATCCCTGACCCACGCCTGTTCAACCGACCCCGATACCTGCCGGATCTCGTCCGGCGATGGCATCGTCTACAAAACGCTAGGCCGACTGAAGCGAGGAGAGCAGGGCGTGTCTCTTGAGGAGCTCCTGGCCGAGATCGGTATGCAGAAGAGCCTCAAGCCCATGTTCCGCAGAGGCTTTCGTGACCACTACACGAGGATGGGCTTGCTCGGCCTTGCATGATGTTCCGGACGCCGCCATGACAAGCACGGAGGGATACGCCTTGTGACAGTTGGCCGAGGAACAGGGGGTGAGCCCCGTGATGGATATCGCCACGCTCGCTGGGGATTTCTGGCCCCAGGATGATTCCCCCCCAGGAGTTTGCCGCCGCCATCGAGCAGTGGAGACACGCGGGGACTGGCGCCTGACGTAGCAAGGCGAGCCGAAACTCCCTACGGGCTGTCAGCCCACAGTGGACCGCGGATCGGGTCGGGGCACGGCGCACGGAGCAGGACCTTGACCGGACCGGCGTGGCCCCGGTGCGTCCACGAGAACCGGACGGGCTGCGGGGCCGGGTCCGCGAAGATGCCGGGATGCTCCTCGGTGAACGCCGCAAGAGCCTCCGCGATCGCGGCGGCGTGGAGGTAATCCTCGGCCGTGTTGGGGCGTACGAGCAGGTCGTCGTCCGCTTGGAGGAGCATGGGGCAGTAGCCGGGCTCCGCCAGCTCCCAGCCATGGCGCGCTATCTCCTCCCGCATCGAAGCCGGCACGTTCTTCAGGCGTTCGAAGTTCGTCGCCACCGTGTCCGTCCCCTGGGTCACGGGAGGTTCTCCTCGCTCCATCTGGGAACCAGCGACGTCCCGGAACAGGCCGTAGTCCGTCACCGAGAAGAACCGGATCACGCCGAACTCCTGGCCGAGGTTGCCGATGATGGAGAGAACCTCCTCCTTGAGGTCGGTCCCGGGAACGGACACCTCGATCAGGTGGGTGTCAAGGGCGTGCTTCCACGGGGCGGCGCGCCAGAGCCGGGCACAGGCGCGGAAGAAGCCGGCCACGATCTCGGGTTGCACACGGTGATCCAGGTAGCTTTCGGGAGCGGACGGCCCCGGCAGGCGGCGGTGCGCGCTCCGGAGGGCATGCTCGACGTCGTCCAGCTCCGGCGTGTCGCCCTCGACGAGGTCCGTCCCATCCGGCAGGATCCGGATCAGCGCGCCCGCCATGTCCTTGTCCCACACGCGGACCCTGGATGGCGTCCGCGGTTTGCCCGTCGCGGGCGAGGTCATCGCCTGTCGCAGGACTCTGGCCAGCACCTCGGGGGTCTCGGGCGGCTCCACCGCTTCCATCGCGAGGATGATCCCGCGCGCGTCCACCCAGACCGCGATCAGGGGACGGTAGATCCGGGGCTCGAGGACGTAGGACGGGGACTGGATGAACCCTCCCACCCACTCGGACTCGGGATCCGGCTGGGGTCTCATCCAGGCCGGCAACGGCTTCAGGTGCGGAGACATGCCGGGACCAGCATACAACAGACGGGGGTCTGCGCTATCCCTTCATGCCCGTGAGCGCGATGCCCTGGATGAAGTACTTCTGCGCGAAGAAGAAGATGGCGATGACGGGGAGTCGTGCCGAATCATGGCAGCCTCGATCGTGTCTACGCCGGCTCGCCCAGCGGGTACCGGCCGAACTCCTCGACAGCCAGATCCATGGCTCGCCGGTTCTCTTCCGGCCACGGCAGGTACTGGTCCGGGGCGCAGAAGTAGCCGCCCTCCCGTCCCAACTGGAGGATCCGGCGATGGACTTCCCGGCGGATCGCCTCCGGAGGGCCGTCCATGAGCAGGGCGGAGCTGATCCCGCCGTGCAGGGCCATTCGGCCCCGGCTCGTCCTCCTGATGTTGTCCAGGTCGTTGGCGGAGGCCTGGAGCGGGTTGAGGACGTCCACCCCGAGGTCCATGAACGTTCCGATCAGCGGCTCCACGTGCCCGCAGCTGTGGAACCCGACCATGATCCCGCGGCTCTTGTAGAACCCGAAGAGCCGGCGGTACTCGGGAACCAGGAAGCCGTTGACGATCGCCGGGGACAACAGCAGGCTCCGCTGGGTGCCCAGATCGTCCGACATGCCCACCACCTCGACTCCGAGCTCGAGGTAGTGCTTGGCCATGCCGAGCTGGAAGTCCATGATCCGGTGGAGGAGCTCGCGGACGGCGTTGGGCTCCTCGAGGAACCAGCACATGAGGTCCTGCATGCCGACCAGCATGTAGCTCTTCTCCCAGAGGGTGTCCCGGTGGCTGCCGACCAGGAAGGAATCCGTCCCCTCCCGCTCCCGGGCCCGCCGGTACAGGGGGCCGATGACCCGGTCGTCGTCGGGGTCCGGCCAGGCGTAGTGCGCCAGCGCGCGGGGCAGGTCGGCGAGCGGGTGGCCGCGGGGGAAGCCCATGACGCCCGGATGCTCCCGGTGCCACTCGGTTCCCCAGATGTCCGTCCACTTCGATCCCACCGGCAGGTCGTGTCCTCCTCCGGCATAACCCTCGTGATTGCATCCGTGGTAGGCGAGGCTGAACTCGGGCAGGCCGGAGACCACGCGCTCGGGATGGTCGAACCGGATGATCCGCAGGGCGTTCTCCTTGTCCGTCATCCTTCGTGACGATACCACGGGGATGCTACAATCCGCCGCATGAACGCGGTCGAGATCCGCAAGGAGCGGTGGCGGAGGCTCATGAAGCCCGGCTCGCCGCCCGGGTTCCTGTATATCGTCCGCGAGCCCATGCAGGAAGACGGGATGCCGCCGGTTGTCCGGCCCAGCTCCCTGGATCGGAAGGCGTGGATGGCCCACATCCGGTGGCAGTATGACTACCTGCGGCGTAGGGCCGAATGGTGGGACGACGACCTCGTGCCGTACATCAACATGATCACGGGCACCGAGATATTCGCCGAGGCCTTCGGGTCACCCGTGCACCGCCCGGAGAACGACATGCCCTTCGCCCTGCCGTGCGTCTCGACACCGGCGCAGGCGGCGAAGCTGAAGGTGCCCGAGCTTTCGACGTCCACGGCCGCCCGGGTTTTCGACATGGCCGACGAGCTCCGGCGCGAATACGGGCCGGACGCGATCCTGCGCCTGGCGGATCTCCAGAGTCCGATGGATGTGACCTCGCTCATCTGGGACAAGAACACGCTCTACGGCGCCATGCTCGAGACGCCGGAGGCGGTGAAGGAGCTCTCCGGCAAGGTGAAGCGGTTCATGATCGCGTTCCTGGACGAGTGGTTCCGGCGGTACGGGACGAGCGTGATCGCGCACTGGCCCGAGTACTACATGGAGAAGTGCATATCGTTCTCCGTGGACGAGGTCGGTGCGGTCTCGCCCGCCATGTTCGACGAGTTCTTCGCGGACGAGCTGAACGAGCTCTCGGACCGGTACGGCGGGATCGGGGTCCACTGCTGTGCCCATGCCAGGCACCAGTGGGCGAAGTTCCGGGCCCTAAGGGGCCTGCGGCTCATGAACCTGGGCAAGTGGTCGACGATCGAGGAGGTCACGGGCTTCTTTCCCGGGATCGCGCAATGGCACAACTGGGTGCCCGACGGGCCGGTCGAGACATGGGGAGCGCAGCTTCCGCCGCAGGCGAAGCTCGTGTTCGAGGTCGTGGCGTCCGATCGCGCCCAGGCCGCCGATCTCGCGGGCCGGCTCCAGCGGCTCCGGGACCGGGCGGGTTGACCCGGGCGGCGGCGGTTCTCGTCATGCTGATGGCCGCCGGATCCGCGTCCGGAGCGGGGAGCCGGGGGCCGGCGGGGGATTCGCTCCCGCGCGGCATCTCGGCGTGGACGTACTCGTGGAGCCCCGTCGTCGTGGACCTGATCAGGAAACACGACGCCGCGGCGCCGCCGGACCGCCGGTTCCGGTATCTCTTCCCCTATTGCGGCTCGGTCGAGGTCGACGCCAAGACGAAGACCGTGAGCGTCTGGTACTCGACCGAGGTGTCCTGCGCGTTCTCGCGTTCCCTGCCCGGGACGCGCATGCTCGCGATCGTCGACGGCCGGCAGGACAAGGGGGAATTCGACGACTGGAGCGCGACCCAGTACGAAACCGCGGCCCGGCTGGTGGCGGAAAAGGTCCTGGCCGACCCCTGCGCCGCCGGGGTCCAGATCGACATCGAACCGTTCCGCGCCGGCCACGTGCCCTTCTACCGTCACCTCCGGCGTCTGCTGAACGCGCGAGCGCAGATCGTGACCGCATTCGTCGGCCCGGGGCATCCCGAGCCCGTGATCCGGGGGATGTTCGAGTCCTGCGACATCCTCGTCATTGCCGGATACGACTTCGGCGAGGAGACTCCCGCGGCCTTCCGTGATTCGCTCGACGGGGCGCTGAAGAAGTGTGCCCGGATCGGGGCGGAGGCGGAGGGCCGGTTCATGGTCGGCGTGCCCGCGGCCGCGTCCTCGCTCGAGTACGAATACGAGGACGGAGAGGACTGCACACGGAAGACGTCGGGATTCAAGCAGACGGACTGGCTGGGCGGCGCGCTCGAGGCGGTGGCGAGGCACGAACAGGACCCCGGCTACGTCGGCGTCGCGCTCTGGGTCCTGACCGAGCCGCCCCGGACACTGCCCGTGCCGAAGGGGAAGAAGTGCGGCGCCTTCCCCTGGTGGATCACGGATGAGGCTTGGGGGCTCCTCCGAGGTACGGCTCCGGGCGGGGGTCCAGCCGGTCCGCCAGGAGCGGCCGGAGCGCCTCCGCGGTGAAGTAGTTCCCGGCTGGGGCGTAGTGGCCGTTGTAGTAGCGGCCCAGGTACTCGTCCGGGGAGAGCCGCGTCGTCGCAAACTCGCGCCGGTGCGCGTCCCGGAGATCGAGCAGGAAACCGGGCCGTCCCTTCACCCAGTCCACGAACGACGCGTCCCACCTGGGACGCCCTTCCAGGGCGTCCCGGACGATCTCGCGCCCGTGGGAGAGGATCACCATGAGGTGCTGTCCCCGCTCCGCGCAGTCGCGCTCGGCCCACTCGACGATGCGCCGGCTCGCCAGCAGGGCGGCCTCGATGTGCGCGGGGCTCATCGTCGATGGGCGGCAGTAGACGCCGCCCGCCCCGACGTCGTGGCCCGTGAACCCCATCTCGGCGAGCGAGGGGTCGTCTCTGAATCTGCTGACGACGAATCCTGGATCAGTCAGCTTGTAGACGTCTTCCGGCGCGGGGCACGGGTTCGGCCGTTCCTCGACGGTTCCCTTCGCGGGGTCCGCGGCGAGGTGGGGAAGCGTGAACCCGCACGGAGTCCGGTAGGTGAACCGGATCGCACGCCACGCATCGAGGCTCCGGAAGTGGTCGTCGTGCCAGATGTTCAGGATCACGTAGCGCGCGGGGTCGATCGCCTCCTGGCGCCGCATCCGGAGGTAGGCCTGGTACACGCCGTACCCGCCGACGCCGAAGTTCATGACGGGCTCGCGCAGATGGGCGGCGAGGTACTCCTCCCACGTCTCCCCGTCGCTCACCTGGTCGCAGTGCGTGAAGCTGTTCCCGTAGGCGTGGATACGGCACGGCCGGTCCGCGGCGTTGATGCGCACCCGGGCGCCGCCGGGCTCGTACCGGTAGAAGGTCCGCGATCCGTCGATCCCGTCGTCGCGCCAGGAATCCTTGAGCACCCACCCGAGTCCGGCGTCGTACGTCCACCCGGCGTTGTTTCGGACGGGATCGGCGAAGATCTCGCGGGAGAGGAACCGCTCGACCTCCTCCCGGAAGGGCATGAGGCCGCGCAGGTACGCTTCGGCGTCCGCCATGCCGCTCAAGGTACCACATTGGGGGGAGCACCTTGTCCATCGCCCGCGGTAGGGCTATAAAGGGGGCACGATGACGGCGACCCCGGACGGTCCGCACGATCCCTGGCGGCCGGCGTTCCACTTCACGCCGCCGCGCGGCTGGATGAATGACCCGAACGGGTTGATCCTCTGGCGCGGGCGCCACCAGCTCTTCTACCAGCACAACCCGTACTCGCCGGCTCCGGACCGCCCCATGCACTGGGGGCACGCGGACAGCACGGACCTCCTGCGCTGGCGGCACCTGCCGATCGCGCTCGCGCCGAGTGAGCCGTACGACGCCGGGATGGGATGCTGGTCGGGGAGCGCGGTCGAGGACGCCGGCCGCCTGCGTCTTGTCTACACCGGCGCCCGGAAGATCGAGGAGCAGGTCGTGTGCCTCGCTTCCGGCGACGACGGCACTTCCTTCTCCAAGGATCCCGCGAATCCCGTCATCGCGGGTCCGCCCGAGGGCTTCAGCCGGGATTTCCGGGATCCGCGCGTGTTCCGGTGGGGCGCGAGGTGGCGCGTCGTCATCGGCGCGTCCCGGAACGGATGCGGCTGCGTGCTCCTCTACGAGTCGGAGGATCTCCGGTCATGGTCCTACCTGGGCGTCCTCGCCGCGAACGACGGGAGCAGGGGAACGATGTGGGAGTGCCCCGACCTGTTCCCGCTCGGGGATCGCTGGGTGCTCGTGGTCTCGCCGCTCGGGATGCCCGGGGTCGGGAGCCTGGCCATGATCGGCAGGCTCGCGGACGACGGGAAGAGGCTCGAGGTCGAGGAAGACCAGATCCTGGACTTCGGCCACGACTTCTACGCGCCCCAGACGATGGAGGGAACGGGCGGCCGCCGCATCATGATCGCGTGGATGGATCGCTGGAACTCGCCCGAGCCGCCCACGGTTGCCGGCGGCTGGCGCGGGGCCATGACGTTGCCGCGGGAGATCCGGCCCGGTCCGGGAGGCAAGGGCCTCGCGATCCGCCCCGTGGAGGAGCTTGCGGCCTGGCGGGTGCCCCTGCCGCTTCAGGCGCCCGGCGAGATCGAGGCGGAGACGGCCGACGTCGTGGTCGAGCTGGATAGCGATCCCGCGCTCGGTGGCGAGCTCGAGATCGTGT
>Ga0315294_10005096_pt1 | contig 14405 bp, 13 predicted proteins | sample YL17G13_40_MG_FD_203626 | JGI IMG/M metagenome (GOLD analysis project Ga0315294, IMG submission 203626) | Sediment microbial communities from Yellowstone Lake, YNP, Wyoming, USA - YL17G13_40 | ecosystem: Environmental > Aquatic > Freshwater > Lake > Sediment | place: USA: Wyoming | collected... | reverse complement strand
ATCGTGCGAATCTCGCCAATGATATAGACGCCGAAACAATTCTCAAAAGCGAGCATCTAGACCTGCCGCTTGTCTCCGAACAGGCCCTCACTGACGCCCTGGCAGAAATCGGCAGACTGCCAGATGAAATTCAGCCATTGATTCTTACCCACCACAACCTGCTCCCACAAGATATTAACCGCATCTCTCCGTATCCTGAGCTTCTTAATGCTGGACTCGTCCGAACTCGCCTTCTGGATGTGAATCGACCGGTCTTGTATGTCCACGGCCATTTACATAAACCACCAATCGAGGTAATCTCCACGCCCAGAAAGCAAAATGCAAAAGTAATATGCATTTCGGCGCCATTGTTGAAAGATGGCTTCAATGTGCTCTTGCTCGAGTTTTCTAAGAAGGGCCTGCCACTTGGGTGCATTGTTATACAATTCATAATCAATGATAATGGCACAGCCGAGAAGACCGGCGAGTATCAACGTATCACTATTTGCAATCCGTTAGAGGCGGGCCGGCTTTTCGACGAAGACTCATCACAGATTCTTGAGCATGTCACTAGTGTTGAACCGGAGCGCTTTCCTTCTTTGCTGCAGCGGATACATAAGACAATGGGGAAGCATTTGCAAAAAAGCACTCTAGCTAATCTTCTGCTTGAAGCCCAATGGGCGGGTATAGTGTCTCTTGGCGATTTTGAAGAGAAAGATTCCTACGGAGCAATCTACGGAGACTGCCAATACTGGGTCGTTAGGAGGCTCCCTTAGATGAAGCGCGTTAATCCTTTTCAGCAGAATAAATTCGAGTTTGATGCTCCCCATTTGTATTATCTACCACCAGAGATTATAGCCAAACTCCAAGCGCCGAAACCTGTCTATTTACTAGGCACGCGCGGCACTGGCAAAACTACATTACTTAAGGCTCTCAGCTGGAGAGAGCGTCTACATAACGAGCAGCTCAGATCAGCCTTGGATGGCGAACTGTTTGATAAGCATTATGTTGGTCTGTATATGAAGCTGGCGAAAAGCATTCCTGCACATTTCCATGAATGGCTGGACCGCGATCAGAGATACGAAGAGCTTTTTGGACTGCTAATAGACTTAATCTGGCTTGAGGATCTGGCAGTGGCAATTAGTACGTTGTGTGCTCCAGATCCGCATACTGGAAGGCCAGTTTTCACAGCCAAGCCATGGGAAGAGGGAGACACCATCAATTCGGTGTTGGAGGATGTGCCCGAGCTCAGAAAATGGCAAGCGGGCAGCGACTCAGCATCGTTTCATTCGATTAGCCTGGTGTTCAGAAGAATGCGAAAACTCCTTCAAAGAACTGCCATGGATCTGCAGAATCCGGACATCCTCGTTGATACATTACCTCGGGGTCCATTGGGAGAGCTTGGCCGCGGGATCGCTCAGTATTTCGCAGAATTCTGCGATCAATTCTCTGAAGGGGACTTACCTTGGTACTTTAAGATCTGCATTGATGAGGCTGAGTGGCTTCTGCCCCGCCAAGATCTCATACTGAATAAGATGGTCAGACTTTCTGAGCGCCCCGCGCTTATGATAGTGTCGTACGTACGAGGAAGGGATGAGCCCATAGACATTTCCTCGACTGAGACGCCTTCCATCTCTCTGTCATATCCCGACCGCACGATCGTTCTTCTCGACAAGATAACTAGCTACGACCGGGATTTCTTTGAAGGCGTTTGTACGATTAGGATCCGGCATGTTCTTAATAGACGCGACGTCAAATTCGATTTGCTCCGTATTCTAGGACCTCTCAATATTAACAGCTTGCTTTATGAGATCATCAGGCGCTCGAAGCAACCCGAAGCTGGGCAGTGGATTGAAAGGGCGAATGAACTGAAGTGCAGTGTCTTCGGGAGGGCTGTACTATTGGACGGGGAACCCGAATCTCAGTCTAATGCCTCCAATTTCGTGGCTGAGAATGCTGAGAAGAATTTTGGCGCTGGGCTTTCTAATGATGGTCAGATTAGTGAATCGAATGATGCGCCGCCTATATACCAGGCGTATATAATTGAGAAACTCAATTGGAAAAGTCTCTTGGGTCTTTCTCCTACTGATGAAGATTGGAAATCCGTGAGGTCGAAACTGGAGCAGATTCGACAGAAAATGGTCGCAGCTTATCTTTGCTTGTGTGATGAACTGGGCCGTGTAGATGTCCTTTATGCATTTGGACTCATGGTCAAAGGAATGAGTGACAACTGTATTCGGGATTTTCTGAATCAAATGTCTGAGGTATTCGTCGGATCCAATCTAGAATTGGGGGATTTCATACAGCAGCGTATTGCAGTTCCTATCCAGCACGCAGCCCTTGTGAAGGCGAGCAAGAATAAGCATGATAACATTGATGATTCTAGGGCTCACTATCCAAAAGAGCTATTTAAGATTGTTGAGGCGTTGGGGCGGATCACTAAGAACCTCCAGAGTGATTCATCAACAACCACATCGCTGACTTCCTATGAAAGGGGTTTATTTGTTCTAGATCTGAGGAATTGTATTGAGGAAGAGAAAGCAAGGTTAAGGAAATATATCGATGATGGGCTAGAATCCGGATACTTGCATTCTGATATGACTGGCCTAGGGAATAGGTACAAGTTCAGAGTTCATAGCTCGTTGGCAGCTTATTACAAGATTTCGTACCGCGGTGCGTACTCAACCACTCAATTAGAACCACACGAGATTTTAGAATTGGCCGAGGTAAAGGGAAATGGTGATATTGAGCAAGAGATAGAGCGTGTTGTGAGGCAAGTCACCGAACGCAGGACGGGGAAGGGCAGGGATCCTGCGCAAACCGAACTCTTTGGTAGTGAAGGATAGTGAAATGCGCTTCAGATCGGGACATATTGAGGCTGAGTCGAATTGCTACTGCAATGCAGGGGGGATAAAGCTTGGGAAGTACGACCTGCTGATTCTTGGTGCGAGTTGGGATAGTAGATGTGTATGGATGGAAGAGATTCAGCGAGTCGAGGCTAGTTTAGGTATAATGGTCACCTACACTCGGAAGGATTCGGATGGAAGGCAGGATAGGCATAGGGAGTTGCTTGATGAATATCTTGGGGGTAAATGTGAGGCAAAGGACACTATTATTTGGAAGTCAGAGGACATTAGGACATCATATGATCAAATTTATGGTATCATTTTGGAGTTAAGGAAGAAGGTGGGCCGCCCAGTTTCTGTATGCGTAGACATATCGGCTATCCCGAGATATTGCTTCTTGGCTATCCTTGCGGTTTGTCTAAAGCAAGGTCTTACCGATAAGCTGACATATTTGTATGCCGAGGGTGATTATGATATCGAACCTGATATTACCCAGGAAGTCTTCCACGAAGGAGGATGGAGAAGCGTGCCAGTGCCTTTTCTTGAGGTCCCATATGACCCGCTTCTGAGTAAATGCATTTATGTTTCTTTAGGTTTCGATGGAAGCAGAACTCAGAGGGTAACGCAAGAACAGGAGCCTGATCGAGTGTTAGTGCTTTTTCCAAGGCCAGGTGTGAAGGCCGAGTACATACGCAAGACGTTCATAAAGAACAAGCCGTTGCTGAAATACTATATGATGCGTCGTAAAGACATTGTATGTGCGGCGGCTGGCGACGCTGTTGCAGCGTGGAAGGCAATGCACGAGGCGGGTAACGAGCGACCAAACGAGGAGAACATATTCTATATTTGCGATGGAACCAAGGCACATGCCTTAGGAATTGGCTTGCGAGCATTAGCCGGTGGAATGGGAACAGTCTTTTACTACATACCGGATGAACATAGGGCGACGGATGTAAGGCCACTCGGCAAGTTTTGGCGGTACGATATACGGGACACATCAGTATTGCCGGCGCAAAACGACAGAGGTGGGGCAGGGTAGCTAAGTAATGGAATACGAAGAATCGGGCAAGAGCTCGCAAGGGCCATGCTCGTATGCTATGTGCAATATTCCAGAAGAAATATTCGATTGAACACAGAAGCGGTGAAGCATGACAATATCAGGTGAATCAATCGTTGTGATGAGGGATGGCTTTGTCCGAGTCATAGAGATGATGGGTGATGATTCATCGATCGTCCAGGCTGCGCGTGTTTCACGCGGGACAGGCACAAAGGGTCGAAGGCAGGATGAAGAGCTTATTCGATATCTTATGCGCCAGCGCCACACGTCGCCGTTCGAAATGTGTGAGATCAAGCTGCACGTCCGCGTTCCGATGGACTGCTGGCGTCAGTGGATCCGCCACCGGACAGCGAATGTGAACGAATACTCGACCCGATACTCAGTGGCGATTGAGGCGATGGCAAGCACGCAGCCGGATCATTGGCGGCGGCAGGCCAAGGGCAACCGCCAGGGAAGTGAAGGAAGCCTTGACATAGAGACCGGAAGGATGTTAAGCGAAGGGGAGCAGAACATCCAGCAGGCGTGCCGGCGGGTTTATGAAGAACGCCTGAAGGCGGGTGTCGCCCGTGAGCAGGCCAGAAAGGATTTGCCGCTGTCGACATATACGGAAGCTTACTGGAAAATCGATCTTCACAATCTATTGCACTTTCTTGAGCTGCGGATGGCTCCTAATGCTCAGTATGAAATACGGCAATACGCCAACGTGATAGGCTATGAGATAGTGAGCAAATGGGTACCGATTACATGGCAGGCTTTCCTCGACTATCGGCTTAACGCAGTGCAGTTTTCACGCATAGAGATTGAGTTGCTGAAAGACCTATGTGCTGGTCGCGTCCAATCAGCGTTAGATGGCATGGTAAAAATGGAGTGGCTCAAGGAGAAGAAAGGGGTACTGGCTCCTAACCTGGAGGCGCAGGAATTTGGTGCTAAGCTCGAAACACTTGGACTACAGAAGCCATGGGAGCGCTGAAGCTAAGATTTGTCGGATCGGTAAAGCAGTCGATTTGGCGTAAATGGCCGATAACCTCACAGTGAAGCAACGCAGTTACTGCATGTCGCGGATCCGGAGCAATGACACGAAGCCGGAACGCGATCTCCGGTCCGAGCTGCACAGGAGGGGGCATCGGTTCAGAAAGCATGTGAGGCAGCTTCCAGGGAACCCAGATGTAGTATTCGCCGGCGCGAAGCTGGCAGTATTTATAGACGGCGATTTCTGGCATGGGTACCGACTCCGTCTGTGGGAGCACAAGCTCTCTAAGTACTGGCGTGAGAAAATCTCAGGGAATCGGGACCGGGACGCGAGCAACCACCGGAGGCTCCGTGCAATGGGTTGGACTGTTATCCGCCTCTGGCAGCATCAAATCGAAAACGATCTTACTGGGTGCGTAGCGCGCGTTGAACAAGCACTCGACAGCTGCCGATAAAGGGGGTTCTTTATACCGACTGTGCTTCCCATTTCCAGGGTCAAAGCCCTTTTCGGTGACTTCAGGTACACCGAAGCTGCTGAGAACCTGGTGGAGATCAGTCGTGCCGTAGCTTGCGCATGTCACATCGACGGGTGGCAGGATCACGTTCCACAAGAAGGCGGCGGACCAGCTCAGGAATGTGTTTGAGGAGGTCAAGCGGCAGGGGCAGGTCAAGCGCATCCTCACCTGGGATGGAAGCTGGTTTGCGCGGCACATCGGGTGGACGCCGGAAGGCGAGCCAAAAGGCACGATCAGGGCAATAAGCCCCACTTGATATCCCACACACTATATGGTACAATTGGTTGATTCCCGATGTTGGAAGGGCTTGCCATGTTCGGCTCACGCGACAAGACGGTCAGGCGTGCGGTCCTCGTGATCCACGGGATAGGCGAGCAGCGCCGGTTCGAGGCGCTTTCCGACTTCTCGCTCGGCCTCATCCGCCACGGCCTGCCTGAGCGCTTCCTGGAAGTCAAAAGGCCATTGGTTGCCGAGCTGTGGCATAACTACCAGCGTGCCGGGCTGGAGCTGTTTCAACACGGGTCGGCGACACTCGCGCACGGCTTCGACGTGACGATCGAGACCTTCGAGACCCAAGGGCGGACAGATGCTCGGGTCAAGTGCACATTGCCGGCGGTTGCCAGGCAGTCGCAAGCGCTTGAGATCGACATCTATGAAGCGTATTGGGCTCCGTTGACGGGCGGCCGAACCAACTTCGTGCGCGTGCTTCTGTGGCTGATTACGACCACATGGGTCACACTGAAGAACGGGCTCGTGCCGACCGACCGGCGTCCGCGACTTGGGGAGTTCTTTACTGAGCTCTTCCGGCTGGCACTGGTGTTTGTGCTCTTCTTGGCCATGCTGGGGGGCATATTCTGGGCTGCGAGAGGGCTACTGAATTCGTACGCCCGGTTCGAAGACGACTTCTGGGCACAATACGATGTGTGGTCCTTCCTTCTCACCGTCATCTGGATCTACCTGTCGACCCTCGCGGTGCAGTTCGTACAGGGGGCTTTGCTCAGAACCATACAACTGGCCTGGTACCAGGCGATGATCGCGGGAGCCTTGGTTCTCGGATCCGGATGGTGGATCTGGAAAGCCGACTACCACAGCATTCGCGACGAGGTTTGGTGGCTCACTCTGTTGATTCTCCTTGTTGTGCTGCTGCACACCGCGTTCGTCGCTTATCTGGGCGACGTTGAGGTCTACATATCGGGAAGCGAGGCTGGTCCGAATTGGCAGGCGCGGCAGGAGATCATCGGTCGCGCACGAGAGAAGCTTGAGTACATCCTCAGATGCCAACGCGCAGACCGCACCCCGCACTACGATGAAATAGTGGTTGTCGGCCACAGCCTCGGCTCAGTAATCGCATACGATCTGCTTTGCCGCGTCCTGCGCGAGGAAAAGGGCGAGGTCGCGAAGGATCGGCGCAAGCGGATCAAGCACCTTTACACGATCGGCTCCCCGCTTGACAAGGTCTGGTACTTCTTCCGCGACCGCACGCACGCGAGGAACCCAATCTACCAGGGGATACTCGCGAAGCTGAAAGGCGTCAAGGACGAAGGGAATCCGGACTCGCCGCTTGCGGAGCTCGAATGGACGAACCTCTGGTGCCTTACGGATGTGATCTCAGGCGGGCTGGAGGAGTACGGAACCGAAGTCGAGAACGTGCATCTGGCATCGCTCCTCTGGCCGCCGCTCGTGAATCATGTGAGGTACTGGACTTCACCTGCAGTGATGAACCGTATCGGGGAGCGAGTGTTTGAAACGCTGTCCAAGGAGGCCTGAATGGACTTCGAAATTGTAGAAGAAGAACGAACGCCGATTGAGAGGAGGTTGTTCGTCCGGGTCGAGTCGGACTCGGTTGAGGAGATCTGGGACGAGGAGGTGTTGAACCTTGCCGAGGAAGCGATGATCCCCGGGTTTCGCGCGGGAAGAGCTCCTCTGTATCTCGTCGAGAACTATGTAGGGAAAGAAGACATCTGGCGGAGGGTTCGCGAGGCGATCGCCGGGAGGGTCGTGCGGGTGCTCCTCGCGCATGCCTCACCTCCGCCGCTTGCGCCGCCAAGCGTGGATTTCAGAGAAGAGCCTAAGGGTGACGGGGAGGAAACCGAGGGCGGGGCGTGGGAGCCTGGGCAGGCGCTTGAGTTCACAGTGTCTTACCTGTTGCCGCCACCGACTCCCGAAGAGATTGAGCGTGACCTGATCCGAGGGAGCGCATGGGAAGAACCTGATGAAGTCGATCCCTGGGTCGAAGCGCCGGGGACGCCATCAACTATCCCGCCTGACCCGCGTTCTGTGATTCCGGGAAGCGGAATCCTCAGCGACGACTCTCCAGGCTCACGGAGGGCACCTGATCGCGACTCGTGGGAATGGGATGATCCCGAGACGGACGTGGAGTGAACAGGCCATGCGTAGGGTGCTTCTGAAGCTGCGATGCCGGCGCAAGGACAAGGACTGCTGCGGAGGCAGGAGGCCCAGGATCAAGTATGCCGTGCTGGCCGTCGAGCTGGTCGAGAACCAGTGGATGCTGGTTAAGGCCTCCTCGATGTACTCAAACGACCTCGAGGCGGCGCGAAAGGAAGGTCTCTTGGACGGATCGGTCGTGTCTCTCGGCCTGCATGAGGACAAGGGCTTCTTGGATCAGCTGAGAGAGGCGGGAGTACTGACTGAAAGGTGCGAGGTGGCCCCATGATTGAGGTCGCGTGCCTGGTGGGTCTGGGAGCCATTGCGCTATTGAGCCTGTGGGATTCCTACCTGTTGACACCGGTAACTGACCGGATCGTCTCCCTGGTGGAGAGCACGAGTAATCGGCACCTGATCAGGTTCATTCATTGTGACTATTGCATTGGCTTCTGGCTATGTCTTCTGGGATGCCTGTTGGCGGGGAAGGTTCTTCTGACCCTCCCGGCCTACGGGGTGGTAGTGCTGTGGCTGACCGTGCACGACGCTGTGAGCGACGAATGAGGCGGAGTGCATCAACGCAACGAATCAGCGGCGATATGAACAGAATATTCGGATATTTTGATTATCTTCGCTTTGTGAAAAGGACGAAGCCCTGGGAAGTTGTATGCTCTGCTTGCTAATCCCGCGGACTTTGAGATATAATATTAATTAGAAGGAACCAAGAATGACCGGCAGCAGTGCCTTCCCCATGAGTCCAGGCGGAAGCTTGCATGGGAAGAGGGTCACCACAGAGTGTCTGCGCTAATCGGACGCGTGCCGGCTCGCAGAAGGCAGCACCAGGGCCGGAATTGGAGGGAGATTGAGATGTTTACGCGCGGCATGCACTCAGGGGAGAAAACCGAACCGGACCCATCAGGCCGCAAGAAAGGGGGGAGCCCCGCTCAAGGGTCGCGCCTATCGTCGAGCTTCTACAGCCGTTTGATTGCAGCCCCTTCTGGACCGAAGTACTGCTGTCCTCGGGATAAATCGGGAGAAAGTGACAAACGTCCGAAAATCGATCAGCGCCGCCGCCGTCGGAACTCTGCAGGCGCCCACGCTCTGAGTGTAAAGCACCTCCAGGCTGCAACAGGAAGGAGGATGCGACGGCTCCGCGAGGCCCGGGGCTTGACCCAAGAGGACCTCGCAGCGCGTGCCCAACTCTCTGTTGAGCGCTCCAGCGCCATAGAAAGGGGAGAGATCGACGCCGACATCTACAGCTTGTACAAGATCGCAGTGGCGCTCGACTGCACACTGGACAATCTCGTCCTGGGTCTCGGCGTTCCGTCCCGTATTTCTCCCAGAACCGATTCCAGCGAGTCAGTAGGCCCTGAATAGACTGTCATCTGGGCTCGATCCGGCATCCCTGCAACAACTCGCAATCCCGCATTCCATGCAGCCTCCCCACTAGCCGATAATCCCACCGCGCCAGCGTATTTGTACTACCCACTTGACAAGGTGTGGTATAATAACGGCGATTAGGCAGCGCCGAGAAGGCCGATTGCCAAGGTAAATGGACAGCGCCTGAAGGGGAGACTCGCACAGGAAGAGGTGGGGCGCGATGCACAGACAGCCCTCGGCGAATACTGAAACACGGAAAGTGGAGGCCGTCTTCCCGGAGCCACCGGGCCCGGAAAGCTGCCTGAGTGCGGCGCTCATCATGCTCTATGGTTTTGGGAGCGGGAATGGACTGCGTAGGGTCTGCTCCGCACTTTACATCGTATGCATACCGAGCAAGAAATAAAGGAGACGATCGCCCTGAGACTCAGGGAGCTGCGGCTGGAGAAGGGCTGGAGCCAGGACAAGCTCGCAAAGGAAGCGGGGCTGACCACTGTGGGCTACGGCGACATCGAGCGTGGGAACGGGACTCCCCTGGTTTCCTCACTCGCCAGAATAGCCGCTGCGCTCGGCTGTACCCTGAATGACATCCTGCCGATGAACGGGCTGGCACCGAAGAAACCCGCGTCCGGTCGCAAATCCGGTCGCAAGCGTCGTTGATCGGTCGGTGCCCGGATTCTCGCCGTCCGGCGAATGTCACCCAACACGAACCTCCTGCACGAGAAGCGGTGGGCCGACCGTCCATCGATCCTGCTCACCGTCTCACATGACTGTTGCACTGCCAGGTGGTTTCCGCCGCCTGTGCCGCGACGCGGCCAGGCGCTCGCGCCTATCCCCCGCGCAAAAGAGAACATCGGGACGGGAATGAGGACAAGTCCCGCTGAGCCGAGATATATGAATAATCGAGGTATGTTTAAAATGCATTGATAAAGGTTAGGTGCAAACTGTCGATTGTATTAGGTGAGTCGTAGTATGCATAGTGGCACTGACATGCTCACGGAAGAGGAGGTCAAGAAGTTGGTCTCGGCCAACTTGAGACGCCTCCGCACGGCCAGGGGCTGGAGCCAGGATCAACTGGCCAAGAAGGCCGGGCTGACCACCGTGGGCTACGGCGATATAGAGCGCGGCATCACTCTCGCGAAGGTCTCTTCGCTCGCGAAGATCGCCGCAGCGCTTGGCTGTACCCTCGACGAAATACTCCCCACGAAGAAGCGCACCTGATCGCGCATCCCCGTTTCCCGTTCCCGTTCAATTCCCGTCTCATGGCGCGCCCTTGGCCATGTCGGTCATGGCTTACTGTCTGCCGTCTGATAGGAGTGGTATATCACCTACTCTTGACAAACGCCGACTTGTGTGGTATACCTGTTAGCGGAAACCTGCTGTGAGAAAACATTCAGCGGTTCAACCGGAATCGGGCTATCTTGCCCGGGAGGATGAAAATGTCTACGACCTACATCAATAGCGGAATTCAACCCTGGTGGAACTATGACAGTTTCAGCATCGCGGGCCGTCTTATAGGAGGCGGAACAGGGTACATCAACACTTCAGGGGGCAAGGTGACAATCACTGCGAGCCTGACGCCCAAGATCCCGGCCACTCCCCCGACCGTGGCCGTGGACGAGGACATGAATTTCATGTTCTCGACGACAGATCTTGTCCTGAAGTTCCACAACAATTCGCCGTTTGTCAGACGTTTCTACAATTCCACAGAACGGCACCATACGGGTTCCGGGGCGAACACAGATTCGCTGCCTCGTCACATGGGTCTGATGGGTCGCCACTGGGTGATGAGCTACGAGCAGTGCATCGTCTCCGACGGCGCCGCTCAGAATGCGACGGCCGTTGAAATCGGGCCCACAGGTGAGCGAAACAACTGGGGACAGGCCGACGGAAGCGGGGACTATTCCCGACTCGCCGGGATTCAGAAAACGCTCAACTACGACCACGCGAACGAGATCTTCACTCTCGGGACGCCGGACTACATGACGTGGGTCTTCGCGAAGAAAGATGAGGTCCCGGGCGACGACAAGTACTACTACCGTCTCGACTACATCGAGGACAAGAACGGGGTCCGCCAGTACGTCGAGTGGGAAAACAAAGGGACCGGTTACGGGAGTCCGGAGATCAGCCGTTACCGCATCAAACAGGTTTCCGTCTCAACGGATGAAGGCGCCAGGAAAACACCGCTCGCCAAATTCCGATACACGTCCTGGCACGATACCGCCAATTCCGACGCGTTCCATCTCGTGCGAACGATGCAGGACATGGCTGGCAACGAATGGCGCTACCAGTACGATTTCGACACGGAGACCTCGAACATCGGCGCCAGGCTCACGAAGGTGACCTACCCCGACGGCTACAGTCAGGGCTACACCTACACCAACGATTGGGCCGTCGGTAGCCCGACGGTCGACGACCTTGTGTTGACCAAGATCACGGATCGCAGGGGAAACGCCTGGGAAATCGCTTACGACAGCGCCTACTGGCGGATCGACAACTCCGACACAGGGACATCCGATTACCACACCACGACTTACGCCTGGGCGGTCGACAGCGCCAATTACACACTCCCCTCCGGATTCGTCGCAAGCGGCTCCGGATACACCGCGGGGGGCACGTACCGCACGGTCAAATGCACGAAGACAGACGCCGATTCCAGCGCCTGGACCCTCTACCACAACTGCCTCCACGGGCCTGGGAATGTGGGGAACCTGATGCGCCGCGACGATCCCGGCAGCAGGAAGTGGCAGTACTTCTGGGATGACCCGGCATCCGATCAGACGATCGATAACATGCTCTATCTGTCGGCGCTTCCGATTGTCGCGACAAACGCCGATACCGTTCAGCGGACCGAGTACACCACCGCCGCGGGCTTCAGACTTCCTTACAAGACCTACCCCATGCGTGGAACCAACCCCAACTACGGCGTCAAAGGCTCCATCGAGAATGCCCAGTATGTTGAGTACACCTACACGTCGGGACAGAGCACTGTCGCGCAGGTCGACCACCATAAGGACTTCAGTACTCCGGCATACATCGGGGAGGTCGAATCCTCTCCCGACATCGGCCAGGACGACATGACCGCCCAGGGCACCTTCACCGGAGCTTCCGACGAGCAGTTCACGGTGACGATTACCACGACCGGAGCAACCGACAAATTCGACTGGACCTCCAGCAAGGGCGGCTCGGGATCGGACGTCAGCATCACAGGATCCGCGCAGACGCTCCAAAATGGGGCCACGGTCACCTTCGGAGCCACGAAGGGCCACACCCTGGGCGACACCTGGACATTCATCGCCTCCGCCGGGGGCACCAACTTCTTCACCCGAACGAAGTATGAGTACGACGACAGCAACAATCTCGTGAAAACGATCAGAGGAGTGAATCCCGATGCTCCCCCCGACGATCGCCGCGAGCATGAGTCCCTCGACCTCACAACCTACATGGAATATGACGGGTTCGGCAATGTGATCCGCACCACCGATGCGCGCGGGAATTCCTCCAGCCATTACTACAACCAGTTCGGCGCCCTTGAGCGATCGGCGAATCAGCTCGGAGCGGTCACGGTCCAGACATGGGACGAGATGAGCGTTCGCCTGCTGTCGACCACTGACGCGACCGGCGCAACGACTCATTATTCCTATGATCCTCTCGGACAGCTCATTGCCGTCAGGGACGCTGCCGGAAATGTCAGCAAGACTCAGTCCGACCCCAACGGCAATGTGATCGAGCGCGCCGACGCACGCGGACACTCCGGACGCATGGTCTACGACAACAAGAACCGCCTCTACCAGACGTTGAGCCCGTCCGGGGTCCTGAGAGAACTCACCCTGTCCAAAACCGGCCGGCTCCAGATGGAAAAAACCACCTTCTGGGACACCGACTACTCCACCAACGAGCAGGTGATCTACCGACGCACCTTCTACAACTCGTCGGGCCTGGTTACATCCCGCTCGCTCCCGAGCTCTACCGATCACGGCACGACCGAGCTCACCTGGGAGCAGAACAATGCCCTCGAAGTCAAGTACACCTACGACGACAACGGCAATGTGCTGACCATGGTCAACGAGTACGGGCAGACCGCCACCAACACTTACGACTGGGCCGGACGGCGCGAGACCACTCAGCCCCCGAACATCCCCCACACGACCTCCGGCGAATTCATCCGCACCACCTACAAAACCGTCTACGACGGCCCCATGGGACGCGTCAGCGAGGAGCAGGTCAAGGAGGAGTACACCACGAACTCGGGAGGTACCTGGAACACCGGCCGCAACTATTACTTCATAAGGAAACACACGTGCGACCGCGCCGGCCGCGAGATCGTCGCCGAGCTTCCCACCCACACGATCAACGGCGACAGCTATTACGCCTACCAGGACACATGGTATGACGTCAACGGCAACGTAACCCAGCGGCAGCTCCGTCAGGTCAACCAGTCCGACGCCGACGACATCGCAACCTTCCCCGCCTACATGGAGTACGACCTCGCCAACCGCCTCACAAAGGAGTCTAAGTTAGTAAGTACTGACTCCGAGTCTTACGACCGCGCCGAGGTCTCCTACGAATACGACCCGGCCGGACGCCGCACGAGCGTCAACCGCGGCGGACTCATCGTCCAGACCACCTACGACCCCCTCGGACGTGTTACCGGCGTCGCTCGCGGATCGTCCGGATGCGGCTGCGGAGGCGGTGCGACGTCCGCTGCCGCCGGACGGGCCCCCGTCCCGGCCGCTGCCGCCGCTCCGACCGAAGCCGCCCTCCCGGTCTGGAAAAAATACGAGTACGATGCCGTCGGCAACAGAATCCGATACTCCGACCCTCTCGGCGTGTTCGCGTCGGTCACCTATGACAGCGAAAACCGACCGGTCGCGACCTCCGACCGCGGCGGCCGAGTCTCCTGCCGCGAGTACTGGCCCGCCGGACAGCTCAAGCGCGAGATCCGGCCCGACGGCTCGTTCACCGGCTACGAATACGACATCCGCGGCCGCGTCACCAAAATCTGGGCCGGCGTGCCCGAGCTGAACAGCGCCCAGACCGCCGGACCCTTCGGCGGCTCCAGGGACGTCGCGCTCGTCAAAACCATCGAATACTACCGCGGGACCGCCATGCCCAACGGCTCCGGACAGAACGTCTCCTGGACCGGAACCCAGATCGATTCCGGCGCCTACGTCAGCGCGGTGCGCACCTTCACCTACAAGGGCGCCGGCCCGGTCTACTACGACATGGTCTACACATCGAACGCGCGCGGGCAGTCGGAGAAAACGTGCTTCATCGACG
>Ga0315294_10005095_pt1 | contig 14406 bp, 13 predicted proteins | sample YL17G13_40_MG_FD_203626 | JGI IMG/M metagenome (GOLD analysis project Ga0315294, IMG submission 203626) | Sediment microbial communities from Yellowstone Lake, YNP, Wyoming, USA - YL17G13_40 | ecosystem: Environmental > Aquatic > Freshwater > Lake > Sediment | place: USA: Wyoming | collected... | reverse complement strand
AAATACACCCGAGGAGCATATGAATAGCATTGTTGGTTATATCTGTTCCCGGCGCGGCAAGGTCATGAATATGGATTCTAAAGGAAAGCAAAAGATTATTTCTGCAGAGGTGCCTCTTTCTGAGATGTTTGGTTATGCCACCGAGATTCGTTCTTTAAGCAGCGGCCGCGCTAATGCCTCTATGGAGTTTAATAAATACCTGCGCGTGCCCAATGAGATTGCCGAGAAGATTGTTGCGGAGAAGAAGGAGAAGGATAAAGAAGGTAGAGGGAATTAGTTCATAGTTCATAGTTCATGGTAGTTGCGGGTGGGCGCGTGAGAGCGTTTTTACTTGCGATTATAGTTAAACCGTGTTAAAATTTTATAGTCTGGGGAGGAAGAATGATTATCACAGAGCAGAAACCCTTTCAGGAGATTATAGATAGTTTAAAAGGATACACCAAGCTATTTTTGGTGGGTTGTGGAGAGTGTGCGACTACTTGTAAGACAGGCGGAGAGCAGGAATTAGCGAAGATGAAGGCAGAGTTAGAGGCGCAAGGTAAGATTGTTTTGGGCGTGTGTATTCCCAGCGCGCCTTGCATTGCTTCTCAAATAAAGACCGAATTAGCCAAAAATATGTTGGCCCTGCGGGAAGCAGAGGCAATTTTAGTTTTAGCCTGCGGTTTAGGCGTGCAGTCAGTGAAAGAGAATGATCGGTTGGGTTTAGTAGTTTTACCCGCTGGTAATACCTTATTTGGTGCAGTCATGGACGCCCAGGGCAATTTCTATGAGAAGTGCTCTCTCTGCGGCGAATGCGTGTTGGATATTACCGGAGGCATTTGCCCGATTACGCTTTGCGCTAAAGGCTTATTAAATGGACCCTGCGGTGGCATGGATAAAGGTAAATGCGAGGTGGATAAAGACAAAGATTGCGCCTGGGTTTTAATTTATAAGGAATTAGAGAAGCGTAAAAAGCTGGATACCTTGAAAGAAGTTCAGGGGCCAAAAGATTTTAAAAAGACCACCAAGCCGCACAAGTTAATGCTGACCAAATGAGCGAGCAGTCTTATTCGGATAAAGTGATGGACCACTTCTTACATCCCAGGAATGTTGGAGAAATTCCTGATGCCAGCGGCATCGGTACCGTCGGTAATCCAATCTGCGGGGACGTAATGAAAATGTTTCTTAAGATAGAAAACGATGTGATTGTAGATGCGAAATTTAAGACGTTTGGCTGTGGAGCCGCTATAAGTACCAGTTCCATGGTTACAGAAATGGTTAAAGGAAAGACCGTTGAAGAGGCCTTGAGGATATCCAATAAAGCCGTAGCTGAGGCATTAGGAGGCTTGCCCCCGATAAAGATGCATTGTTCAGTTTTAGCAGAACAGGCATTAAGAGCTGCCTTAGCAGATTATTATAAAAAAATAGGTAAGGACGCAAGCGCATTTGCACCAAAGGCCGAGGCGCACGAACATTAAGATGGGTTTTTTTCAAGAGGTAAGGTTGACAAAGAAGCAAATTCGTAGTAAAATCCTACTTAAGTTAAAAACACAGAAGGAGGAAGAGCGAGAAAATAAAAGTAAAATAATCAAGAAGAAACTTTTTGGGAGGCAAGTTTTTCAAAAGGCAAAGAGAGTAATGTTTTATATCTCGTTTGATGGCGAGGTTAACACAAAAGATATGATTAAAGAAGCTTTAAAATTAGGTAAGATAGTCGCAGTGCCGGTTTGCGTAAAAGGCAGAGTCATAAAAGCGTGCCTATTACCCAAGAGGGCCAAACTCATAAAAGCCCCTTATGGCGTATGCGAACCCGCGATTAAAAGATTTATTGATTTAGGCGATTTAGATCTTGTGATAGTGCCAGGGGTTGCCTTTGATAAAAAAGGCAACCGTTTAGGACGCGGCAAGGGTTGCTATGATTATTTCTTAAGAAAAGTTCCTAAAAGAATTCCTTCTATCGGTCTGGCATTTGATTTCCAAATCTTACCTTCCATACCTGCCTCAAGCGACGATGTAAGCGTCGACAAAGTTGTCTTTGCCTAACCAAATGAAACCCATCCGCCACAGTTCTTTGGCGGATGCTGGCTGAATTTGCCCGTAGCATTTTTAGTACAAAATGATTCTGAAAAATGTCAAGGGTTTCCCGACACTATAATTTTACAAATTGCGTGTCGGGATCCCGATTCGGATAATTTAAAGGATTGAATCGGGACAATTCGCACAAACAAGGTAGCTACTTTAGAGAAGAACAACTTATGTTTGCTCATTTCATTCGCTCCATAAGTTGTGTGCTCTATTAAAAGGGGGTCGATTAAGATATGTGGTATATAATTATATTTATAGTTATTGCGTTAAGCTCAACATACGTAGGTTATTTATTAAGAAGATACGTAGCAGAAAAAAAGGTCCAAGATGCGGAAACTAAGGCAAAACATATCTTGGAGCAGGCTAAAAAAGAAGCCCAGGACCGACGCCGGGAAGTAGAGTTAGAGGCAAAGGATCTTTTGTACCGCATGCGTCAGGACTTTGAGCGGGAAACTAAGGATAGGCGCCAGGAGATATCTAATTTAGAAAGAAGGCTCACCCAGAAGGAAGAAAATATTGACCGCCGGCTCGGCCTTCTAGAAGCGAAAGAAAAAGAAATTGAAGTAAAACTTGAGAACGCCAGAAGACAGGAGGAGTCAATAAAAGCAAAAGATAATCAGCTGCATTCTCTTATCGCAGAGGAAAAAGAAAGGTTACAGAAAATATCCTCTTTATCTGCGGAAGAGGCAAAGCATATTTTACTTAACCGTCTAAATGAAGAATTGAGCGTAGAGAAAGCGGTGTTTATTAGAAGACAAGAGGAAGAATTACGTAATATTATCGATAAAAAGGCAAAAGAGATGGTGAGTTTGAGCATCCAGAAGTGTGCGGTAGAACATACTGTAGAATCCACCGTCAGCGTGGTGACCCTGCCTAATGACGAGATGAAGGGCAGGGTTATCGGCAGGGAAGGAAGGAATATTCGTGCCTTTGAGATGGCTACCGGAGTTGATGTAATCATTGATGATACGCCCGAGGCAGTAACTTTATCCGCCTTTGATACGGTACGCCGAGAGATAGCGCGGATGAGCCTGGAAAAACTTATTGCCGATGGTAGAATTCATCCGGGGAGAATTGAAGAAATAGTTGATAAGGCCAAGAAGGAAATGGATGAGAAGATTCGCGAAGAGGGAGAACGCGCCGCATTTGATGCCGGAGTTAACGGGCTGCATCCAGAATTGATAAAACTTTTAGGCCGCCTAAGATACCGTACCAGTTTTGGCCAAAATGCCTTGCAGCACTCCAAAGAGGTTTCTTTTCTTTTAGGTGCGCTAGCTCAAGAAATAAGATTAGATTTTAGGCTTGCCCGGCGAGTAGGGCTATTACACGATATAGGTAAAGCAGTTGATCACCAAATTGAGGGCACGCATGCTAAAATAGGGGCAGATTTAGCTAGGAAATATAATGAGCCACCAGAAGTCATCCATGCTATTGAGGCGCACCACGAGGAAGCGCAGCCCACCAGTCTCTATGCGGTTTTGGCAGTGGCAGCCGATGCCATCAGTGCTACGCGGCCGGGTGCACGGCGAGAAAACCTGGAGACATATATTAAGAGATTAGAGAAATTAGAGTCTATCGCTAATCTTTTTAAAGGGGTGGAAAAATCTTTTGCCATACAGGCAGGCCGCGAGATACGCGTCATTGTGCAACCGGAAAAAATCTCAGATAGCGAGGCAATTAATCTGGCGCGGGATATCCGTAAAAAAATAGAAGAAGGCATGGAGTATCCGGGCCAAATTAAAGTAACGGTTATTAGAGAAACCAGGGCGATTGAGTATGCCAAATAGCTCATAGTTCATGGTTGATAGTTCACAGTAAATCTGCGAACCTTGAACTATGAACTTTGAACCATGAACAAAGAAGCATCTATTATGAATATACTATTTATCGGTGACATAGTGGGCTCACCAGGCAGAGAGGCAATAAAGAAACTCTTACCTGGACTAAAAAAAGAGTATAAACTCGATTTTATAATTGCCAATGGCGAAAATGCTGCCGGTGGCTCAGGGATTACTTCCCCGGTTGCCCAGGAATTATTCAATTACGGGATTGATGTGCTTACTTCAGGAGACCATATTTGGAAGAAAAGAGAAATCTTTGAGATTATTAATCAAGAAGAGAGAATTTTAAGGCCAGTAAATTTCCCGGCAGGTGCGCCAGGCCATGGCTGGGGGTTATTTAAGACTAAGGACAATTTCAAGGTAGGCATAGTGAATGTGCAGGGTAGGGTTTTTATGGAGGCATTAGAGTGTCCTTTTAGATCTAGCCGGCAGGCACAGGAAGCATTATCTAAAGATACCCCCATAATCATTGTAGATATCCATGCAGAAGCAACCTCAGAGAAGGTGGCCCTAGGTTGGTATTTAGATGGTAAGGTATCCGCAGTTTTAGGCACGCATACCCACATCCAAACCGCGGATGAAAGAATTTTACCCGGCGGCTCGGCCTATATTAGTGACGTAGGCATGACCGGACCGGTAGATTCTGTAATCGGTAGAAAAATAGAGGATGTTTTAGAAAGATTTCTTACCTGTGTTCCGACTAGATTTGAAGTAGCTCAAGAGAATATTCAATTGCAGGGCGTAGTGCTAGATATCGATGAACAAACCGGAAAAGCCAGGTCGATCGTAAGAATACAAAAGAAACTCACGAGTTAATGACAAATGACAAAATTCAAAATTCAAAATAAATCCATCCGCCACAAAGCTTTGGCGGATGCCCGCCAAGGTATTGTGGTGGGCAAAATTCAAATGTCAAATATCAAAACCAAGAATGTTTTGTTATTTGTCATTTGTGCTTTGGCATTATTTTGTGCTTTGTGCTTTGACATTTGTCATTTATCCTTTGCCCAAGACAGTGAATTAGAATTTACTTTAGATGTTACTTCAAACACCATTCCTCTGCCCAAGGTCTTTAAGCCCAATATTGATTTAAGTGGCCGGGGATTTCATCGCGACCCTGGCTGGCCACAGAACGTGGCAGCCCGGGAGGTTTTAGATACTTGGCAGAAGGAAATTGGTTTTAATGGCTTATACCGCCTACAGTATAACCTTTGGGAGATAAATCAACTTGCCAAGAATAAAGATTTTCAAGATAGCTTATTACGTAATTACGAGAAGATAATTAAGGATATAAACGATGCTGACGGGGTAGTTCTTTTGGATATCTTTGGCACGCCGGCAAGCTTAGGGAAGGTCTTGGATAAAAGAAGCCCCCCTCGGAATTTAAGGACATTCAAGGAGTTAATCAAGAGCCATATCAGAAACTTAAGTTACCACAAACGATATAATATATGGTATGAGGTCTGGAGCGCGCCAGATTCCGAGGATTTCTTTTTGGGTAGAAAACAAGAATATTTTAATCTATATCGAGTAGCAGCAGAGGCCATAAAAGAATTGGAGGTGGAGACTAAAATACATATCCCCTTGGGTGGCCCGAGTGTAAGTTGGTGGTTTCAGAATTTCGATGGCAATACTATCGTTACCGCCGAAGGAAGCCTTATTTACGAACTCATTAAATTCTGTTATCGGAATCATCTGCCCTTAGATTTCATTACTTGGCATGGGTTTTCCGCTGATCCTAAAACAGAAAAAGAGATCACAGTTTATAATAAGGCTCCCGTAGCTCTTATCCGAGATTGGCTAACTTACTTTCGCTTTGACCGGGATACCCCCTTAATTGTGGATGAATGGAATTACGATCGAGGTGCCAGTGTGTTACCCGGGAGGAAGGAAACATCTTTTATTTGCGCCAGCTATATTCCGGCCCGTTTAAAAAATATGTTTGAGGCTGGCCTTAATTACCAGCTCTATTTTTCTCTGGAAGATTTCCAGAATAATAAAGAAGGCGTGGTAAGGAATACCGGTATCTTTTGGTTTAATTCCGAATCTTCTGAATATAAGGGTGGGCCGAAGTCGATATACAATGTGTTTAGGATGCTGGTTAATTTAGGAGAGGATATGTTTGTATCTTCAGAGAAACTCAAAGATGAATTTGTCGGCTTAGCCGCCACCCGAGGTAAAGGCCATATTGCTCTACTCATTTATAATTATATCGACCCTGACATAGCGATGAATTATTTATCCCGAACCATTGCCAGCCTAAATGGCGCAGAGAGAAAATCTTTGTTAGGCCTGATTAAGTCCGACAGTTTAACCAAGATTATGCAGGGCCTTTTAGATATTTCTCGCCCGCGCCTGACTAACAAGACAAGGGCGGTTTTAAGGAAAGCCAAAGAACTAAGCGATAAGGCGGCTAAATTTAACTCTTTGGCGCGTAATATAAAGGTCGGGATTAAAAATCTAAAAGAAAATTACCTATATCAAAGATACAGCACAGATTCATCCTGTAGCCAGGATTGTGCATTCGTCCCGGTTGAGGAGAAAGAGATTAATCCCGCCGATTTATATGAAGAGACATTAAGCCTAAGCCCTTATTCGGTTAATCTGATTATCTTAAGGCCAAAACCTAAGGAGCCCGAAGTGATTATGCCGCCAGTTGAGGGCGAGTTAACAAACCAGACTCAAGAAAGTCCGTCTGTAGATAATGCAAATAATACTAACGCTACAGAGACTAAGAAAGAATAGCTTAATTAATGTCTAAGACCACACAAGACCTATTTGCACAGCCCGCGGATTTTAAAAAAACCAAACACATCTACACTATTTCCGAGATTACCCAGGATATCAAGATAATTCTCGAGAATACTTTTGGCGAAGTCTGGGTAGAGGGAGAGGTCTCGGGAATAAGCAAGATTTCCACTGGCACCGTATTTTTTTCTTTAAAAGATAATCAGAGCCTTCTAAAATGCGTGATGTTTTATTCTTATGCCTCCGAGGTAAAATTCGAAATTAAGGATGGGATGCAAATTATTTGTTGTGGAAAAATTAGCGTCTATGAAAAAGACGGTAAATATCAATTATATGCGCAAAAAATTGAACCCAAAGGAATCGGCAGCCTGCAATTAGCCCTTGAGCAGTTAAAGCAGAAATTAGAAAAAGAAGGATTATTTAGGCCGGAGCATAAAAAGCCCATACCTTATCTACCTTCCCGGATTGGCGCAGTTACCTCTCTCTCTGGCGCAGCGATAAAGGATGTTTTAAAGGTTTTGGATAGGCGTTTTAGTGATATCCACATTATTATTCACCCCGTGCGCGTACAAGGAGAGGGCGCCAAAGAAGAAATCGCCCAGGCCATAAAAGATTTCAACCGCTTGAATGAACAATTAGCCAAGGATGAACAAATTGAGGTAATGATTGTCGGACGGGGCGGCGGAAGTATCGAAGACCTCTGGGCATTTAATGAAGAGATAGTTGCCCGCGCAATATATAATTCCAAGATACCCATAATCTCAGCCGTAGGACATGAACGGGATTGGACGATAGCAGACTTGGTAGCTGACTTGCGTGCGCCTACACCTTCGGTGGCAGCAGAATTGGTCACCCCTAAGAAAGAGGACTTAAGAGAAAAATTAAATGATTTAACGAGAGGTCTTAAGCGGCTATTTTTAGATATAACTACAGGTTTTCAAGAAACCATAGATGATTTAGCCCACCGTTTAGGCCTGAATATAGGACACAGCTTAGAATTAAATATCAGTAGATATAATGCTGCTGCCAAAAAATTAGCTTTGCTTAATCCTTGTATTTTAATCCAGCAGTATAAAATCAGGGCGCTTGATTTAGCTCGACAGATTTATGTGCGCATGGCCTATTTGATTAAGTTAAGGCAGTCAGAGTTTACTAAGGCCATTGAGAAATTATCCAGCCTTAGTCCTTTGAATATTTTATCGCGCGGTTACAGCATCGCTTTTAAGATACCGGAAAGCGCAATTTTGAAAGATGCGAAATCGATTAAAGTAGGAGATATGGTTAAGACAAAACTACACAAAGGAGAAATATTGAGTCAGGTGCTAAGCAAGTTTGAAGAATGAAATATAGAGAACAGATTACAGATTACAGAGCACAGTTGCAAGGAATAAAGACTTTAAATCTGTTATCTGTAATCCGTTTTCTGTAATCTTTGAGCGGCTGAAAGGGGCGAGGCAATGGCAGAAATAAAGTTTGAAGAAGCGCTAAAGAAGTTGGAGAGGATTGTTGAGGATTTAGAAGAAGGCGATTTATCTTTGGATGAGGCATTAAAGAAATATCAAGAAGGCCTTGAACTTTCTCGTCAATGTTCGCAAAGGCTGGAGAATGCCAAGAAAAAGATCGATGTCTTGGTAAAGAATAAAAAAGGCGAGTTTGAGTTAAAGCCTGTTGATGAAACTAAAATAAATGAAGCCACAACTTGAGCAGAACGAAAGTGAAGCTAAGTTGTATGGCTGAATTTACCCCACACCCAGATACATTGTAGTGTCTCGACGCAGTAAATGGGTGTGGGGTTCAATTCGCAGACGCTGGGAACATAAAAATATAAGCAGCTACAATTTATGTCGTCCTTCGGACTCCGTAAATTGTCTGCTCATTGAAGAAAAATATGCTATTAGAACAGATAAATTCACCCCAGGACCTAAAAAAACTTTCTCAAGAACAACTGCTGCAATTAGCCCAAGAGATTAGGCGCAGGATGGTTGAGGTTGTCTCTTCTACCGGCGGACATCTTGCCTCCAGCTTAGGGACAGTAGAACTAATCATTGCCTTGCATTATTGTTTGAATTGCCCTCAGGACAAGATAATCTTTGATGTCGGACATCAGGCCTATGCCCATAAGCTCTTAACGGGCAGAAACAAAGATTTTTCCGGCTTGCGTCAATATCAAGGCATAAGCGGTTTCCCTTATAAGGACGAATCTGCCTACGATACATTTACTACCGGGCATAGCTCAACTGCCGTATCCCTGGCTTTAGGCCTTGCCTGCGCCAGAGACTGTCTTTCTTTAGAGCAATATTTTAAAGTCGTAGCCATAATCGGCGATGGTTCCTTAAGTGGAGGCCTATGTTTTGAAGGCCTGAACAACGCGGGACACCTAAAAAAAGATATACTAATCATTTTAAATACTAACGAGCTAAGCATTGCTCCTAATGTGGGTGCCTTAAGTACTTATTTGAATAAACTCATTTCTTTACCTATATATAATCGCTTCCGCAATTCTTTGGATAACTTCGTGAAATCCCGCATCCCTAAAGGAAGCCGGCTCATCAAAATTGCGAATAAATTTGAAGAGGGCTTAAAAGGACTATTCGTTCCGGGCATTTTGTTTGAGGAATTAGGATTCCGTTATTTTGGGCCTTTGGATGGACACAACTTAAGCCTTTTAATTCCTACCCTAAAAAATATCCTGAATATGAAAGGGCCGAGGTTGCTGCATGTGATTACTAAGAAAGGTAAGGGTTATCCTCCTGCAGAGAACGAGCCGGTAAGGTTTCACAGCGCAGGCCCATTTGACATAGAAACAGGAAAGGCTTTATCTAAAGAAAAACCAGAAGCCCTGACCTATACCGAAGTATTTAGCAAAAAATTAAACGAGTTAGCCGGGGTAGATAAAAAAATTGTGGCCATAACCGCGGCTATGCCTGAAGGCACAGGCCTGGATAAGTTTCGGGATTTATACCCAGAGAGATTTTTTGATGTCGGTATTGCCGAAGAGCATGCGGTATGTTTTGCTGCAGGTTTGAGCAAGCAGGGCATTAAACCAGTGGTGGCCATATATTCTACCTTTTTACAAAGGGCCTACGATCAAATCATTGAAGAAGTTGCTTTACAAAACCTGGGGGTTATTTTTGCGATTGACCGGGCGGGCATAACAGGAGAAGACGGCCCTACCCATCAAGGTATTTTTGATATAGTTTTTTTAAGGCATATTCCTAATTTAGTGATTATGGCTCCTAAGGATGGCCAAGAATTAGAAACCATGCTTGAGTTTGCGATAGGGTTAAATCAGCCAGTGGCGATAAGGTATCCGAAGGATAAAGTCCCCAGTCCCCAGTCCCCAGTCCCCAGTCCCAAAATCCAATTGGGGAAAGCCGAGGTGTTAAGGGAAGGTAAGGATTTTGTCATCATCGCTTTGGGTAGTATGGTAATCCCTGCTTTTGAGGTAATAGGATTATTAGAAAAAGAAGGGTTAAAAGGCGCCTTAATTAATGCGCGCTTTGTCAAGCCATTGGATATTAGTTTGTTTAAGGCAATTACTGCAAAAACAAAATCTATTTTTACGCTGGAAGATGGTATTGTAGAAGGTGGTTTTGGTAGTGCGGTTAGCGAAGTAATAGATAAACCAATAATAAGATTAGGATTACCTGGCGAATTTATCCCGCATGGTAAAAGAGAAATTTTATTAGAGAAATATGGGTTAACCGCACAGGGAATAGTTAAGAAGATTAAGTCCGCATGGCCAAAATAACTATAGATCAAGATAAGTGTAAAGGTTGCCTGCTTTGCATTAGTTTTTGCCCCAAGGGAATAATAAAGAAAGGTAGTAAATTAAATAAGCGGGGAGTTAATGCCGTAGAATTACAAGAGTCGGACGAATGTTTGGGTTGTGCGCTATGTGCGATTATCTGTCCGGATTGTTGTATAGAGGTATACAAATAAGTACGGCAGCAGGGACTGTCCCCGAAGGGGACTGTCCCTGCCAAGCGAGATAAGCATTGAACGCGAAATGCGCCAAAAGGGAAGTACGAAAAAAGTTTTAATGAGTGGTAACGAGGCAATGGCTGAAGGAGCCATCCAGGCAGGTTGTCGTTTCTATGCGGGTTATCCTATTACCCCTCAGAATGAAATTCCTGCTTATATGGCAAAACGTATGCCGCAAGCCGGCGGAGTATTTATCCAGGCAGAATCAGAGTTAGCGGCGATAAATATGGTCTTTGGTGCTTCGGCAGCGGGTGAAAGGGCAATGACTTCTTCTTCAAGCCCCGGCATCAGTCTTAAACAAGAAGGTATTTCATACATCGCCGGTGCAGAATTACCAGCAGTAATTGTCAATGTGATGCGAGGCGGCCCGGGCTTAGGTAATATTTGGCCTGCCCAATCCGATTATTTTCAAGCCACGCGCAGCGGCGGTCACGGAGATTATCGTTCTATAGTGCTTGCGCCATCGTCTGTTCAAGAGGCATATGATTTCATGCCGCTGGCCTTTGATTTAGCAGATAAGTATCGAGGCCCGGTAATTATCTTAAGTGATGGAATGTTGGGGCAGATGATGGAACCTCTTTTAGTCCAAAGTCCAAAGTTCAAAGTTCAAAGTAAAGACATGCGGCATGCGGCATGCGGCATGCCGCCTAAGGAATGGGCACTCACCGGATGTAAAGGAAGAACCCCTAATATCATAAAATCTTTTTACCTGAAAGAAGGCGACTTGGAAAAGTTTAATCTTACCTTACAGAAAAAATATAAGGTTATACAACAAAAAGAACAGCGCTGGGAAAGTTTATTTTTAGATGACGCTAAAATTATCGTCGTGGCTTATGGAACAATGGCGCGCATTGTTAAGAGCGCGATGGGTAAATTAAGAGCAGAAGGCAAGAAAGTAGGCATGATTCGCCCGATAGTGCTCTGGCCTTTCCCCGCAGATGTATTTAAGCGCATAGCGCATAGCGCGAAAGCAGGCCGGGCCTTTTTAGTCATAGAAATGTCTTACGGCCAGATGTTAGAAGATGTCAGATTAGCGGTTGAGGGGAAGGCAAAGGTAGAATTTTTGGGTAGGGCAGGGGGCGGAATACCGAGCGAAGAGGAGATTATAAAAAAAATAAGTCGTTTAGTGCGTTAGAATATGGAAAAAATCTTTAGTCACCCCAAATCGTTAAGAAATATATCCACTCACTATTGCGCCGGCTGTGGGCACGGCATTGCACACAGGCTAATTGCTGAAGTAGTAGATGAATTGGGTATTAGAGAACGGGTTATTGGTATTGCTCCCGTGGGTTGTGCGGTGGTTGCCTATGATTACTGGGTTTTTGATTGTTCTGAGGCAGCACATGGCCGGGCCTTAGCTGTAGCCACGGGAATAAAAAGAGTAAGGCCGGAGAATATTGTGTTTACCTATCAAGGAGATGGAGATTTAGCCGCGATTGGTACAAATGAGACCATACATGCGGCTAATCGCGGAGAAAATCTTACGGTGATATTTATTAATAATGCGGTTTATGGTATGACCGGTGGACAGATGGCGCCTACTACATTATTAGGCCAGAAGACCGCTACGACGCCCGAGGGGAGGAGTTCGCAGCTTCATGGTTATCCTTTAAAGATTTCAGAGATGTTATCCCCGCTTGCCGGCGTAAAATACATTGAACGCACATCTTTATATTCACCGCAAGAGGTTATCAAAACCAAGAAGGCAATAAAACAGGCATTTCAAAATCAAATCGATAACATAGGATTTTCTTTAGTTGAGGTATTATCGCCTTGTCCGATGTATTGGGATCTTTCGCCTAAAGAGGCATTGGATTGGATTCGTGAGGTAATGGTAAAAGAATTTCCCTTGGGGAAGATAAAATAGCTCTTAGCTGTTAGCTCATAATAAAAAACCATGAACCATGAACCATGAACTAAAATATGATTGAACGGGTTATTATCGCAGGTGCAGGCGGCCAAGGGATTATGCTTTTAGGTAAAGTTCTGGCTGAAGCGGTCATGAAAGAGAATAAATATGTTATTTGGCTGCCTTCTTATGGAGCTGAAGTGCGCGGGGGGACCGCGCATTGTATGGTCGTTATATCTGATCAGGAAATCGGCTCGCCTTATATTGATCGGCCCGACACTTTAATTATTATGAACGGTTCTTCCCTCGAGAGATTCAAAAATCGGATAAGAAATAAAGGCCTGCTAATTATTAATAGTTCTTTGGCTGCCGGCGGAGATTATAAAAATGCGCATACCTTAAGATACCCTTTTACGGATATAGCAATAAACTTAGGCAATATAAAAATAGCTAACATGGTCGCCCTGGGCTGTTTTGTTGCTCAGAAAAATATTGTAGAAGCAAAAAGTATACTGGAAGTTATTTCCGAAATTGCACCCAGCGATAAAAAAAATCTCATTGAAATTAACCAAAAGGCATTAAAAGAGGGGATGAAATTGAAATGATCAGGGTCCGTTTTGCACCTGCGCCCACGGGTTATTTACATATCGGAGGCGGACGCACTGCGCTTTTTAACTGGCTCTACGCCCGGGCAAAAAATGGAAAGTTCATCCTGCGCATAGAAGATACCGATCAGGTGCGTTCAGGGCCTGAATATGTGGATGAAATATTAAATAGCCTGCGCTGGTTGGGATTTAACTGGGATGAGATTTATTACCAGAGTCAAAGGTTAAACCTTTACCGAGAGCACGCGGAAAAACTGCTTAAGGAAGGGAAGGCTTACGTCGAGAAAACTGAAGGCAGAGGCGAAGCGGTTATTTATAAGGTAACGCCGCAGGAGATAGTGGTTGGCGACCTTATCCGCGGAGAAATTAAATTCGACACCAGGGTAATCAAAGACCAAGTGTTGATAAAATCTGACGGTACGCCCACTTATAATTTTGCCTGCGTAGTGGATGATGCGGCCATGGAGATTACTCATGTGATCAGGGGCGATGACCATATTTCCAATACCCCCAAGCAGATTCTAATGTATCAGGCGCTGGATTTTAGTATCCCGTTTTTTGCGCACCTTCCTTTGATTATGGGTATGGAAGGTGGCCGGCTCTCCAAAAGGACCGGTGCCACCGCTATCAGCGATTACCGCCGCATGGGCTATTTAGCTGAGGCCTTGGTTAATTATCTATTATTATTAAGCTGGTCGCCCGGAGAAGATCGCGAATTAATGAATATTAATGAGGCCATCAAGCTTTTTGAAATAAAAGATGTAAACAAAACCGCAGCCACCTTTGACCTGAAGAAATTAGGCTGGATTAATAATCAATACCTTAAAGGCGAGGATGCTGAGAGGATCACCGATCTTATATTGCCGATGCTCATTGAGAAAAAATACATCCCGGAAAATAATTTTGATAGAAATTATGTAGTTTCTTTAGTAAAATTATTCCAGAGCCGGCTTACTACTTTGAGCGATTTTGTGGATCGGGCGGATTCCTTTTTTCTTAAAGAAGTGAATATGGACCCGGAAGCAAAAGAGAAATTTTTATCTGGGGACTTATCGCGGGAGTTTACGCTCTTTATCCAGAGGCTAGAGGCATTAAAAGAGTTTAATGTGGCAGCTATTGAAGATAGCTTCCGCCAGATGGTTAAAGAATTGAATATTGAGGCCAAGGTGCTTATCCATCCGATTAGGGTGGCGCTGACCGGAAAAACCATTGGGCCAGGGCTATTTGAGGTGGTATATTATTTAGGTAAGGAACGTACAAAAGAAAGATTAAGCAAGTGGATAAAAAAGGAGTAGGGTTATGGCCAAGAAAACGT
>Ga0315294_10005092_pt1 | contig 14411 bp, 14 predicted proteins | sample YL17G13_40_MG_FD_203626 | JGI IMG/M metagenome (GOLD analysis project Ga0315294, IMG submission 203626) | Sediment microbial communities from Yellowstone Lake, YNP, Wyoming, USA - YL17G13_40 | ecosystem: Environmental > Aquatic > Freshwater > Lake > Sediment | place: USA: Wyoming | collected... | reverse complement strand
AAAATCTTCGGCGCGGAGCTGGTGCTCACGGAAGGACCAAAAGGTATGATAGGTGCGGTTGAAAAGGCAGAAGAGCTTGCCAAAACAACGCCCGACAGCATTATTCTGCAGCAGTTCAACAACCCCGCCAACCCGGAAATACACCGCAGAACCACGGCGGAAGAGATATGGAATGATACCGACGGCAAGGTGGATATCTTAGTGGCCGGCGTCGGGACGGGAGGCACTATCACGGGCGTTGCCGAGGTAATCAAGCAGCGAAAGCAGACGTTCAAAGCAATCGCAGTCGAGCCAGAATCATCGCCTGTGCTGTCCGGTGGAAAGCCGGGGCCGCATAAAATCCAGGGAATAGGCGCCGGTTTCGTCCCCCAGGTCCTGAATAGGGCTGTTGTAGACGAAATTATCCGCGTGAAAGACACAGACGCGGGCGCTACCGCAAGACAACTGGCAAAATTGGAAGGTATTCTTGGCGGCATCTCAAGCGGAGCTGCCTTATGGGCAGCGATTGAAGTGGCGAAACGCCCTGAAAACGCCGGCAAATTAATCGTGGTTGTGCTGCCCGACACGGGGGAAAGGTATCTCTCGACGTGGTTATTTAGTGACGCATAATCTGCATTCGCGCACAATTCACATACTATACGCGTGTCGAAAGAAAGAGGCGAGATATGAAAAGGGAACTTGAGAACATATTAAAAGTTGTAGGAAAGACGCCGCTTGTAAAGCTTAACAACATAACGCGCGGGATTAAATCTGTTGTGTTCGTAAAACCTGAAATGTTAAATCCCGGCGGAAGCGTAAAGGACCGAATAGGGCTGGAAATGATAGAAGCAGCGGAACGCGAAGGAAAATTGAAGCCAGGCGGGACTATTATTGAGGCGACGGCCGGCAATACGGGAGTCGGTTTGGCGCTGGTTGCGGCCATCAAGGGGTATCGTTGCATCTTCGTTTTGCCGGATAAAATGAGCCAGGAGAAAATCGCCCTGCTAAAGGCCTACGGCGCAGAAGTTGTGATTACACCCACGTCCGTCCCGCCGGATTCTCCGGAAAGCTACAATGGTGTTGCGGACCGGCTATCCAAAGAAATTCCAAATTCCTTTCGGCCTAATCAATTTGAAAACCCTAATAATCCCCTTGCGCATTACCTGACAACGGGGCCGGAGATATGGGAGGACTCCGACGGTAAAGTTGAGGTGTTTGTGGCGGGGATGGGGACAGGCGGAACCATTTCCGGCACGGCTAAGTTTCTAAAAGAGAAGAATCCGAATATTGTGATAGTCGGGGCGGACCCTTCTGGTTCGATATTGTCCGGAGACAGCCCGCATTCCTACAAAGTGGAAGGAATCGGCGAGGATTTTATTCCGAAAACATTCAATCGGCAGATAGTAGATGAAATGATAAGAGTCAGCGATACAGAGTCATTCAATACGGCTCGTCGTCTTGCCCGGGAAGAAGGATTGCTTGCGGGAGGGTCTTCAGGGACGGCCCTTGCCGCGGCGATGAAATACGCCCAGCGACTTGAGAAACCGAAATATATAGTTGTGCTTTTGCCGGATACCGGAAGAAATTACATCAACAAGATTTACTCCGACAATTGGATGCAGGAAAACGGGTTCTGGGAAGGTAACGCGTTAAAGTCAACAAAGATTAAAGACGTGGTGCTGGAAAAGAATATTTTTACAAAAATAATTTCCGTTTCACCGCAGGATAAACTATATGAGGCGATGCATCTTATGCAGGAATACGAGATTTCACAATTGCCCGTGATTGATAACGACCAAAACGTTGTGGGCAGCATAAACGAAGCGAACCTTATGCAATTGTCGCACGACGGAATAGATTTCCGGCAGCAGTCCATATCAGCGGTAATGGGCAAACCATTGCCGACCCTGGATGAAATTACCGATATTTCCGAGGCATACAGAGTGCTCTTGTCGGGGGCAACCGCTGTTGTGGTCAGGAGACCGGAAGGGCTTACCGGGTTACTCACAAGGGTTGATTTGATTAACTACTGGATAAGCCAAAAGAAAGAAGGAACGTATGCGATTTGAAACGAAAGCAATACATTCCGGCCAGGAACCTGATTCTTCCGCCGGCGCGGTAATTGTGCCGGTATTTCAGACATCGACATTTCAGCAGGAAGCGGTGGGAAAGCATAAAGGTTACGAATACTCAAGAACTGGCAACCCTACAAGGACCGCCCTTGAGACGTGCCTGGCAGCGATTGAGGGAGGCAAATTCGGTCTGGCATTTTCCTCCGGGGTCGCAGCTACTGCCGCCGTTTTTTCGTTGTTCGGCAAGGGAACGCATATCGTCCTGGGTGACGATTTGTATGGCGGAACATATCGTCTTGTTGAGAAAGTATTCAAACAATGGGGCTTCTCCGCGACATACGCTGACGTTGACAACATCGACTCTTTCAGGAAATCAATAACCGAGAAAACCCGGCTTGTTTGGATAGAATCGCCGACGAATCCACTTCTAAAGGTTATCGATATAAAGCGTCTTGCCGGAATCACGAGAGGGAAAAAGGTTCTTCTTGCGGTTGACAATACCTTCGCAAGCCCGTATTTCCAGAACCCGATTGACCTGGGTGCGGACATCGTTGTTCACAGCACTACTAAATATATCAACGGCCACAGCGATATTGTCGGAGGGGCTGTGGTCGTTAATGATGAAGCGATTTACAACCAGCTTAAGTTTTACCAGAACGCCGCGGGAGCGGTGCCGGGGCCGTGGGACTGCTGGCTGACTTTGCGAGGCGTCAGAACGCTGGCCGTCAGAATGAGAGAACACGAAAGGAACGCTCAATATCTTGCGAAATTTCTCTCGAAACACAAAAAGGTCGCCAGGGTTTATTATCCGGGTCTTAAGGGCACAAAGGATTATAAGATTGCTTCAAAACAGATGAGCGGGTTCGGAGGGATGCTCAGTTTTGAAATAAAAGGTGGATTTTCTGCTGTTGAAAAATTCTTTTCCGGCCTGAAGATATTTCTTCTTGCCGAAAGCTTGGGGGGAGTTGAGTCCTTAGTTTGTTATCCGGCCAAAATGACCCACGGTGCAATGTCCGAACAAGAGCGATTAAAAAGAGGAATCAAAAACAGCCTAATCAGGGTTTCCGTGGGGCTTGAAAACAAAGAAGACCTGAAAGCAGACCTGGAAAATGCTCTGCTGAAAATTTGGAATTGAGACAGCCCCAATGCATCAGCAAGCACGATACTTGGCCAGAGAGGAAGTTGGAAGACGCAACCTGCGTGTTCTGATATGTAATATGAGTAAGGTCATTATTTTATTTTATTGCATAGTAATCCTGCAGGAATATGAGAAAGGCGGCTGAGAATGGAAACTCATTTAAGAAGTATCGCTAAAGCAGTAAGCTGGCGCATCGGCGGAACAGCCGTAACCTTTACGGTTGCCTTATTTATAAGCGGCAACGTTGACCTTGCAACAAAAATCGGTTTGCTTGACACTCTTGTAAAGGTAGGCGCTTTCTACGTCCACGAACGACTCTGGCATCGAGTCAATTTCGGCAAAGTTAAACCACCTGAATATCAAATTTAAGTTTTTTCCATTTTTTTAAGGAGGTATTGATTTATGTTGGCAGAAACAGTTACAGAAAATGTGGCGGAACTGGTTGAGAAGCTCAACTTCGCGGAGAAGGTGGAGCGTTCGCTTGGTCTGATTGAGCAGGCATACAAGGAGTTCGGCGACTCCCTTGTGGTGGCAAACAGCTTGGGCAAGGACTCCGTCGCCGTCTGGCACCTGGCCAAGCGGGTAAGCCCGAAAATCAGGGGTTTCATTGTAACCACGAGATTCAAACCAGCCGAGACCAAAGAGTTTATGAAACACGAGGTGGCCCGATTCCCGGAGCTTAAGGTATTCAGCAACGACGCCAAGATACCAGATAAGTTGTATGAAACGGACCCGGACCGCTGCTGCGATATTCTCAAGGTAAAGCCGACCCGTCAGGCGGTCAAGGAAATGGGCGTTAAATGCTGGGTAACAGGACTTCGCTGCACAGAAGGCAGAACCAGAACCGACTTCAAAGAGATAGAAGAACGCGACGTCGGGCTTATCAAGCTCAATCCGATTCTTATCTGGTATGAACGCGAGGTCTGGCAATACCTCGCGCTCAACAAAGTCGATGTGAATCCGCTTTATGCGAAGGGCTACCGGTCGCTTGGCTGCTTGCCCTGCACCAAAATTGCGCAAGGCGCCGATGAGCGGGCCGGCAGATGGATTGGCACAAGCAAGTGCGGCGGCGAATGCGGAATTCACACAAAGCCGCTCGTGGGACGCACATAATGGACTCACAAAAATATCAAAGTTCCGGCAGCGCCGCGGTTCCAACCTATCCCGGCACCGAGCGAATATCAGGCGTATATCCGCAAAGACAGCAGGGTTTGTTTTTGCAACGTATAAGAGTCCTCGGCGGGCGCATCAGTTGGCTGCAATGGCGCAAAGTCGCTGATATTGTCCGCCGATATTCGCAACGCCAGACATTTCATATAACAACCCGGCAGGATATCGAGCTGCACGATATGGCCGGGTCTGTTATAAAGGACATACAAGAGGAGCTTGCCAATGTGGGGCTAATCACGAACGGCGCCTGCGGTGACACCGTACGTAATATCACAGTTTGCACCGGTTGCAGTTCCGACCCAAACGCAGGTGGTGTTCTGCCCGTCGCCGAATTTTTACACAGAACGCTGATGGCAAGGGCGTTTAACCTGCCTCGCAAGTTCAAGATAAGCATTTCAGGCTGCTCCCTGGCATGCGCCAAATGCTGGCTGAATGACCTGGGTTTCATACTGCAGCCGAACGGGACTTTTACGGTTGTTGGCGCCGGCTCGCTTGGTCCCAGACCGGGGCTGGGGATTGAATTGTGCAAAGGTCTGGCTGTACGGGATGTTGCGCCTATGTGCATCGCCGCTTTGGAATTCTTCGAGCAAACCGGCGACCGCGAAAACAGGCATCGCGCTCGTCTGCGGCACGTAAGGGAAAAACTCGGCGATGAACGATTCAAAACAGAACTTTGTGCAGTTTTCGAACGAGTAAAATCATCGCAGACCTGGCCGGATGTTGCTCTCGCTGGGCCAAACCGCAACATTAAACTGTTGTGGCGGCTGCAACTGCCAAACGGCAATATCTCCTCTGAAGAGGCGTTGCATCTTGCTGATGCAGCGCAACCGACGGAAGCAGAACTGCGAATAAATCTCGAACACGGGCTTGAACTTTATGGGGCACAAACATTTCGACTGCCTGATAATCTCGCGACTCTTGAAAATCTTCCTATAATCACCGCCTGCCCGGGGCTTTCAAGCTGCTCAAGAGCTTTAACGGACACATGGTCCATCGCCGAAGCGATACGAAAACGTATCGTTAACCGCAACCAACAAAACCTGCATATTAACATTTCCGGTTGTCCAAATTGCTGCGCTCACAGTTCGGTTGCAGATATAGGTCTAATCGGTATGCGAAGAAACCGCGAAGGCCAATCAACCGAATGTTATCGTATTCTCACGGGTGGCCATAACGGAATAGACGGCTGCTTAGCCAAAGGTGATGATGTCATATTTGCCGAAGATGTCCCCGCCGTTGTGGAAGGCATCCTTTCGCTCAAATAAGACCGGCTCAAATAACAATCGTATAGAACAGCAACCGATAACCTTGACGCAGTATTGGCTTAACAATAAGATTGGCGTATGGCGAAACTATCTCTGCCCAAACCATCGCTGGAGCATCTTCATCGGCTGACCGATGACACGGGGCTATTTCAGCACGCCAAATTCACAATCCCGCTTCGCAGCGAGGGCTACACGACCGACGACAACGCCAGGGCCTTAATCGTAGCAACGAAACACTACGCCCTTTACCGCGAGCTGAAGACATTACAACTAATCGACAGGTATTTGGCCTTTGTTCTTCACGCGTGCAACGACAATGGCACGGTCAGGAATTTTATGGATTTCGACAGGACATGGCACAAGGCCGAGCCGATTCACGATGCGATTGGGCGGGTAATCTGGGCATTCGGGGCTGTTTTGGCACAGCCCCCTTCCGAGATATATGTGCCGATAGCTCAAGAGCGAATTGATATAGCGATGCCACTTATCAAGAAGCAATACCCGCGTGGTATGGCGTATTCGATATTAGGTTTAGCAGGTTATCTAAAACAATTTCCGGATGCGGATGACGTGAAACGCTGTATGGCAATTGCGGCGGATTCAATTGTGTCACGGTTCGAGAAAAACATGAAACCAGATTGGCCGTGGTTCGAAAACATACTCACTTACGACAATGCGATGCTGCCTTGTGCGATTTTCACGGCTGGAATATCACTGCACGACAAGAAGTATATTGAGATTGCGAAAAAAATATGCGACTTTGTTCTCAAATGTACTTTCACAAACGACCATTTCAGTTTCGTCGGCTGTCAGGGATGGTTTCCGCGAGGAGGCAAAAAGGCGCAGTTCGACCAGCAGCCAATCGAAGCGGCGGGGACAATACTGATGTTAGACGCCGGATATAAAGCAACGAAAGACAAGAAATATCTGATGCTGCGACAAAAGGCGTTTAACTGGTTTTTGGGCGAGAATGATTTAGGGATTCCGCTTTACGATTCAAAGAGCAAGGGCTGCGGCGACGGCCTTGGCAAGGGAGGCGTTAGCGCAAATCAGGGAGCGGAAAGTACATTGAGTTTTCTGCTGGGCCTGCTGACAATGTGCGAAGGTAAACGCTGATGATTGTGGCAAGTTTCAACGTCAATTCTCTGCGGGCGAGAATGCCTATTGTGCTTGACTGGCTGGCGAACACCCGGCCCGACGTCCTGTGCGTGCAGGAAACGAAAGTTCAGGATAAGGACTTCCCGGCTGAGGTATTCGATGAGGCGGGATACAACTACGCCTTCGCGGGCCAAAAAAGTTACAACGGCGTGGCAATCCTGGCAAAAAGCAGAATCGCGGATGTGCAGGCGGGCTTCGATGATGAGCCGAAAGATGAACCCCGACTGATAAAGGCCGAAATCAATGGGATGATAATCGTCAACACTTATGTCCCACAGGGTTATCTTCCCGAATCAGACAAATTTCAATACAAACTCGTGTGGTTTAGACGATTGCGCAGGTTCTTTGAAGAACATTTCAAACCAACTGACCCGGTTTTGTGGGTTGGCGATTTGAATATCGCACCGGAAGCAATTGATGTTTACGACCCCGAAGGACTATTGGGAAATGTTTGTTATCATCCTGATGTTCACAAAGAATTGAAAAACGTAATGGACTGGGGATTTGTTGACGCATTTCGGCTGCACTGCAAAGAGCCGGGGCAATATACTTTTTGGGATTACAGGCCGATTAACGCCGTCAAACGCAACCTCGGCTGGCGATTAGACCATATTATGGCGACTAAGCCATTAGCTGAAAAATGCACCGCTTGTTTCATCGACAAAGCCCCACGGTTATTGCCCCGTCCCAGCGACCACACGCCGATAGTCGCGGAGTTTGAGTGGTAGTTCCACTTATCAGCCGCCATTGTCCATATCAACGATATCTTCTTCTTCAACGGGCATAAACCACTTCTGGGCAATGAACGTGGGGATAACCGCGCTTGCGATTACAACGCCCACAAGGACTGAATACTGCACCTGGTCAATGTAGCCGGCTGTAAGCCCGAACACGCTCGATATCGTTCCAAAGGTAAGTCCCGTGCTCATCAATAATGTCGTGTATGTGCTGCCGTTGCGAATATATTTTCTGGCTAAGAAGTAAACGCCGATGAATTTGGTTATCATTTTCAGCAGGAACAAAATGGTAAAAAGCCCCCCTGCCGCGATTATCAAAGGCACCGAAATTTTAAGCCCGCCCACGATGAAAAATATGGGCGTGATTATTGCGTATGCCACGGTGCGCAGCCGGTCACGAACCGCTTTATTGCCCGTTGTCTCGCTGAAATGGCGGGACATCAAAAGTCCCAGCACAAATGCCGGTAAAACAGCGTGCCCGTCGCCTAACTGTGCAAAATACATAAACGCAATCAAAAGCAGGAACACGTATTTGATTTCCGGCTCAATGACCTTGTTCTTCAACGTCTTGCTGCCAAACACTTTGTGCGAAAATTTGTCGGCAAAATAAATCACATTCAGTGAAACCGATATGAAAACCAGCGTATAGATTGTCGGTTTGACAAAAATAATACTTAACGCAAGGGCGGTTCCCATATCGGTAACGAAAGTTGCCGCCATAAGCAGCTTGCCTATCTCAGTGGAAGATAATCCCGTCTCAACAAGAACCGAATACACCACGGCAAGCGAGGTCGTCGATAGGGCCACCCCTGCAATCAGAGCTGCCTTGACCGGCCAGCCAGCAACGCAGTAGGTGTAAAGAAAAACACCTAAAAAAGGAACTAAAAAAGAAAAACCGCCTATGAGCATACTCTCTTTGAATTTCTCCCGCATTAGACGGGTATCAATTTCCGTACCCGCCAGATAGGTCAAAACGATGCCCCCGAAGCCGGCCAAATAAGTCATCCATTCTTCCGGCTTAAGACCCCAATACCCCCCTATTGCTCCGAGCAGGATTTCAATTATTGCTACCGAAAGCCCAAGTTTCAAAGACAGCAAACTCGAAACAAACACCAAACCCCCTACAACCAGTGGAACCAAATCTGCATTCATGCTTTCATCTCCTTAAAAAGAAAAAACCCCTATCAATCGTTCGATAGAGGCCTAAAAAAAGAACCTCTACCTTTTCCGGTAGAGGTTATCATCCCTAATTCTTAAGGGCGGTTATTCGGTGAACCTCATCACCGCCTTAGTTATAATAATACGGCAACCGACGCGAATTTTCAACACAATTTTTGATATTTTGCCAACCGCTAAACGGCGGTTTGAATTCTGCTTGAAATTTATGGTTATAAAGCCGATAATAAAAATAAGGGGATGGAGTCCCCCATAACCGCTTATGTTGGCTGATGACTCCTGACGATTTTCTGCGGCAATTTGGCTGTAGAAGCGTAAAATAAGTTGCGCAAAAGATTAAGGACTGCGGTTATGGGCGGAGATAGCGAATCGGAAGAAAATCAAATTTACGCTGTGCCAACTTTTAATCTTCGAGAAGTGCTGGAAGATACCCTTGGTATTTTTGACTCGCTTGGTGCGGCATTTAGTTCGGATTCACAGAAGCTGCTCGACCTCAAAGAACGTATCGACGAAGGCCGATTCCATCTTGCGGTTTTAGGGCAATTCAAACGAGGCAAAAGCACCTTTCTTAACGCATTACTCGGGGAGGCGCTACTGCCAACTTCTGTTGTGCCCCTGACGATGATTCCAACCTTTATTAAATCGGGCCCGGTCAGACGAACCGTAATTTATTACCAGGACCAAAATAAAAAAACCGACGAGATACAAGCGGATGAGCCGGAACAATTGAATGCGTTTCTGCGAAAATTTGTGACGGAAGTTGAAAATCCAAAGAATCGTCTCGGCATATCACAAGTCGAGGTCTTTCACCCTGCCCCAATTCTTCGGGACGGCGTAGTCCTTATAGATACCCCCGGTATCGGTTCAACATTGAAACATAACACGGAGGCGACGCTCAATTTCCTTCCTCAGTGCGACGCTGCATTATTTCTTGTTTCCGCAGACCCGCCTATAACTGATACGGAAGTGAAATTTCTTAAAGAAGTAAGGTCTAAAGTCCCACGACTGTTTTTTGTTTTAAACAAGATTGATTACCTGTCCGGTGAAGATAAGGACAAGGCACTGGAATTCTTCAGGAGAGTTTTAGCCGAACAGGCCGGAATCGACTCTGATTCGCCTGTATTCTGTGTGTCTGCACAAAAGGGGCTTGAGGCAAAAGGAATGAAAGATTCCGCTGGATGGGCAAAAAGCGGGATGGAGGCAGCAGAAAAATACTTAGTTGGATTCCTGGCGAATAAAAAGATAGAAACGCTGAATGAAGCGGTTGCCCTGAAAACCAATGATATCGCTACCGATACCCTGATGAGAGTGAATCTCACAATCAATTCGCTCAAAATGCCTCTGGCCGATATGGAAAGGAAAATGGCGGTCTTCGAGGCAAAACTCAAAGAGGCCCAAAACGAGCATATCGCTTTTAGCGATATCCTGACAGGGGAAAGAAAACGGATGGTTGAATCGCTTTATGATTATGCACAAACGCTTAAGAAAAAGGCCCGGTTGTATCTTGAGAGCATTGCCGTAGAACACGCAACTGAGGGAGCGAAATCTCTGGACGAAGACACTGCTCAGGAGGCGTTGGATGAGGCAATTCCCGGATTCTGTGAACATGAGGCCGGCCAGATGAGAATGGTATTTGACCAGCGAGCCGCTGATTCATTAAAGAAGCACCAGGAGAAAGTAAATATGCTTGCTGAGTCCATCCGCAAAACGGCGGCTCAACTTTTTGATATTTCATATCAGCCGCTCAAACATCCTGCCGTTATGCCGTCAATGCGGGAACTTTACTGGGTTACCCAGAGGTGGGATTCATCTTTTTTGCCGATACCGCTCGGCCTACTCGAAAGGTTTTTACCCGGCAACATACGCGAAAAAAGAGTTCACAAACGGATAAAATCTCAGATTGAGTCTTTGGTCAATTATAACGTAGGCAGAATGCGGCTGGAGGTGCAGGAAAACATCGAAAACGCTTATTCTGCTTTTGCCAGAAATCTGGACTCATCTATGCAGGAGATAATTTCGTCGATTAAAACTGCCCTTGAAATCGCAATTAAAAGAAAAAAAGAGCAGTCAGAAACGATAGCAGATGAGATGCGAAAATTAGAGTCGGCAGCTATAAAATTGGTTGATATCAAGAATAAGCTTGTTAGGAATAGCGTCTATGCAAAACAATGAATTAAAAACTGAAAAACTTTTTGGGAGATTTTTATGAGCAATCAAATTACGTCAGTAAAGGCAATGGAAATTCTTGATTCGCGCGGCAATCCAACTATTCGCGTATTTTGCACGCTTAAAAACGGCATTACCACCAAAGCGTCGGTTCCATCGGGCGCATCTACTGGAGAAAATGAGGCCGTGGAATTACGCGACGGCGACAAAAAACGTTATGGCGGCAAAGGAGTGTTGAAGGCCGTTGAAAATGTAAATAAGCTCATAGCACCTCAGGTAATCGGATTATACCCCGAAAACCAAGCCCGAATAGACGAGATTATGATTAAGTTGGACGGAACCCCAAACAAAAACAAACTCGGTGCAAACGCGATACTGGGGGTTTCAATGGCGGTCGCTCGTGCAGCGGCAAAAACAGCAAATCGGCCGTTGTATGCTTATCTGGGAGAATCAGGTGCTTTTCGTATGCCTGTTCCGATGATGAATATTCTCAACGGCGGCAAGCATGCGGACAACAGTGTTGACTTCCAGGAATTTATGGCTATGCCAATAGGTGCGCCAACTTTTGCCGAGGCCTTACGCTACGGTGCGGAAACATTTCACGCTTTGAAATCAATTCTGAAAAAGAAGGGATATGCAACAAGTGTCGGGGACGAGGGTGGTTTCGCCCCTAATCTCAAAAGCAATGATGAGGCCTGCGATGTGATTGTCTCAGCAATTGAAGCGGCAGGGTATAAACCGGGAAAGGACATAGCCATTGCGCTGGACCCGGCAGCCAGCTCGTTTTACGAAGATGGGAAATATAATCTAACAAAATCAGGGCAGGGCCAAAAAACCAGCTCTCAAATGACTCAACTTTACAAATCGTGGCTTGAGAAGTATCCGATTGTTTCCATCGAGGACGGCCTTGCGGAAAATGACTGGGATGGATTCAAGGAGCATACAGCAATTCTCGGCAAAAAGATTCAAATCGTTGGCGATGATATCTATGTCACAAATACGAAGTTTATTAAAAGAGGTATTGAGGAAAAGACCACCAACGCTGTGCTTATCAAGCTAAATCAGATTGGCACAGTTACTGAGACAATCGAGGCAATTGAGATGTGCCGAAAGGCAAAGTGGGGATATGTAATTTCGCATCGTTCTGGCGAGACGGAAGATACCTTTATGGCTGATTTCGCTGTAGCTATGGGCGGCGGACAAATCAAAACGGGATCGGCCTGCAGAAGCGAGAGAATTGCCAAATATAATCGGCTGCTTGAAATCGAAAATGAGCTTGGAAAAGCCGCCTGTTATGGCAGATAAAGTTTTATCGCTATGAAAAAGGCGGGTGCAGACAGAGGCAGGACAGCTAAAAAAAAGATTTAGAAAAACACTGCTGCCGTCCCGCCTTCAGTCGGCCATACGCCCTTTATCACGGGATTTGACTGATAAAATTAAAAGCTCCCGGCGCAAACTTCGCAATCTCATCCTTTGGAACTTTTAATGGTTACCATCAGGACGGCTGCCAGCAAACTCACTATGACCCCGACTATCAATGCCGCGGTGCCGGAGCCGATTGCCGGCGCAAGCAGCATATAAAAGCCGGCTATAATCAGCCCAATTCCCGCCAGCAAAACAAGCATAATCATCGCCAGAAAGCCGCACCAGATGTAATTACGCCTGAAACAACATTCCATAGCTTTGGCCTGTTCATCGATTTTAAGCAGCAGGGATTTCGCCTCGTATTTAACAGCACTCTGGACCAGTTCTCCGGCAGTACACACAATATCTGTTAACAAGCTCATTGGCTACCTCCGCCCAATCAGAATGCCCACCAACACTCCCACTCCCAACGCCGCAAAGACAGCCGTAAGCGGCCTTTCTTCTATTTTCTTCCTGCTCAAATCGACGGCCTCTTTGCTGTGCTCACGCAAGCTTTCATAAGTTTCGTCGAACTTCTCTTTTGCCTCTCCACGGAGGGTTTTAATAGCGGATTCAAGCCGTTTTTTGTTTTCTTCGAGTTTTTCTTTGCCCTGTGTCCCAACAGCATGAAGCACATCTTTGAGGTCGTTAGCCAGTTTCTGAACGTCGCCTTTGAGCGTCTCCAGTTCGATGGCAGATTCCCCTCTCTTGTTCGGTTCCATGGTCATAATGTTACCCTTTCTTACGTAATAAAGTTTTTCTGTCTCCGTTTCACAATTCACGACTATTTAAGGTCACAGTAAAAAGTTAAACTACCAAAACCTTTCACCCGTAATCACTCAGCCGAGCCGTCGTCCTTTCAGAAAAAACACATATACTCGCTTTACATTGCGATTTCTTTTTATTCTCGCGTCCAAATTCACGCCAAGGTTCAGGTGATTATACCATTAAACACCATCGATGTTCAGGAATAATAAAATTTGTACGGCTGAGCGGACGAAATGATTAGAGTGATCGGCAAAGTTGTTCTTGAAGTTGCTCACTTTATTAATCCCGACAACATTTTGCAGATATTCTCAATTTCAATTTTCAGCGATTTGCTTTTATCTTCCCCGATTAGCATTTTGCGCCTGCATATTTCCAAAATCGGAACGCACTCAAACGCTGAACCACGAGCTATTCTGAAAAAATTGTTTCTGTCTGACTTGTGGAATCTGCCATTGCCCTCCGCGATATTTGTCGAAATAGACAACGCCGCCCGACTCAGTTGATCTACCAGATAATAATTGCCTTTGGGAAAATCTTTTGTTAATTCGCTGACTTCTTCCGCGAAATCAACGGCCTTTTGGTAAACGTCGAGATTTTCGAAGATAAATGCCATTCTCTGAAAATCGATAATCGAAAATTGACCGCAATCGAAAATGTGTCAACTATCAACTTTCGATTCTCGATTGCTCCGGTTAATTCCGCCGGAAGCGGAATTAACCTGGGGTACTAGGATTCGGACCTAGACTAACTGATCCAGAGTCAGTTGTGCTACCATTACACTATACCCCAATAAAAGTATTGACCGCAGGTGCGCATCTAATTTACACTGATTGTCATGGATTTGCAACTATTTTCAAACGACGTAAAAAACGTAACGGACGTTCTCAAGAACATCCTGTTATCGTTCATACCGTTGTTCGTGGCAGTCGATGCCATCGGGGTGCTGCCGATATTTGTGTCGCTGACGGAAGGCCTCGACAAACAGCAAAAAAACAAAATCATAGTCCAGTCGATGGTAACCGCTTTTTTGTTAGCGGTCGGCTTTATCCTCGTCGGCAAACTGGTCTTTAAGCTGCTTGGCATCACCCTCGGCGATTTTATGGTCGCCGGCGGCGCGCTGCTTTTCTGCATAGCAATAATAGACCTTGTGAGTCATACCAAAGAAAGACGTATGCCTGTCAAAGACGTCGACCTCGGGGCTGTGCCAATCGGCACTCCGCTTATTGTAGGGCCGGCGGTGCTGACAACATCGCTTTTAATAATCTCCGAATATGGTTTGCTGCCGACTGTCATCGCGGTGATTGGGAATATTCTTTTCGCGGGTCTTATCTTTAGCGGCTCATACTGGCTGATAAAAGGACTTGGCGAAGCAGGAACA
>Ga0315294_10005091_pt1 | contig 14411 bp, 10 predicted proteins | sample YL17G13_40_MG_FD_203626 | JGI IMG/M metagenome (GOLD analysis project Ga0315294, IMG submission 203626) | Sediment microbial communities from Yellowstone Lake, YNP, Wyoming, USA - YL17G13_40 | ecosystem: Environmental > Aquatic > Freshwater > Lake > Sediment | place: USA: Wyoming | collected... | reverse complement strand
CGAGTTTCTGCCTGAAATGCCTGATGGTGTCAATTGTATAACTCGGCTCAGCCCTGTTGAACTCAACAGGGCTTATCTGGAAAAGACTTTTGCCGGCAACTGCAAGTTTCAACATCGCTATCCGGTCATTGTCCGCCGCAGCGGGCTTTTGCTCCTTGTGCGGAGAACGCCTTGCAGGAATAAGAATTACCTTCCCAGCACCGATTTTTCCCGCTGCCGCCTGTGCGACGGCAATGTGGCCGGTGTGCACAGGGTCAAATGTGCCGCCAAACAAAATTATTTTTTCCGACATCGATGGCTATCCTGGTAAATTAAGAAATCAATCGAAGTATTATAAAAAGATACCAATATAAACTCAAAAACTACTTTGTGAACGAAAAATTTCACAAACAAACTGTTGCTAATTCCAAGAAAAATTCTGAAATTTTTCTCAAAAAGTCCTTTGAAATACGAATTTTAACCGTTTTTTCAAAAATTTCAGAAAAAAATCTTGTCCGACAATTGTTTCTCATATCAGTAACTTTTAACTCTTTGGCCGTGTGCTCTTGGCTAATGAATAAAAATTAAAATCAACATTTCAAAGCCGCCAAATCCTTGATTTTCGCAAAATATCAAGCTTTTTGAGTTAATTTACAACACTATCTTATCGCAGTAAAGAGTCCAGCAAGATATTTTCCGAATTATGATTTGCTTGCGCTGATTAACTGCTCGATTGAACAGGCCACAGGAAGTTATAAAAAACTATGAAGAATTTTCGACTTATTTGACGATAAACTTGTATAACAGACGAACTTATGGTAAAAATTGATTGACAGAATTATAAAGTAGTGTAAAAAAATATTATTCAATAAATCCTTTTTTCACCGAAAGGAGGTGAATAATAATGGCAAAGAAGAAAGCTGCAAAGAAGAAAGTAGCAAAGAAGAAAAAATAGTTCCATGGCTCAGTCGTCACAGCAATAGATTTCGCCACGGTTAAGCTTGACGACGACGAAACGGAACCGTGAGCCGTAACTCAAAATTTTGATTTCAGCTCACAAGGCGACGGAAGATTCTAAGCCACGACAGAATCTTCCGTTTTTTTGTTTTATTGTTACCCACATAAAGTATTGACCCGCAAAAAGCAGCTGATATAATCAAGGTATCTTAAACAACAGAAGTTCCTTTTAAAGGGCAGGTTATGAAAAAGCTGGACCGTATTTTAGTAGCATCGTTAGTTGTTATTTTTGCAGGCTGTGAGCAGTCACAACAAAAGGAAACCACCGGTATTTCAAGAAGAGACAGGCTCGTGGCCAACGAGAATCTGGGTCTGAAAAAAGAATTGGCTCAGTGCCGAAGTGAGAGCCAAAGTGAGATAGAAAAACAGCGGAATCTGGTTGAACAGTGCCGGCAGGAGAAAGAAGAAATAGAACGGCAGGCAAACGAGAATGCCAGATGGCTTTTGGATGAACTGCCGCAAAGTTTACTCGATGACTCCGCAACACTTTCAGAAGAAAATCAGAAACTTACAGCAAGAATTATAGAGCTTGAAAAGGCCCTGAAACAATCCGGCCGGCAGGAAGAGCAAAAATAGAGCACCACTATAAATCAGTTACAAACCTTCTCAACAGTCTGGAGAACCTGTGCGGTATCTTTACTGCCGCCGGGGCCCGCCATGGCTGCTGCGACAAGACCGACAAACATCGGCTGAGGATGCAGCGGACGTGAGGTCAGACAGGGATGAGCCTGAGTTGCAATAAAATACGGATGCCGGGGTAATTCGAGTATCTGCATAATCGGCTGATTCGGAGCCTTGCCTGAAAAGACCATTCCTGCCTTTTCGAGCGTTTCGATATAACGAGGGTCAGCTTCATAACGGTGTCTGAATCTCATTCGAACAAGCGGATTACCGCCGAGAAGTTTAAAGGCCGTTGTGTCCGGTTTAAGTTTTATGTTCTGGCCGCCGAGACGCATATTACCGCCGAGACCTTCAATTTTTTTCTGCTCCGGCAGGATATCAATAACCGGCTCGGAACAGGCCGGCTCTATTTCAGTGCTGTTGGCTTTTTTCAGACCACAAACATTTCTTGCAAATTCTATGACCGCCATCTGAAAACCAAAACATATACCCAGAAACGGCAGGTTATTTTCGCGGGCATATTTAATACAGGCTATCTTGCCCTCAGTGCCGCGGACGCCAAAGCCGCCGGGAACGATTATGCCGTCAACATCCTTCAAGTGCTCCGTAACATTCCGGTCGGTTATAACACCTGTATCTATCCAGTTGATTTTAACCCTGCAGTCGAGGGCAATGCCCGAATGCTCCAATGCGTTAATAATAGATGCGTAGCTGTCGCGAACAGAAGTGTATTTGCCGGTGATGCCTATTGTAACTTCGTATTTTTCTTTGCCGATTCTGTCAGTAAAATCGCACCATTTTGCCCACTCAACACGTTCTTTGCGTAAATCAATCCTGTCCTCTATGTGCAAGAGTCTTAATACTTCAAAATCCATCCCGCAGTCGCGCAACATCGCAGGTATCTGGTATATGCTGGCTGAGTCTGCAAGGCTGACGACTCTGCTGATGGGGACGTTGCTGTAAACGCTGATTTTCTGTCGGACCTTTTCATTGACCACATTTGCAGCCCGGCAGGCGATGATGTCCGGCTGAATGCCGGACTGCATAAGCTGCTTTATGCCTAATTGCGCAGCCTTTGATTTTTGTTCGCCTAATGTTTTCGGCTCTAAAATATAAGTCAGAGCTACAAAGCAGCAGCTATGAGGGCCTTCTTCATAAGCAAGCTCTCTCATTGCTTCGATATAGAATGCGTTTTCGAGGTCGCCGGCCGTGCCGCCAATCTCGACAAACACGATGTCGGCATTGGTATCAAGCGCCAGAGTCCGTAGCCTCAGCTTTACTTCGCCGGTAACGTGCGGAATCATCTGAACGTCTCTGCCGAGATAGTCGCCGTGACGCTCCTTGTCGAGCACATCACGGTAAATCTGGCCGCTGGTTGAAAAATTATCCCTGCTTAAACTCAAATCGAGCATCCGCTCATAAGTGCCGAGGTCCATATCACATTCCATTCCGTCATCGAGGACAAAGACCTCGCCGTGACGAAATGGATTTAATGTGCCGGAGTCGATATTCAGATAGCCTTCGAGCTTTATCGGGGCGACTTTCAGACCCTTGTCCTGCATCAGTTTTGCCAGGCACGAGGAGAAAATGCCCTTGCCCAGGCCGCTCATCACCGTACCCATCACGATGACGTATTTCGTTCGGCCTTTCTGGTAACCTTTCGGTATTGGAGAAAAATATTCGCTTTCCGCTGAAGATTCACTAACGCCTGCAAGTAATTCGTTTCTGTCAGTCATTGCCAATCTTATCTGAAATTTTGTATCTTTTTACAAATTCCGCATACTGCTGCGGAGTGTCTATTCCGTCCGCAGCATGGCTAACAAGGCCGGTGAGTATGTTAAAACCATATTCAAGCACACGAAGCTGCTCGAGCTGTTCGATTTGCTCCAGTCTTCCGGCCGGGAGCTTTGTTATCTGCAAAAGAAAATCCCTGGTATAGGCATAAATGCCGAGATGTCTGTAATAGTCGTTTATATTTCCGACAGGGCCGCCGCTTCTACAGCAGGGGATTACAGAACGCGAAAAATACTTTGCAAATCTGTCTTTGCTGATAACGACTTTGACAATGTTCGGGTCTGCAATCTGTTCTTTGTTGTCAAATTTTGCAATCAGGGTAGCCATTTTAGTCTGCGGGTTGTCAATCATCAGTTGCGCAAGCAAATCTATATTTGCCGGTTCGATTTGGGATTCATCTGCCTGGATATTTATGACAACATCAGTATCAATCTTCTGAATCGCTTCGGCTATACGGTCTGTGCCGGTTTTGTGCGTGGAAGCCGTCATAATACAGTCAGCGCCGAAGGATTTACAGGCGGCCAGAACGATTTGGCTGTCCGTAGCGATGATAACCTTTTCAACCAGCTCGGCCCTGCAGACTCGCTCAAACGTGTGCTGAATGAGATATTTACCTGTATCTTTAGCGAGAACTTTGCCGGGAAATCTTGTTGATTCGTAGCGGGCAGGTATAACAGCTATGATTTTCACATTTTTTCCGCAGCGATTTCTGATTTTTACCGGTTTATTCTTCAAAACCACTGCCCGCTTATAATAGGCCATAGGCGGATGTTTGTCAACCCCGCACCTTCTTTATATTCTAATTTTTAAATATTTTAGAAGGTGCGGGGTCAACAACAGGCATAAAAAAACCGGGCGGAAATGTGCCCGGTTTTGTCTTTTTTGTGAGAACTAAAATTTTTTTAGTATCTGGTGGTTGCAAATTTTGCTGACCTTGCCGCCTTTCGCCTTCTGCGGCGATTCTTCTCAGACGGCTTTTCATAATAACTGACGCGTTTCATGTCGCGAATAACGCCTTCCTTTTCGCACATTTTCTTGAAACGCTTGACCATCTGCTCGACAGACTCGCCGAGACGAGCTTTGACCTTAATCATAAGAAAACAATCCCTTTCCCTGTAAAAACACGATTTATACTAAGGAAGCAAAAACCCAAATAATATGGATTTGGCGGCCTTTTTCAAGTCAAAAGTTGAACAAATATCCTTTATTTTTGGCACTGTTGCCAAAATCAAGGTACTTTGCGGCCTTTAACAGCCTTGAACCTACTTTATCAATATCGTCAATCGAACTGATTTTTGACATTTTTCGCCTTGTCAAAATCCTGTCGACCGCTATCGGGCCAAGACCGGGAACCCGCAAAAGCTTGTATCGCGTTGCTGTGTTTACATTTACGGGAAAAAATTCAGGATTATTCTTCGCCCAAACCTCTTTAGGGTCGGTTTCAAGTGATAGGAGACCTGAACTATCGTATAATACGTCGGATTGATTAAATTCGTATTTGCGAAGCAAAAAATCGACCTGATATAATCTATGTTCGCGCATAAAGGACTGTTGGGGGCTAATACTTTGTTCTTTAAGGTTGTCTGGGCTGGAACTCTGATAGGCTGAAAAGTAGACTCTGCTCATACCGATTCTGTCATACATCGCCGCTGTATAATTAACAATGTGGCGGTCGGTTTCTCCGGCGGCGCCAACGATAAACTGGGTTGTCTGTTTTACCCTTCGCCTGCTGTGAGCGGTAAGCCGGCTGATTAGTTTCATAGGTTCGACTATGTCCCGCAAAAAATCCTTTTTGCTCGATAACTTTTCGAGAAATTCCTTTCCCGGCGTTTCAATATTCAATGAAACGGCACTTGAAACAGATATGGCCTTTTCTATCGCAGCAGGGCTCGAGCCGGGCAGAATCTTCAAGTGAATATAGCCGGTAAAATTGTGCTTTTTGCGAAGGATTTCAGCGCAGGCGGTAAGTTTTTCCATCGTTCTATCAGCAGAGCCGATTATGCCGCTGGACAGAAATAAACCAAAAACCTCGCCCCTGTTGTAGTAATCCAGAAACGTCTCTGTAAGCTCATTACAATTGAGGGTACAACGGGGTATGTCCGCATTTTTCTGCAGGGGGCAGTATTTACAATCACTCGAGCAGACATTTGAAATGAGGGTTTTAAAAAGCTTGGCAGTGCCGCCGTTGGGAAGTGTTACGGGGTATATCCATCTGCCGTTGCTGCCGCGGGTTCGGTGGTCTGATTTGTCGCTGCCGCAGGCACAGGCAAGGTCATATTGTGAATCTTGGCTTAAGAGCTGAAGCTTTTGAAACGTGTCGGGTTTTGAACAGACAACCATAAACCAAAATATAGACCGAGAATTTGATTTGGCAAGAGGCTTTAGCGGAAAATTCCAAAATCATAGATTCGCCATTAAAGAAGGACCGATAACTCTTCAGCCGATGCCAGTTTTGGGCATTTTTGTGCGTAAAACACTGTTTTCTCAATTACTGTTTTATTTGTGCCGATTATGCTTAAAGGCAGTTCGTAAGACTGTTTATATAAGAGAGTCTTATTTTTTTAAAAAGTGAAAGACAGGGGGTAAAAGTGAAAACAAAAATTGTTTATTTGGCAGTTTTTTTGTACCTCTGTTTTTTTCAGGCGGCCGCAAATGCTGCTGGTCAGCCTGTCTCTGCTGCAGAAGTAAATGAAGCAAATGAACCCAAAGAAGCTAACTCTGTGCAAAAGATAATCGTCGGCGGCACCGGCGACAGTCAGGCGCTTATGAGGGCACTTGCCGCGGCACTTGAAAAGAAACTCGGCGGCTGTGAAATAAAAGTTCCCGACAGTATCGGCTCCAGCGGCGGAATAAAGGCCGTTGCCAATGGAGAAATTGATTTGGCCAGAGTTGCTCGTCCTCTCAAAAAAACCGAGGAAGAACTCGGTCTTACCTGCAAAGTATTCGCCAAAGCGCCGATAGTTTTTGTGGTTCATCCCGGCGTAACCGGCATCGACGATATAACGGAGGAAGAAATAATCGGCATCTATTCCGGAAGCATTATTAACTGGAACACGCTTGGCGGCGAGCCGGGCAAGATATATCCGATAACCAGAGAGCCGGGTGATTCAAGCACGCAGGTTTTAAATGATATGCTCCCCGGCTTTGCGAATATTCCCAATCCGGTCGCCAAGGTGGTTTATACTACGCCGGAGACCGTTACTGTTCTATCGGAGCATGCAAAAACCATCGGTTTTGCGGCCTTGTCGGCAACAATCGGTACCTGGTTGAAAGTGCTGAAGATTAACGGCGTTTACCCGTCGGCTGAAAATGTAGCCGGCGGAAAATACAGGTTCGTACTTCCTTTTAGTGTTGTTTATAAGGAACAGCCTAAAGGACTTGCAGCGGAATTTATCGATTTTCTTTACAGTGAAGAAGGACAGAAAATTATTACCTCGATGGGCGCCGTGCCTGTGAAATAAGACGATTGCGGCCAAAAAAATGTTGAAAGGTTACAATGTTCAGGTCGATTAGAATAAAGATTTTAGTCCTGCAGACAGGACTTGTTATTTCCGTGGTTGCCGCTCTTGGACTTGTCGCATACCTGATGATGTTTCACTCCCTCAGGGACGACCAGCAGCAGAATCTTGAGTATATAGCTGCGGATATCAGCAAAGAGGTGAGTGAATTGATTGAAGTTAAAAAGCAAGCCCTCGGAAGAATAGGCACTTCTGACACGGTAAAAAGTTACTTCAAAAACCGGCAGGAACGCATGCTGGTCGAATATTTCAGCAAATTCAGGTCGGAGTTTCCGGTGCTTTCTTACGTGAATGAAGACGGCTTGGAAGAGTTAAAACTGATTAACGGCGTAGTGTCAACGGAACCTTCCAATATTCGTGATTCGGCAGTTTTTGAAGAGGCAACGCAGACTCCCAACAAAGCCGTCAGTTTATATCTGGCTTCTTGTCCTGAGCTGGGTGGCGCACCATCTGTGGAATTCGGCTTTCTCAATAAAAGCTTCTTTGATGAATTTACAGGTTTTATTCTGGCCAAAGTCACCGTTTACGAATTGATTAAAGATGAGTTTCAGGAATACAAAATCGAGCAATCAGGTCGTGTAATAGTGATTGATTCCGAAGGTACCCACCTGTGCTGCCGGCATAAGGATAAAACACTAAAGAAGATTACTGTTGAACGTGTTGAATGTCTGGACTTGGAACGGGTAATCTCCGGAATAAAAGCCGGCAAATCCGGTTTCGGCCGAGCAGCAATTTCAGGGGTTGACAGTTACTTTGCTTATTCACCTGTGCCCGGCCAAAACTGGTCGGTGGTAACGATTTTGCCTTATAAGGAGTTTTTGGCCAGGCTGTATCCCCTGAGAAATACAGTGCTGCTGGTCGGCTTTGCCATTCTGGTTGTCGGCACTGCTTTATCATTGTTCCTGGCCAACAATATAACTGAACCAATTTTAAAACTGACCGGGGTAACAAATTGGATAGCCAAAGGCGATTTTTCACAAAGAGTGCATACTAAATCAAAAGACGAAATCGGGACTTTGGCTGAAGCGTTTAATCGCATGCTGGAGAATCTGAAAAATACCACTACGTCGATGGTTAATTTAAACCGGGAAATCACCGAGCGCAAGCAATTTGAAGAAGAGTTACAATCTTTACATAAACAGGTGGAATTTATTCTGGGCGCCACAAAGACGGGTTTGGATATCATTGATTCCGATTTTAATATGGTCTATATAGATCCGCAGTGGCAGAAGATTTACGGTGAATATAAAGGTAAGAAATGTTACGAATATTTTATGGATAGAGACCAGCCCTGCCCCGGCTGCGGAATCCCGAAGGCTCTTGAGACAAAAGAGCTTGTTGTAACGGAAGAAATACTTGTAAAAGAAGGCAATCGGCCTATACAGGTAACTACTATACCTTTCCAGGATAAAAAAGGCAAATGGATGGTGGCAGAAGTAAATGCGGACATCACCGAGCGCAAGAAAACAGAGGAAACGCTGCGGGAGAGCGAGGAGCGATACAAGAATCTGTTTAAGGCGAACACTGACGGGATACTCATAGCCGATCCCACGACAAAGAAGTTCAGGTACGCCAACCCGGCGATATGCAGAATGCTGGGCTACAGCGAGGAGGAACTTACACAGATGAGCGTGGCTGACATCCATCCAAAAGAGTCGCTCGAGCAGGTGTTCGCTGAGTTCGAGGCCTTGGCTTCCGGGGCCAAGATAACTGCAAAAGACCTGCTGTGCATAAGGAAGGACGGCCAGGTAATATCCGTGAGCATAAACGCAGGTAAGGTGATGATCGACCGAACCAAATATCTGCTGGCGATGTTCCGCGACATCACCGAGAGAAAGCAAACAGAAGAGAAACTGAAAGAACTCAACGAAGAGATGCGGAACGCCGTAGCTAAACTTGAAGAAGTAAACGGCGAACTCAAAAACTTCGTCTATATAGCATCGCACGACATGAGAGAACCACTGCGAAAAATCACGGCTTTCGGCGCCATACTGCGGCAGTCCTTGAAAGATAAACTCTCCAGTGACGATGCGGAAAATCTGCACTTCATGATTGACGGCGCCGAGCGGATGGCAAAGATGATTGAAGGGCTGCTTACATATTCAAGAATCGGTACACAAGTCCAGCCCCATCAAGCCGTCGACCTCAATGAAATAGTCAAACAACTGCAGCAGTTCGAACTTTCCGTGCTGCTCGAAGAAAAACATGCAACTATAGAAATACCGCAGCCGCTGCCTTGTGTTGAAGTTGACCCTGTCCAGATACGACAGCTTATGCAGAACCTCATCGCCAACGGAGTCAAGTACCAGAAGAAGGGAAATATGCCTCACATAACCATAACCACAAAGCCCGCTGCTGACGGCATGGTCAGAATTGAAGTGACGGATAACGGCATCGGTATTGCCCCGCAGTATCTGCAGTCTATTTTTACGATGTTCAGGCGCCTTCACAGCAGAGATGAGTATGAGGGCACAGGTATCGGCCTTGCTGTTTGCAAGAAAATCGTAGAGCGTCACGGCGGGAAAATCAGCGTCGAATCAGAGCCTGATAAAGGTTCTACCTTCTGGTTCACAATGCCAACCGCAAAAGAATTGGCGGCTGTTGGAGAAGAGGCTAGTAGGGGCTAAAAAAATGAAAAAAGGCAAAGAAAAACTTGTATGGATAGCGTTATTCCTGCTGTCTTTTTTCTTTTACCCGTTTGCTATAAGGTCGTCTTGGGTAAGTAACAGCGATATTCATTCTTTGCTCGAGTTTTCTGCTGCTACCTTTGCCTTAGTAACTGCTTCCATCATTCTTATACTCTTTTTTGCCACAGGACGCCACATATTCCTGTTGCTTTCGCTCGGCTTCACCCTTCAGGGCGCAGAAGATTTTATACATGCGGTATATTCATTTGTCAGAATCTGGCCGACTGAACAAATGGGTCTGGTTAGTTTTGTACCAGGTACCTATGTTGCAGGAAGATTAATACTTATAATATTTACTATTATAGGCTTGGCTCTGGCAAAAATCTCACCTGTCCAAAAAGAAAATAGGATTAAACGGGCCATAAAATATAACGTTCTTGGGTTTATCCTTTCAGCAGTGCTGACGTTCTTAATTATTAGACAGCCGCTCCCGAAATTTATCTTGCCTGGCCACTTAATCAGCAGACCTGTTGACTTTATTGTCTCCATTGTTTATCTCATCACATTTTTTCTTTTTGTACGACTATATCGTTCCAATAATAAGTATCATACCCCATTTGAATATAGTATGATTGCCTCGCTTATATTCGGTTTTGCTGCCCAGATTTATATGGTCCATTCCCAGAAATTATATGATGCCCAGTTTGATATGTCCCATCTGGCCAAAATCGTAAGTTACATCTTTCCTATCTTTGGAATAGGAGCAGGCATCTTTGCTATGTATAAAAAACAGGAAGAGGCGAACATAGTACTTGAACTGCGTATCGCCGAGCGCAAGAAAGCGGAGGAAGAAATCAGAAAATCCCGTGCTACACTTCAGACAATTATTGACTCGATGCCTTTTGGTGTAATGGTTGTCGGAAAAGACAAGAAAATCAGACAGATTAATGCCGCCGCTCAGCAGCTTTCAGGATACAGCGAGAATGAGCTTGTAGGGCAGTTGTGTCATAAGACTTTATGTCCTGCCGAGGAAAATAATTGTCCTATTTTAGACCAAAAACAGGTGGTTGACAATTCCGAAAGGAAATTGACTACAAAGGACGGCAGGGAAATTCCGATTATTAAAAGCGTCGTCCCGCTTAAAATCGGCGATGAAGATGCGCTGCTGGAAGCTTTCATTGATATTGCCGAACGAAAGGAAGCGGAAAGAAAACTCGGAGAAGTTAACAAAGACCTGGAAGATACCGTCTCAAAACTTGGAGCGGCCAACGATGGACTCGAGAGCTTTGTTAATATAGCTTCACATGATTTGCGGGAGCCTCTGCGAAAGATAATCTCGTTCGCCTCAATTTTAAAAAAATCGCTCCAAGGCAAGATCAGCAGCGACGATGCTGAAAACCTCGCCTTTGTCATTGAAGGCACAAACCGTATGACGCAAATAGTCGGAGGTCTTCTCGCTTATTTGCGGATAATCGTAAAAACTCAGTCGGCAGAAAACGTCGATATCAACAAAATAGCTGCCCAGCTCGAACAGTTTGAATTGGCGGTCATTCTGAAAGAAAAAAATGCGACCATAGAAATTCCTTCCTCTCTGCCGGTGGTCAAGGCCGACTCCGCACAGATTCGACAGCTCTTCCTGCACCTGATTGTCAACGGAATTAAATACCAAAAGAAAGATTCAATTCCGAAGATAACGATAACCAGCAAACCTGCTGCCGGCGGAATGGTAAGAATAGAAGTGACCGATAACGGCATAGGAATAAAACCCGAATACCATCAGGCTATCTTCAATATGTTCAAACAGCTGCACTCGCATGGCGAATATGAAGGTGCCGGCGTGGGCCTTACAGTGTGCAAAAAAATTGTAGAACTGCACGGCGGGGAAATCGGCGTCGAGTCGCAGACGGATAAAGGTTCTACCTTCTGGTTCACAATGCCGGCCGCAGAAAAACTCACAATCGCTGCAACAGAAGTTGAAAGTCATGTTTGAATAATATAGTCCTGAAAGAAGTCCTATAATAAAAACGCGTAAAAGTCAGATGGGGTTTGCTGTGCAGCACCGACCAGTTTATTAGACATCTATAATAGATATTCAGTCAGAGATGAAATTTTACGATTTGTGTAATAATCAGTTAAAAGTGCAAAGAGAAAACAGATACTAAAACTGATTCCAGAAAAGGCTCATCGGGATTGCCGTCCCTTGCAAAGACAAAAGCAATCCAAAAAAGTCAAGATGAGCTTGTATATGAGTCCCGAAAGGGTCCACATTCTGGTATACGGTGCCGGTCGGGACAGGACCGGCAACGGAAGGACTAAAACTCACAGCTAAAATATAGCGATTTGAGTAAAAGGGGGCTGATATGGAAAACGACGGGAAACAAGTATGTGTGCTCCTGGTGGAGGATGACCCGGGGGACCAGAAACTGATTAAAACGGCTCTTATGAACCAGGGTTGTGAGATTAATCTGACGATTGCTTCCAGCGGCGAAACCGCAATGGATTATCTCAAAATGAGCACAGAAGATGCTGTACGGTATTCAAGACCGAGTCTGATACTGCTCGACCTGAATATGCCGGGAATGGGGGGAAAGGCGTTTCTCAAAAAAATCAAAGCCGACGAAGACCTGTGTTCTATTCCGGTTGTTGTTGTGACAACCTCCGATTCAGAAACCGACATACGGGAATGCTATGCATCGCACGCTGCGGGTTACATTCAGAAAAGCGCTGTGCCGGAAGAGTTCAGAGATGTGCTGAAAAGATTGACCCGTTACTGGTTTTCAGTTTCAGCTGTGCTAAAAGGGTAAATGTTACAAAGTTTTATAATGACTGATGTTAGGGGTTTAAGATGGACATCTATAAAACGGTAGTAATAATGCTGGTAGAGGACGACCTGGGCGACCAGAAACTTATAAGAATGTCGCTCAGGGAACAACGGATAGCCAATACGCCTATAGCTGCCACCAGTGCCGAAGAGGCGATTAACTATTTGATGAGAAACAAGACATCTGAAATTGCACCAATGCCGGACCTGATTCTGCTCGATTTGAATATGCCGGGTATGGGAGGAAAGGAATTCTTAAGGCGGATAAAATCCGACCCGGACCTTAAGACCATACCGGTTGTTATTCTTACTACAAGCGATTCAGATAAAGATATACTCGAAAGCTTTAAACTGCAGGCCGCCGGGTATATCAAAAAACCGGTAAGCATTACCGATTTCCAGGATGTTATGCGGACATTAACGGATTACTGGTTTACTATTTGCAGGCATATAAACTATGAGCCAGACAGACAAGTCAGTAAATGTTCTGATTGTTGATGATGACGAACTCGACAGAAGGCTTGTTAAACTTGTTCTGGCAAGGGCGGCAAATCTTATAAGATTCAATGTCGAATCTGCACAGACAATTACAGAGGCTCTTGAAAAGCTTGTCAAGGACAACTTTAATATTATTCTTCTCGACCTTAATCTGCCCGACAGCAGAGGAACGGAAACCGTACAGAAAATTTTTAACACCGCTCCGGATGTCCCTATCGTTGTACTTACAGGACTCGATGATGAGAATGCGGGTCTTGAGGCTATACGCAGCGGTGCCGAAAATTATCTGGTAAAAGGCGACGGACTTGAATACACACTTGTCAGAACAATAAGATATGCCATCGAAAGAAAAAGGGCCAAGACCAGCCTTGTTGAAGCGAAACAGGAACTTGAGCGGATAAACGCAAGACTCGTCAAAGCGACCGCCACAGCGGAGGAGATGGCTGCCGAAGCTGAAAGAGCTAACACTGCAAAGAGCCAGTTTCTGGCCAATATGAGCCATGAAATAAGAACGCCGATGAACGCCATCATCGGCTTCAGCGAAGTACTTGAAGAAGAGCCATTAACAGGGCAGCAAAAAGAATACGTAAAAATGATTCTCGACAGCAGCAGACATCTGCTGGAACTGATTAACGGTATTCTTGATTTTTCAAAGATTGAAGCAGGACGAATGAGGGCTGAAACCGTTGAATGTGATATCAGGGCACTGCTTGCAAATATCGAATCTCTGATGAATCCTTCAGCGAAGCAGAAGCAGCTCGAGTTCAAAATCGATTGCACTGAGGATGTTCCGGATATGATAGTAACAGACCCGGCGAAGCTGCGACAATGCATTATTAACCTTGTAAGCAATGCCATAAAATTCACAGAACAGGGATATGTGAAACTCACCGCTCGCCAGACTGCAAAAGATGACAAGCCATTTGTAGAGTTTGAGATTACTGACACCGGCATTGGAATACCGGCAGATAAGCTGGACATCCTTTTCGAATCATTCACTCAGGCTGACGGAAGCACGACGCGAAAATACGGCGGTACAGGACTGGGGCTGGCGATAACAAAACAACTTGCCGACCTGATGGGAGGAAATATAACTGTCGAAAGCGAGGCAGGAAAAGGTTCAACTTTCAGGCTTGTCATACCCGCAAACACAACTGAAGGACAGCAGTATAAACATGAAGGTTTTGCAGACAATCATGCCAGTGAAGACAGTTATCAGACCCATCAAAACGATTCACAACCTGAATTTTCAGGCAGGGTACTTGTCGCCGAAGACAGCCCGACCAATCAGGTGCTGATAAAACCGCTGCTTGAGAAGCTCGGATTTGTCGTTACTATCGCACAGAATGGTCTGGAAGTGATTGAAGCAGTTAAAAATCAGCATTTTGAACTGATTCTCATGGATATGCAGATGCCGGAAATGAACGGCTACAATGCGACGAAAAAGCTGCGCGGTCTTGGAGTAAAAACCCCGATAATTGCTATGACCGCGAACATAGACGAAGAGGATAAGGAAGAGTGCCTGCGGGCCGGCTG
>Ga0315294_10005089_pt1 | contig 14413 bp, 15 predicted proteins | sample YL17G13_40_MG_FD_203626 | JGI IMG/M metagenome (GOLD analysis project Ga0315294, IMG submission 203626) | Sediment microbial communities from Yellowstone Lake, YNP, Wyoming, USA - YL17G13_40 | ecosystem: Environmental > Aquatic > Freshwater > Lake > Sediment | place: USA: Wyoming | collected... | reverse complement strand
TGGCTATGTCTTCGGTTATTTGCTCGCCCCCTATCTAACAATCCGACCCTGGCGCTGGGCACAGCGGCGTCTTAAGGTGATGTCTGGCTTGCTCCCGGTGCAAACGCTTGTGGCAGCAGCCATAGGACTGGCGTTCGCCCTGGTCATTACAGCCTTGGCGACTTTGCCACTGTCCATGCTCCCGGAGCCCTGGAACAAGTGGTCCCCACTTATCCTCGGCGTTTTTTTAGTCGTTCTCTTTGTTCCCATCATGGTGCTGCAGGGACCTGCGGTATTGCGGTTCTTCTTCAGCACCAATCCGACTTTGCATGCAACAAGAGAAGGCAGAAACAACCTGATCGTCCTAGATACCAATGCCATCATAGACGGCAGAATCGCTGACATCGTCAAAACAGGCTTCATACAAGGCACCATGCTCATCCCCCGATTCGTACTCGACGAACTGCGTCATATTGCCGACTCCCCCGATGCGCTGCGTCGCAACCGAGGCAGGAGAGGGCTGGAGATGCTAACCGAGCTTCAAAAGGGTGCGGATGTCCCGGTTCAAATCTCAGACATAGACTTCGACGATACCCATGAGGTGGATTCCAAGCTGATAAGGCTGGCGAAAACACTGCACTGCCCTATTATCAGCAATGACTTCAATCTCAATAGGGTTGCCACGCTGCAAGGCGTTAAGGTGCTGAACATTAACGAGCTAGCCAATGCTGTCAGACCCCTCATTCTGCCCGGAGAGGAGATGGCTCTACGCATCGTTCAAGAGGGCAAAGAGCCCGGGCAGGGAGTCGGTTTCCTTGATGACGGCACCATGGTAGTCGTTGAAGGAGGACGCCGCCACCTTAACACCGAGCTCAACATCTCAGTCACCAGAGTACTACAAACCGCGGCTGGTCGAATGATTTTCGCCCAACCTAAAGAAGCCGTAGATGAAAAAAATAGACGGTAAGGTCGGCGCCATAATCGTTGCTGCAGGCACCAGCACCCGCATGGGAGAGGTAGACAAAGTCTTTGCCCACCTTGCAGGTGAGCCCCTGCTAGCCAAAGTGGTAACTGTATTCAACGATTGTCAATCTATCGATGAGATAGTTATCGTGCTGGCTAAAAGGAGCCTGGAACTGGGACGAAAACTGGCAAAGGAACATAACTGGCACAAAGTGGTAGCAGTTTGCCCGGGAGGTACACGGCGTCAGGATTCAGTCAAAGAGGGGCTGCGGCGGCTAACCAATTGCGAATGGGTAATTATCCACGACGGCGCCAGACCCTGCATCAGCGCCGACCTCATCGAACGAGGGCTGATAGCTGCCCAGGAAAGCGGAGCGGCTATAGCTGGAGTGCCGGTTAAAGATACCATCAAGATAGTCTCTCGCCGTGGCTTCGTCCAACAGACACCAACCCGCCAGAGTCTGTGGGCTGCACAGACTCCCCAGGTTTTTCGCTACAAACTGATAGCAGAAGCCTATAAGCAGACAGATGAGGACGTAACCGATGACGCCGCGCTTGTAGAAAAGCTAGGTCACAAGGTAGAGGTCTACATGGGCTCATATCACAACATAAAGATAACCACCCCTGAGGACCTGGCAGTGGCTGAGGTCTTTTTACAAAAAAAGGAATGTAGACACTCCACGACCACGGAGGCCTTATGCGCGCCGGTATCGGCTACGACGCCCATCGGCTAACCCCGGGTCGCCGTCTCATCCTCGGTGGCGTAGACATCCCCTTTGATAAAGGACTCGAAGGCTGGAGCGACGCCGACGTTTTAGTGCACGCCATAATGGATGCACTGTTGGGCGCCGCAGCACTGGGAGACATCGGAGTCCACTTCCCCCCAAATGACCCCGCCTACAGGGGCATCTCAAGCATAACCCTCCTCGAACGTGTCGGAAAGCTACTGGAACCAAAAGGCTGGCGCGTGGGCAACATCGATGCTACAATAATCGCTGAGCGCCCCCTCCTCAAACCCTTCATCAGCCAGATGAGACAGAACATAAGTCGAGCCTTGTCTATAGATGAAAGCCAGGTGGGCTTAAAAGCCACCACCAACGAAGGAATGGGCTTTACAGGTAGAGGAGAGGGAATCGCTGCCTACGCTGTAGCTTTGGTGGAACAATCCGGATGAAGATATACAACACCCTTTCCGGCAAAAAAGAGGACTTCGTACCCGCCGGCGATACAGTGAAAATGTATGTCTGCGGAGTCACGCCCTATGCTCCCAGCCACCTTGGACACGCCATGAGCTATATAGTCTTCGACAGCATCAGGCGCTACCTCGAATTTCGCGGCTACAAAGTAAAATACGTGCAGAACTTCACCGACATAGACGACAAAATCATAGCCCGCGCAAACGAGTCCGGCATATCATCTAAGGAACTGGCTCAGAAGTTCATAGACATGTACTTTGAGGACATGGACGCCCTCAATATAAAGCGAGCTGATATCTACCCCAAAGCAACAGAGGAAATACCCAAGATAATCGAGCTAATTGAAGGCTTGCTGAGAAAAGGACATGCCTACCAGGCAAAAGGCGACGTATATTTCAGAGTGAAAAGCGACCCCGGTTACGGCAAGCTCAGCCATCGCACACTAGATGGCATGATGGCTGGCGCACGCGTTGAGATAGGCGAAGCTAAGGAGCACCATCTGGACTTCGCTCTATGGAAAGCCGCCAAACCCGGCGAGCCTCAGTGGGACAGCCCCTGGGGAAAGGGAAGACCGGGCTGGCATATCGAATGCAGCGCCATGTCGCTCAAATACCTTGGCGAAACCCTGGATATCCATGGCGGTGGGCAGGACCTCATCTTCCCTCATCACGAGAACGAGATCGCTCAGACTGAGTGTTTCACTGGTGTTAAACCCTTTGTGCGCTACTGGCTGCACAATGGTCTGATGCAACTGGGCGAAGAGAAGATGAGCAAGTCTACAGGGAAGCTTATAGGTATCAAAGAGGTGCTCTCGACGTACAGCGCCGATGCCATCAGGCTCTGGGTGCTCAGCTCCCATTACCGCAGCCCCATGACTTACTCCGATGAAAACCTGGAAGCAACTGGGAAAGGTATAGAGAGACTGGTTCGTGCCGTAAATGCTAATGCTGATGAATCTGCGGCACACATAATGGATGCGCAGTCCTATCAGGAGCGATTTATCGAAACCATGGACGATGACTTCAACACTCCGCAGGCTGTAGCTATTTTATTCGATTTAGCTAGGGAGATAAACTTGGGACATGATGAAGGTCTTGGTGTAGGCGAAGCACAGAAGTTGCTTCTGGAACTTGCTGGCGTGTTGGGCCTTATTCTCCCGTCCCCTCATACCATATACGTACCTTCAATGCCAAGCTCAGGTGTAGTACCAGCGCCTAATGTTGTTATTAGTGGTATTGATATTGACAAGGTTGGCGCTCTGGTAAGAGAACGAGACGAGCTACGTAAGACGAAACAATGGCGGCGAGCCGACGAGATTCGGGATGAGCTCAAGCAAATGGGCTTCATGCTAGAGGACACCCCCTTTGAGACTATACTGAGACACAAAGATACGCTGTTGAGATACAAAAAGCCTTGACTTTAATTTTTTTTACTTATATACTTATATACTTAGTGCACTTTAACTAGAAAACGTCGAAAAGGCCCGAGTAGCGCAACGGCAGCGCAGCCGATTTGTAATCGGCAGGCTAGCGGTTCGAATCCGCTCTCGGGCTCCGGGCAAAGGCCGGAGGGGTGGGTGAGCGGCTAATACCAACAGACTGTAAATCTGTCGCCTGAAATGGCTACGCAGGTTCGAATCCTGCCCCCTCCACCATGCAATGTGCCCACATAGCTCAGCGGTAGAGCACCTTCTTGGTAAGAAGGGGGTCACCAGTTCAAATCTGGTTGTGGGCTGAAGAACTTTAATTCGGATCGGGAGGAAGATAAAGTGGCAAAGAAAGTTTTCCAACGGACCAAACCTCATGTCAACGTGGGCACAATCGGACACGTAGACCATGGCAAGACAACATTGACAGCAGCGATAACAAAAGTGCTAGCCACCGTCGGAGGCGCTCAGTTCCGCCCCTTCGACTCTATTGATAATGCCCCCGAGGAGAAAGCCCGAGGCATGACAATCGCTATAGCTCACATAGAGTACGAGACGGCGAAACGCCACTACGCCCATGTGGACTGCCCAGGTCACGCAGACTACATTAAGAACATGATAACCGGCGCTGCCCAGATGGACGGTGCGATACTGGTAGTGGCTGCCGATGACGGTGTCATGCCTCAAACACGAGAGCACCTCCTCCTTACCCGCCAGGTAGACGTTCCCTCCGTGCTGATTGCCTTGAACAAGGTGGACGCAGTGGATGACGCTGAGTTGCTGGAGGTCACTGAGTTGGAGCTAAGGGAAGAGTTGCTCCCTAAATACGGCTTCCCTGGCGATAAGACCCCCATTATACGAGTTAGCGCCCTCAAGGCTTTGGAGTGCGGCTGCGGCAAAAGAGACTGCCAGTGGTGTGGCAAAATCTGGCAACTCATGGACGCCGTAGACAGCTACATCCCGCTACCCAAGCGTCCTGCAGACAAGCCATTCCTCATGTCCGTAGAGGACGTCTTCGCCATTAAAGGACGAGGCACTGTGGCCACAGGCAGGGTTGAGAGAGGCGTTATAAAAGTTGGGCAAGAGGTTGAGATAGTAGGGATGAAGGAAACCAGAAAGTCAGTGGTCACTGGCGTGGAGATGTTCCACAAGACGCTGGATGAAGGACAAGCGGGGGACGCTGTGGGCTGCCTGCTGCGAGGGGTTGAACGAGACGACATAGAGCGAGGACAGGTGCTGGCTCTGCCAGGGTCAATAAAGCCTCATACTCTTTTTGAAGCTCAGGTATATGTACTGACCAAGGAAGAGGGTGGCCGTCACACACCGTTCTTTAACGGATACAGACCCCAGTTCTATATTAGAACTATGGACATCACCGGAACTGCTGAGCTGCCACAAGGAGTAGAGATGGCAATGCCCGGTGACAACCTCAATATGAAAGTGAAGCTGATTGTTCCCATGGCTTTGGAGCAAGGAGTTAGATTCGCCATCAGGGAGGGTGGCAGGACGGTCGGGTCAGGACTGATAACAAAAGTCTTAGAGTAAGAAATGGCTAAAAAATCCGAGGCTCGTAGCATAATCTATCTCGCATGCACAGAGTGCAAGGAGAGGACATACACTTCAATAAAAAACAAAAAGAACGACCCGGGAAGGCTGGAACTAAAGAAGTATTGCCCCCGTTGTAGAAAACATACCTTACATCGAGAAACAAAATAACAACCTATAGAGAGATAAAGTGAGCCGTCAAGCTCTGGTAAAGAACCAGGGGAAACAGAGATTTAAATTCATTGGCGATATAATCGCTGAGCTGAAAAAGGTAACCTGGCCCTCCAGGCGAGAGGCTACCTATCTCACCACTCTGGTGATTGTCTTCACAGTGGTGGTTGCTATAATCCTCGGTGTGATTGATTTCGGTTTTTCCAAACTGATGAACGTAATTCTGCTCAGATGATAGCAGGTTATCAATAAAAGCGGTAGAATCTCGACAGCAGTATCTGCCTCGACTGGTTCCTACCTCAGAGTTTTGACCATGGATAAGACCCTAAAAGAACAAAAAGAAAAGAAATGGTATGTCATCCACACTTACTCGGGATATGAAAACCGGGTCAAGACCAATTTGGAACATCGCACAAAGTCGATGGATGTGGGTGACAAGATATTCCAGGTCATAGTGCCCACCGAAGACGAAATCGAGATCAGGGATGGGCAACGGCGCACTGTGGCGAAGAAGATATTCCCGGGTTACATCCTGGTCGAGATGGTCATGGATGAAATAACCTGGCACGTTGTGCGCAATACCCCGGGAGTCACCGGAATCGTAAGCGCTCAGGACGATAAAGGCAAAATCGAGCCTGTCCCCTTAGATGAGACGGAGGTAAAAACGATTCTCAAGCAGATGAAAGCCGAGACCCCGAGGGTCAAGGTCGGCTTCGCCAGGGGGCAGAGCATCCGAATCATAGATGGTCCTTTCATAGACTTCATAGGCGTGGTTGACGATATCAATGTAGATAAAGGCAAAGTAAAGGTCCTGGTTTCCTTCTTTGGCCGAGAGACCCCAGTTGAACTTGACTTCCTTCAAATAGAAAGGCTCTAACCAGCAAATCAAGGGCAAAAGGTTAAAAAATGGCAAAAAAGATCAAGGCAGTGGTCAAACTTCAAATCGAGGCAGGCAAAGCCAATCCAGCTCCACCGGTAGGACCAGCGCTGGGACAGCATGGCGTCAATATCATGGCTTTCTGCAAGCAGTATAATGACCTGACGGCAGCACATGCCGGCTCTATAGTTCCGGTGGAGGTAACCATTTTCGAAGACCGCTCTTTCACCTTTGTTACCAAGACGCCGCCCACAGCCGACCTGCTGAAAAAGGCTCTGGGCACAGAAAAAGGAAGCAACAGCCCCAACCGTAACAAAATTGGCGCCCTCCCACATGATAAAATCAAGGAGATCGCCAAAATCAAGCTAAAAGACCTGAATGCCGTTGACCTCGATGCGGCGATGAAGATGGTGGAGGGCACAGCTCGCAGCATGGGTATCGAGGTCACAAAGTAGGAGCAACATGGCTAAACACGGTAAGAAATACCTGGAAGCAGCAAAGCTTGTCGATAGTGCCAAGACATATGACCCGGAGCAAGCTATCAGTCTTGTCAAAAAAACATCCTTCGCCAAGTTCGATGAGACAGTCGAACTGCATCTGCGCATGGGCGTCGACCCACGCCATGCTGACCAGCAGGTTCGAGGAATTGCCCTTCTACCGAACGGACTGGGCAAACAAGTGCGAGTCCTGGTCCTCGCCCAGGGTGAAGCGCAGAAAATCGCCCAGGAGGCAGGTGCTGACTCCGTCGGCAGCGACGACATGATTAAGAAAATAGAGGGCGGCTGGCTCGAATTCGACATAGCCGTCGCTACTCCAGACATGATGCCAAAGATTGGCAAACTGGGCAAGATTCTGGGACGTAAAGGTCTCATGCCCAACCCCAAGGCAGGGACCATCGCTCAACCTAACGACCTGGCTCGTGTTATTGCCGATTCCCGTAAAGGGCGCGTTGAATTCAAGCTGGATAAGACCGCCATCATCCACACCCCCGTGGGCAAAGTCAGCTTCGATGACAAGAAGCTGCTGGAAAACCTGTCAGCTATTATTGAAGCTATAGTTAAGGCAAAGCCCAGCGGTGCCAAGGGTCAATTCATAAAGAGCGCAACTTTAACCACCTCAATGGGACCAGGTATCAAACTCGACCTAACTCCAACCCTTTCCCTGACCACCTCTTAGCAAATAGCTTCATCCCAATACCAATGATGGTAGATAGCTAAACACGACTGCGCGAAAGGAGGGCCAAATGGTAGGGATTGTTTCCTACGGCGCTTATATTCCCATTTACCGGATGAGCCGTGATATGCCGTGGTTAACCTGGGGTGGCATACCCGTCGGAGGAGAAAGGTCTGTTGCCAACTTCGACGAGGACAGCATCACCATGTCAGTGGAAGCCGGGAACAACTGCCTGCAAGGCTTCGACAGAGGAGAAGTCGACGCCCTATTCCTAGCCTCCACCACTACCCCGTACAAAGAGAAACAGTGTGCCGGCATAGTCTCCGAAGCGCTCGACCTCAAGCGCAATATCAGAACCGCTGACTTCACAAATTCTCTGAGGTCAGCCACCATCGCCATTCGAGCAGCTATGGATGCCATAGCTGCCGGCTCGGCGAAGAAGGTGCTGGTAGTTGCTGCAGACTGCCGCATGGGGCAGCCTTCCACCGAGTACGAGCAGGCATTCGGCGACGGCGCTGCCGCCATACTGCTGGGCAAGACTGACCTGATTGCAAGCATCGATGCCAGTCACACCCACTACGATGACATCATGGACCTATGGCGGTTGGACAACGACCAGTTCGTCAGATTCTGGGAAGACCGATTCATCGTTGAGCATGGCTACCTGAATAACACTGCAGAGGCTGTCAAAGCCCTCATGAAAGAACAGGGGCTGAAGGCAGCCGATATCACAAAAGCTGTTCTCTACACCTTCGATGCCAGAAGACACCAGCAGCTTGCCCGAAACCTGGGGCTAGACTACAAAACTCAGGTTCAAGAGAGCTTCTTTTCCAATATGGGCAATACCGGCTCCGCCTACGCCCTCATGATGCTGGCTGGCGCTCTGGAGCAGGCAAAAGAGGGTGACAAGCTACTGCTCGCTAACTACGGAGATGGGGCTGATGCCTTCATCCTCAACATAACCAAGGGCATCCAGAAACTGGCAACGCGGCGCGCCATTAAATATCACCTGGATTCAAGACTGCCCCTTATGAGCTACGACAAATATCTGCGCTTTCGCGGCATCATCCAGGGATACGCTTTCTTTGAGAATCAATCAGCAGCCACTATCTCATGGCGAGACCGCAGGTGGAATATCAACTGCCGTGGCGGCAAGTGCAAGGTCTGCGGCAATATCAACTTCCCGCCGCAAAGGATTTGCATGTACTGCCAGAGCAAAGACCAGTTCGAGGAAATTCGCCTCGCCGATAGAAGAGGTAAACTGTTCACCTATAGCAAAGATAATTTGGGACCCAGCCTCGATTCACCTGTCATTCTGTGCATCATAAACTTCGATGAGGGCGGTAGATTCTATGCTCAGATGACAGACCGCGACCCCGACAAGATAGAGCATGAAATGCCTGTGGAGCTTACCTTCAGATGGATGCACAGCGAACGCGGTATTCGCAACTACTACTGGAAGTGCCGTCCCCTGCGGGGAGCCTAAGGAAGGTGAACGATGGAAAGCATTAAAGATAAAGTCGCCATAGTAGGCATGGGCTGCAGCAAATTCGCAGAGCACTGGGACCGCAGCGCCTGGGACCTCGTTGTCGAAGCAACCGACGAGGCGTTGAAAGACGCAGGAGTTGAGCTTAAAGACATCCAGGCAGCATGGTCGGGCACACTTGGCTTCGCTGGAGGACAAAGCCTGGCTTATCCCCTTAAACTGGACTACATACCCATTGTCAGAGTGGAGAACCTCTGCGGCACAGGGCTGGAGACCATCAGAGGAGCCACCTACGCTCTTATAGCGAAGGCTTATGACCTTGTCCTCTGCGTCGGCTTTGAAAAGACCAAAGACCGTGGCGTGGGCGGATTAGGCTCAGGAGAGCCTATGGGAGGCACACACCCCGTGTTCGGCATCCAGGCAACCCCCCCAGGACGCTACGCCCTGGCAGCAACCAGATACTTCGCACAATACGGCGCTGAGAAGAAGCATCTGTCTATGATTTCAGTGAAGAGCCACTACAACGGGGCTCGCAATCCCAAAGCACACCTTCGCCGCGAGATAACGCTAGACCAGGCACTGAACGCACCTATTATCGCCTGGCCCCTGGGACTCTTCGACTGCTGCGGTGTAACCGACGGCGCAGCCGCCGCTATCCTCTGCCGCACTGAGGATGCCAAGAAGTTCAGGAGGGATTTCATCACCGTCAAGGCTCTGGGCAACGCAGCAGGACCCGGCTGCGGCAAGATGATGACAACCTACGACTGGGTGCACTGGGAGGAAACCTACAGAGCAACCCAGCAGGTATACCAGCAGGCTGGCATCAAGAACCCTCGCAAAGAGATAGACATAGTTGAATGTCACGACTGTTTCTCTATCGCCGAGCTTATGTGCTACGAGGCTATGGGTTTCTGCGAACAAGGGAAAGCGAAAGAGGATATCGAAGCCGGTACGTTCGCATTGACCGGCGAGGTAGCCTTCAACGCCGGCGGCGGACTGAAGTCGTTCGGGCACCCTGTAGGTGCCAGCGGCGTCAGGGAGGTTTACGAGATATACAAGCAGATCCAGGGCAAAGCCGAGGAGCCATCGCGGCAGCTCAAGAACGTGCAACTGGGCATAGCTCATAACCAGGGAGGGCATCCAGGCACCTTCATGTGCAGCATGGGCATCTTCGGCGTCCCCGGACGCTAGGGGTATTCTCCATGTCATTCTTCGCTTCGCTCAGAATGACACATAACATCAGGTCGTTTAGCAATCGGGGAGTCCAGAGGGGCAAAGCCCCTCTGGTGGGGTTGGGGGGTGTCCCCCAAGACTGGGGGATTCAGGGGGTTGATAAGAAGAAGGAGCGTTCGGCTGAACGCATTGTGGTTTTATTGTGCGACTTGCATAGTTAAGGATTTTAGTTTAAACTATGTAACAACTGAATAACGCTGAAGACAGCGGGTGCCTTTTATGGCTTAATCCTATGCCTGCCGAAGCGAATTTAAGCGACTTCAATCACGTTTGTGGTCCTTATGCGCAGGCATAAGGACCTTCTTTTTGCAGGAGGACAAAGATGCCTACGCAGAGAAAAATCGATACTGTGGAGCAATTGACCGAATTGCTCTCAAAGAACAAATGCATAATCGCCGCTGAGTACAGGGGATTGACCGTCTCCGAGATGTCGCAACTAAGACGCCAGCTTCGCGAGGTGAATACCGAATTCCATGTGGTCAAGAACACGCTCGCCAAATTCGCCGCAGAGAAGGCTGGCAAAGCAGAACTATCGCGATACCTGCAGGGACCGATAGCGCTCGCCTTCAGCAAGGGAGACGCCACTCAGCTAGCGAAAACCCTGCTCAATTATACTCGTACTTCCAAAACCGCCCTAACTATCAAGGGAGGAATCCTCGAGATCCGCGCCCTTACACCCGAGGAGATAGGTAGGCTTGCTACTATGCCCCCCATCGAGGTCATGAGGGCTAAATTACTCGGTATCATGCAAAGCCCCATCTATTCCTTACAAAACGTACTCACAGCCAACCTGCGTGGACTTTGTGTAGTATTAAACGCTAGAATTCAACAAATGGGAGGAACAGCAAATGTCTCATGAGGGAGCCCCCGGAAAGAATCCAGAAGTGGCAAAAGAGGAAGCTGGCGCAGTAGCGGAAGAAGAAAAGGCACATAAGAAGAAAGCTGCCCCCGCTAAGAAAGAAACAAAGCTGACCAAGGACGAAATCATCGCCGCAATCAAAGAGATGACCGTCATCGAGCTGTCAGAGATGGTTAAGGCTTTGGAAGAGGCGCTTGGCGTGAGCGCTGCCGTGCCGATGATGGCTGCTGCTCCTGCCGCCACTGCCGCTGGTGGTGCTGCTGCCCCCGCCGCTGCTGAGGAACAGTCCGAATTCACTGTGACGCTCAAAGAGTTCGGTGCCAACAAGATAAGCGTCATCAAAGCGGTGCGCGAGGTAACCAACCTCGGCTTAAAGGAAGCCAAAGAGCTGGTGGAAAGCGCCCCCAAGACCATAAAAGAGGGCGTGAACAAGGCTGAAGCTGCCACCATCAAGGATAAGCTGACTGCAGCCGGCGCTACCGTCGAAGTAAAATAACCACTGCTATCCATGCTAACTAGATTAGACAAGGGGCTTAAGCCCCTTGTCTAACTCTGTCATCTTAAAAGAGCCTGTGGGGATACAGGGAAAACTCTAAAATCTAAATCCGAAATCCTAAACAAGCATTCAGCTATCAGCCCTCAGCAGTCAGCCAATAAGGGAATCTGAATGCTGCTAGCTGACGGCGGAGAAATTATTTAGGGCTTAGAAATTAGGATCTAGAATTTTTCGACGGGGGTTGAAGAAGTGGAGTATCACCATCTCATGCTGAAATCGCCCTCGCCTACATGCCATAATATGTCCCTCTCATTAAAGAGCTTCCTGTAACAGAACGCCCCAGGGAACGGCTCAAACTCTCAGCAAGGCTTTTGACCAAGTTCCGCGGCTTGGCAGGACTGGCTCGTGCTGGCTTCGGCGAGCTCTGCCAGGAGCGCGGTCTGGGCGAAGCCAAAGCAGCCCAGGTCCAAGCCGCTCTGGAACTGGGGCGCAGACTGATGTCCACACAGTCCGAGGAACGTCCGGTGGTGAAGTCGCCCGCAGACATCGCCAACCTCTTGCAAGGCGAGATGAGCTTCCTGGAGCAGGAAGAGATGCGCGTGGTGCTGCTCAACACCAAAAACCAGATACTGAGCATCCCCAGAGTATATAAGGGCAGCATTAACACTTCGCTGATTAGGGTGAGCGAGCTTTTCAGAGAAGCTGTCAGGGAGAACTGCGCCGCCCTGGTGGTGGTGCACAACCACCCTTCAGGAGACCCTGCACCCAGTCCCGAGGACGTCAAAGTAACCGAGCAGATTGTCAAAGCAGGTAAGCTCCTCGACATCGAGGTGCTCGACCACATCATCATCGGTCAGCAGCGCTACATCAGCCTCAAAGAAAGAGGGCTGGGGTTCGGCTAAATAATTCCCTAGGGGGTGGATTCCAAACCCGCCCCTGCAGGCTTATAATGATACATGAGGGCTTAGCTGTAAGAGGCGACATTCTCCTCAAATCGTTTTGAGAAGGGGAAAGGCTATTATGATGCCGTATCAATCTATCCTGTTTGTTTGCGATGCAAATACCTGCCGCAGCCCTATGGCTGAGGCCATGCTCAAAAAGATGCTGGCTGACCTCGAAGGAAAAGCGAGAGGAATAGATGTTCGCTCCGCGGGTATAGGGACTCAAGCCAGGGACAACAGCGCCATCACATTTGATGCGAGGTTTTTACTGAAGGCAGAAGGGATTGATGCCGAGGACCTCCGCTCTAAAGACCTGAAAAGGCACAAGGAGCTTCTGGAAGAAGCAGATTTGGTACTGACCATGAGCCAGGAGCAGAAGAGAAGGGTACACCTGCTTCCAGAGGCTGACGGCAAAGGTATATTCACGTTGAAAGAGTTCGTGGGAGAAGCCGGAGATATCGCTGACCCCTTCGGCAGAGGGGATGCAGCGTACATCCAGTGCCAGGATGAGATAAGAATGTGCCTGCAAAAGTTAATCCCCCGGCTGCTTCCAAATACATCGCAGTAGGGGCGCGGTAACCGCGTCCAGGGCGAAGGGCCTCTCGCCCCTGCCCTTCGACAGGCTCAGGGCGAACGGATTGCCTTTTCCACCCGCTCCTTTTGGGATGTTATCATCCCAAAGTAACCCCACGAAGCTGTGGATGATAACATCCACAGCGAGCTAAGAACCGCCCAATGAATTGGGCAACTACATAAGGCGAAACAGCGTGTAAGGGAAGCCTAAGGAATGATGCTGGTTCTGGTAGTTAGCCCCTTGTCCTGCTCCTCAAAGGCCCTGTTGATTTCCTCCAGCCTGTAGACTTTTGACAGTATCTTGTTGTAGGGGTACTTATTCTTGGTTCGGCTCAGGAAATCGAGGGATTTCTTCAGAGCTTCAGCAGTGTAAAGAGCCATGCCCATGATGCTCTTGCCATTGATCACCAGCATGGCAGGGTCTATCTCAAAGGTCTTCAGAGGGCTAACGTTGCCCAGCTCAAGATAGCGCCCTCCGTTCCCCAGCATGTCTATGCCCTCGGGGATTACCTGGGGGAAGCCCACAACCTCAACCACAACATCCGCACCCCAACCCCCGGTAAGCTCCTTCACTCTGCCCGACCGCTCGTACGACTCCTTGAACTCCCGCATGTCTATCACTTCGTCAGCGCCGAAGGCTTTCGCCAGCTTGAGGCGCTCCTCGATGCCGTCTATCACGATAACCTTGGCAGCACCCATCTCCCTGGCTACAGCGGTAGCATAGATGCCCAGTCCCCCTGCCCCCTGTATAGCGACGGTCTCTCCGAAGCTAAAGTTTACCTTCTCCAGACCATAGATAACCTCGGAGAGAGCGCAGTTGACAGGAGCCACTACCTCGTCAGGGAGGTCATCGGGCACCTTGAAAACTGTCTGATTGGGCAAAAGGTAATAGTATTCGGCATATGCCCCACGGAAGTGCGGAGGCGGGTCGCTGGGGTTTACCACAGTGAGGTAGGCATTGGGGCAGGCAGCGTCGTTTCCTCTCAGGCAAGCCCGGCAGCGCCCGCAGGGGAGGAAATAGCGATAGACCACCCTGTCGCCTTCCGCCAGCGGCTGCCCCGCAGAGTCGGTGGTAACGCCCGCTCCCAACTGGGCTACTGCGCCTACCATCTCATGACCCAGAATTACCGGCAGCGGCTGCCCTAACATAGCGAGGTCGACATCCCCTCGCCACATGTGGAGGTCTGACCCGCAGATATTCGCTCTCCTCATCTTGACCAGGATAGCACCCGGCTCCGGGTCGGTCAGCGGGTACTCCACAATCTCCATGGGATGTCCCAAGCCCTTATAGATTGCTGCCCTGCCCTTCTTCGTTCTAGACATAGAGCGCCCCTCCTTGACAGTAAAATAAGTCCTGTGCGCTGATTTCAGCATGGCGAGAGGGGTTTGTCAAGGGGAAAAGTAGGGGCAATTCATGAATTGCCCCTACAATTTGTGGTTCGACAGGCTCACCACGAACAGGCTAACATGTAAAACAAAGAGGGGCTCGGCACTG
>Ga0315294_10005087_pt1 | contig 14414 bp, 11 predicted proteins | sample YL17G13_40_MG_FD_203626 | JGI IMG/M metagenome (GOLD analysis project Ga0315294, IMG submission 203626) | Sediment microbial communities from Yellowstone Lake, YNP, Wyoming, USA - YL17G13_40 | ecosystem: Environmental > Aquatic > Freshwater > Lake > Sediment | place: USA: Wyoming | collected... | reverse complement strand
TCCAGTAAAGTTAATGATTCATTTGTTTGACAGTCTTTTATTTTTTGGGTGTCTATTCCCAAACCGCTAGCTACCGCTTCCCAGCAAGTATCAGCATTTTGACTGGAGCAACTTTTGTTTATTTCTTTCAGGAAATTCCAATATTTATCCTTCTGATATTTATAAACACAGAGCTCCCTAACATCCTGGTGAACTTCCTGTATGCCGTGCATTGAGCAATATTTATTATCTTTATCTTCACAAAAGTTTGGTCCCCCGCCACTGTAGTTACTATAAATAACATAATGAGGTTCAATTTCCGCCTTGCTGCCCAAAAGATTTAGTACTGGCACCATAAGTTCTTCGGCCTGATTTCCGTATGGACAGAAAGACATAATAAACAATTTTACATTGGGCTTATCGGTCTTTGGAGTTTCCTGAGGAGATTCCGTCTGTTGTTGGTCTGCTGACGCCTGAGGATTAGCGTCTAAATCAATCGGCTGAGGAAAAAATAATTTCCCATCTTTGGTTGCATAAGTATTAAGCTCCTGATCCTGAATTTTGATTTTTAATTTATATAAACCACTTTCCTCCGCGGCTTCAAGCAAGGAAGCCGTTGCCTGACCCTGAAGAATGTTTTTATTAATAAAGCTGATTGCTTTCTCTCCAACTTGCTGAGCGGTTAAACCTTGCGGTTCAGACTTTCCAAAAGAGAAAGATTTTTGGTTGTTTACGTAAAATACGATCCCTCCAACTATAACAACCACCGCAATAATAATCACGGGGATAAAATTTTTCTTCAGATAGTCTAATAATTGTGTATATTTTTGCATATTTTTGTATACGATTAAATTATTTGTAATATTCTTAGTTTATCATAAATGTTAATTATTGGCAAGACTGGAGGCAAGTTGGGCGGTTTCTAACGGTAGTAATGATCAAAGTATTTTTTTGCTCTTTAATTTCAACACTCTGTTAAGTTCATATTTTATTAAACCCCCATAAGGCACCTCAATATTAGCAATGCCCTGATCAGATACTCTTTCAATGTATTTAATTAAAGCTCTTAGGGCATTATGGCTTCCAACCACAAGAACATTTTTTCCTTTTTTCAGATCCCTCTCGATATATTTTTTATAAAAAGGGACTGCTCTTTTGAACGTGTCTTTCAGGTTTTCTCCGCCGGGAGGACGACTTTCAAAACCCCTTCGCCAGAGCTGAACCTTATTTTCTCCATACTTTCTTTTGGTAATTTTTTTATTCAATCCTTGTAATTTTCCATAATATCTCTCATTTAAGTTGTCCGAAATATAAACCGGGAAATAATTCTTATGTAATTCTTTAAAATGACCCCACTCTTTCATTTTCCCCTTGTCGAGGTGAATAAAGATAGGGTATTTCGGCGTATGTTCCAAAATCCTTAGGACAGTATCTTGATTTCTAAAAAGCGGTGATGAATAAATTACATCGATTTTGTACTTAAAAACTTTTTTTGAGATATTTTTTGCCTTCCTGGCCTCCATCCTGCTCAAAGGCACATCTACCCAACCGGTAAATCTATCTTCTAAATTCCATTGCGATTTTAGATGTCTTAATATAAATATTTTAGGCATATATTTCTTCCTCGATTTTTAATAGTCTATTATATTTTGCTAACCTTTCTCCGCGGGCGGGAGCTCCCGATTTAATAAAGTCAGCTGAAATCCCCACTGCCAAATCTGCAATAAAATCATCATTTGTTTCTCCGGACCTATGAGAAACCATTATTTTCCAGCCAAATGTCCTGGCTAATTTAGCCGCCTGGATAGCTTCAGTAATAGTTCCAATTTGGTTTATTTTGAGCAGCAATCCATTACATAATTTCTTATCAAAAGCTTTTTTCATTCTTTCTGGGTTTGTTGCTAATAAATCATCTCCAATAATTAAAACATTCTTTCCTAATTTTTCGTAAGCTTCTTTAAAGCCCGCAAAATCATTCTCTGAAAATGGATCCTCAATTGATAAAATAGGATATCGTCTGAATATATCCTGATAAAAATTTAAGAGTCGCGGGGAGCTTAGCCTTTTCCGCTCAAAAATATAGAATGGATTATTTTTATTTCCAGATAGAAACTGAGACGCCGCACAATCCAGAGAAATCTTAGTCTTATTGTTATATCCTGCCAGTTTTATAGCCTTCATCAATAAATCAAGAGCACCCCTAGTACTCTTTAGCGGTGGGGCGAATCCCCCTTCGTCCCCAATATTTATTGCCTTCTTGCCGAAACTTTTTAATAAGACTTCTTGGAGGATATGATAAATTTCTGATACCATCTGCAGGGATTTTTTAAAAGTATCTGCTTGGGGCACAACCATAAATTCCTGAATATCTAAATCGTTACCAGCATGAGCGCCGCCATTAATAAGATTAAAACAAGGGGTTGGGAAATTCGTTCTTAATATTTTCTGGCCAAAAATCTGAGAAATATATTCATATAAGGGGATATTCAGGGCAGCAGCTCCCGCCCGGCAAACCGCCATAGAAACCGGCAAGATAGCATTAGTGCCCAGGCGAGATTTATTCTTTGTGCCATCTGTCTCAATTAAAAATTGATCAGTTCTCTCTTGATTATTAACTTCTCTGCCTTTAATCTTTGGTGAAATTTTCTCATTAACATTTCTTACTGCTTTCAAAACTCCCTTACCCTTATATCTCTTCCCGCCATCCCTTAATTCTACTGCTTCATATTTTCCCTTTGAAGCACCCGAGGGCGCTGAAGCAGAAAAAACACCATAATCAGTGGTCAATTCTACTTCTACTGTTGGTTCTCCCCTAGAATCAAGAATTTCTCTAGCTTTTAAATTTTTAACTCTAGATTGTTTTTTCATTTCCCCAAAATTCCATTAATTTTAGCTCTTGTTTTGGGCCCAACCAGGCCTGCTGCGGGACTGCTCGTGGTTGAGATAATACCATATTTCACCTGGAATTTAATTACCGCTCCTTTGGTTAAAGGTCCAAAGTAACCCGTGACTAATCCTTGAAGATAAATATCTGTTCCCTGATTTTTAAGAAATATCTGTAAATATGTGACATCAGTATTTTTCTTACCAAGATATAAGGGTTGGGTGAACTTGTAATTATTTGGTATTCCTGAAATAGGCTTTTTAGTTCCTGGTAAATTAACGGCGATAGAAATTGTTCCAACTTTGGGAATAGTTTGGGCCGAAACTCCTTGAGAATAATTTGGGACTTTGTCATAGGCAAAGATAGTGTAATAGTATGTTTGAGCATTATTCAATTTCGTATCAACAGAACTATTCTTTTTGCCATCGTAAACTAAAGTGCCATCAGTTGGAGAAACAGGATAAGAACTAGTTTTTTTTAGCACCCTTACTCCAACAAAATCAGAGTCAGCGGGATTTTGCCAAGAAAGTAATATCTGGGAATCTCCGGGTTGGGCCTGAAAATCAGTTACAGGTTGTGGGGGTATTGTATCTGTAGTTGGAGGGATATGGCTTCCTCCGCCACCTCCGCCAGGAGGAGGATTTGTTGGGGTTTCAGTAACAAAGAGATTAATTCTCACTTCAGCTACTATTGCCCCTCTTTCTACGATAACTTTGGGATTGTATTGGCCAGGGGAAGTATAACTGCAGACATTATTCACGGTATAAGGATTCTGGCTAGTGTTATCCATTTTTTTTGCATAGCCAGAAGTGATGTTGGTACCAGTGTCTGATCTATTGCAATAGAAAGTATAATTGATATTGCCTTGAGTTGTTCCTGAAACAGTGGCTGTCAAATCAACTCTATTTAAAGGAGCAGTGCCAGAGGAAGGATTAGCGGCTAAAGACACTGAGAGGGTTTTCGTGGGTGGAGTTAGAGTGGTGGTTGATACAACATTTGATATTTCTGACCAGTTGGGAACTTCATCTGAGGCTTTTATAGAAAAGTAATAAGTAGTAGAAGGCGAAAGGCCAACAAGAGTAAAGGATTGAGATATCCCATTTATCTGAGGGATTGGTTCACCGCTAACTTGAGTAGCTAGATTCCAGTTTGACTCAGCAATTGTTGAGGTTGAATATCTAATATCGTATTGATAGGCAATTCCTTGATTGCCATCGTCTCCGGGTGCAACCCAGGAAAGGTCAACTGAGGTTTCGATAATATTAGATGCCGTTAAATTAGTAATTTTAGCAGGTGGAGTGGTATCAGTTTGAGGGGGAGACGTAGTGGTAAAGGTATAATTTATTGATACAGATTGGTTGCCAGATCCGTCCTTTGAGATAACTCTAAAGTTATATAAAGCACCAGGTGAAAGAGTAGACAAGGTCTGGGAATGAGAGGTTGTTAAATTAGAATCAAGAGTTGTCTGACTTCCATATGATGTAGTTAGGCCATATTCTATCTGGGAAGTAGCTGGTTCATTGGTTTGCCAGGCAATAACAGCTGAGGTCTGGGTAATATTAGAAGTTGAAATATTTGAAATAATTGGAGAGGTAGTATCGCTGGGATTATTGACTGATATTGTTGCAGTCCGAGCTTCTGCGGGTAATGCTGTTCCCCGTTCTGCAATAACTTTTGCGGTATAGGTACCTGAAGTAGTGTAGGTATAAGAAACAGTTTGAGGATCAGTATTTACTGAATTGCATTTGTAACCATTTGTATTGGAAGAACAAGAGCCAGCACTGGGAGCAGGAAGAACCCCACAAGCTACTTCTGCTGTACCGACATTTATTGAAGTATTTGTGCAATTCCACCAGAAACTATAGCTAATTGTTCCTAAAACTGTCCCGGAAACATCAGCAGAAAGAGTTGTAGTTAAGGGGACTGTTCCCGATGAGGGATTAGCAGTAAGATTTACAGAGAAAGACGCAGAAGGAGCAACGGTAATTACAAGTTGAGGAGGAAATGCACCTTCTTTTGAAGAATACCATGCTCCATCAGTAGAAGTAGAAGTTACTTTGAAGCTTACAGTACCATCACCCAGGATAGCAGGGGTAACATCAACTTCGTACCAATTATTTTGAGCTACGCTACCCAAAGAAGCTAATAAGGTGGCATTAGCAGCAGGGGCATTGTTCCAAGTTACAGTTCCTTCGTTCCATGATGTATCTGTGACTCGATAAAAATCCCCTCCTTTCGCAGAAAGATTTGTATTATAGAGACGGAGTTTAGCACTTGTAACATGCCCTGAACCAATACCTGAAACAGCGAATTTTAGAAGAATATTTTGGATAGGACTATTATCAACCTCTAAATTAGTATTCGAACCAAAATTGCTAGTAGGTAGATCAGCTTGGATATAAGCATCGCCAGTGGGATTGAAGGTTAATGTTTGGGTTGTCGTTGCTGAAGGCGTGGTGATTGTTACAGTATTTGATGGAGTTGAAGAATTGCCTGCAGTATCCTGAGCAACGACATAATAACTATAAGTAGTATTTGGTTGAACTGTTATGTCGGAATAAGAGGTTGCTGAAGAAGTGGAAATTTGGGTACCGCCTCTAAATATTTTGTAACCTGCGATGCCAACGTTATCGGTGGAAGCGGTCCAAGAAAGATTTACTTGATTAGCGTTGGGCGCAACGGCGGTAAGATTAGTTGGGGCGATTGGCGGTTGAGTATCATCTATGGGGATAGAAGTAGGCGTCACACAGTTGCTCGTTCCGGAATCGGTAAAGTTGCCGGCGATTGGTATAAATTGCCAGTCGTAACTAGTTGAATGGAGGGTAAGCTTCAGAACACCATTCGCACCGTTCGCGCCATCCCCGCGAACCTGGCTATTGGGCTGGACGACCCAGGTTTGGGTGTTAATTCTACCCCCAGTACCAACTACAAATTCTCTAATTCCCTTCGGATCTGCGACCCCGCCTGGGTTCTGGAGGGCAAATCGCTCATAGTCATGCGAATGGCCGTTCATGACAACATCAACATCGTAGTCGTAAAGCGTCTGCCAAAATGGTTGCATAAAGGTTTGGTTGCCGTGCTGACCGGAGCTGAAGAGTGGGTGATGCCAGTAAGCGGCGGTACACACCTTATCTTTATTAGTCTCAAGATCAGCGTGCAGCCACGCCATCTGACGGTCCCATTTTTGCTGGGTCGTACCCGTACCGCAGGCGTCTCCCCTTGTACAGTTGCTATTCAAAACCACAATATGCCACGAACCAAGATTGTAGCTATAATAACCCTTATCACGATCGCCTGCTGGACCGGTGAAGTTGCCAACCCCGTTATAATAGTCAAAGTAACCATTTCCATAAGATGTAGTGCCGTCAAGATATGGCGCATAGTCATGGTTACCGGTAGCCGGACGTATATAAGACTTAAAACGACCCCAGGATTTGTCGAAATAATCGGTGTAGTAACTGTAAGGTGCGTAGGCCTCGTTCACGTTATCGCCGGCAGTAAAAACGTGGGCATCGGCACCAGCGTTAATCAAGTTCAAAATGAGTTGGGCTGTCTCCATATCCTTTTGAGGAGAAGTGGGCGGAACCCAACCAATATCGCCTGCTCCTACCAATATTGGGTCAGTAGTAGGTGGCACAACAGTACCACTCTCAAGCGAAGGTAGAAGTTGGTTTAATGCATCAACATAAGCATTTTTAAAGAGGACACCGTTAGGATCAAGAGTTGCATTACCAGTGGTGGTTTGGATTACCTGGTCACCAGGTTCAACAGAACTTCCCTCTCCCCACTCATTCCAAGTCTCGGTTAGTTTCCAAGTGGCTGATGAAGCAACCATCGCGGAAACGGCGCTGCGGAATTCCGTCAAATTACGGGGTAAGCGAACTACTTCGCCATCTTTCCAAAAACCAGGGCTGACTGCGTATGAGTAGGACGCTTGGTTGTCGCTGCGGGCAGCTGGAGCGTACTGATGCCAGCTGTCTGGCTGATTTGGGTCGGTTTTGTAGCCAGTATAAACCTTAAGGACTATATAAAAACCCGTTTGGCTCCGTGCTTGGGCCCAGCGGCTCGCCATATCCGCACCGTCAGTGGCATCGGCATAGACAAAAACCACTGGCTTGCCGCCAACCCTTAGATAGGCTGGTTGGTTAGCGTAGTTTGTTTTGATGTAATTTAAATCATTGGCAATACTAGTAACTGTTGGATTGCCTTGGCTTTCGGCTTCATAATAGATTGCCCAACGAAGATTCGGGTAGGGATTGTCGGCGCGGTTCATCACGTCAGTAATAATATGCCGAAAGGCGGTGTCGGTCCTATGCCCTTGACCCCACCAAGAGCTAATTGCTACTTCCTGTTTTGCTTCAGCCATTTTACGAAGCTGCCAATAGATGGTTGTATCATCATTAGAACTATAAAGCTCATTAGGTGGATCGAAGGCGGAAGTATTTACATCGGGTAAATAATTAGAGAACCAGTTTTGCGGGGCAGAATGACCAATACTATTCCAAATACCCCAGCTATTATCAGTCTTTTGATTCTGAAACCAAGGATAAAAAAAGGTAGCATAATAAGGTGCCGAAGGCTGAAATTCAACAGCCAGCACATTATAGATCGGAAAAAATAAAAGGAGGCTTATAATAAAACCTAGATGAAAAAATAATTTTTGTTTTTTAAAATAATAGGTCATAATTTACTATTAATATTATTTTTAAGAAATGAATTTTGCAAATTTGCAAAATACTAAATCAAAAAAATAAATATTTTTTAATAATTATTATCGGCACAGGGAACGTGGGGGCCGGGACCAAACTGAATATTGTATCCGGAAAGGATCCCGCTAATACAATAATCAGCAGTAGGTTCAGAGAATTCTGAACCAGTTGGACCTCCACACCAATCAGCAGCGCGTGGCATGCGCATAGGATCGTTATTATTCTCCAAGTTTGCGCAAAGGATATAACCGCATGTGACACCAACGGGACAATCAAGGCCGTAATTAACATGAGTAGGCCCTATTGGCCCTGAAGAAGGCTCGTACATATAATAATATTTTTCTGTGTTGAGTGGGTCAACTGGCAAAAAGGGAATAATTCCTTTTGCTACAAGATCAGAAAGACCACCAGCAACCCAGTTTCCTCCTGCGATTACAGTACAACTATCTCCTTGGCTCGTGTCGCATTCGGAAAGATCAGGAGGGTATGTGTCGTACGTTAAAAAATAAATTTCTATGGCATTAGCAAACGATCGTAATTCTATTTTACGCCTTACATCCCTTGCCTTTGCCCGCACCTGCCCTATAGAAACTAAAATAATTCCAGTCAAAATCCCAATTATAGCAATTACAACCAGAAGCTCAATTAAAGTAAAACCGCTTTTATGGTTTTTGTAGGTATTCATAAGCAGAAAGTGTGGCTTTTGCACCCTCGCCAGTTGCCACGACTATTTGTTTATACTTAACATCAGTAACGTCGCCGGCAGCAAAAAGACCTGGAGTTTTTGTAGTGTAGGTTTTTGGATCAATTTTAACCTCGCCCCATTGATTAAATTCTACTAAATCTCCAAGAAAAACAGTGGCTGGCAAAGAACCAATCTCAACAAAAACTCCTTGAACTTCAATTTCTTCTAATTTGCCAGAAGTTTTATCTTCATAAATGATGCTCTCAACAAAATCTTTACCCTTGATTTCTTTAACGACGGCATTAGTAATTACCGAAACTTTACCGCTTTCTTTAGCTTTCTCTTGGGAGGTTTCGTCGGCCTTAACTTTCTGGCCAAATTCTAAAATATAGATTTTTGGTGAATATTTTACTAAATCTAAAGCTGTCTCAAAGCCGGAATTGCCACCACCAACAACTGCCACCACTTTATCTTTAAATAATGGCGCGTCACAGGTGGGGCAAAAACTTACACCCTTTCCTACGAACTTTTCTTCGCCAGGAACTTTAAGGGGTCTTGGATTCCTGCCAGAAGTAACAACCACAGATTTTGATTGAAAATTATTATTCTTGCGAGTTGATATTTCGAATATTCCATCTCTCTTCTTAATTTCTTTTACCTCCTCCTCTTCTATCTTGATATCAAACCTTTTAAGATGCTCTTTGAAGCTCTTCAGCAATTCTATTCCAGGAATCCGATAATTACCCGGCCAGTTTTCAATATCGCCAGCCTTGCCAACCTGACCAACAAAATCTTTAGTTAATAAAAGAGTATTCAGTTTCTTCCTGGCTCCATAAATCCCGGCAGTAATTCCTGCCGGCCCTCCTCCTATTATAATTAGATCATAGAGTGTGTTGCTCATTGTTTATTGTTCACTGTTTATTTTAAGTTAGTGTGTTGCGCAAGTAATACAGGGATCATAAGCCCTGATTAACATTGCGATTTTTTGCTTTTTTTGTTCTATATTTAGTTTATGCCAATCTTTTAATTTTTCAAAATCTTCTAAGTCTTTTTCGAGGTTAGCCAGATTTTGGACAGTGGGAGTAATTATATTGAGATCAGAAACTATACCGTCTTTGGTAACCGTAACATCGTAAAAAAGAGTTCCCCTGGGAGCTTCTATTGCCCCAACCCCCCTACCATCCTTAAAGATAATTTCTTCCATTTTTTCTTCTGCAATTCCCTTTTTCAAAATTTCGCCTATAATTTTAATCGCTTCCTCTAAAAAATGCGCTACCTCTATTGCCTGAGCTAATATATTATAGAAAGGGTTAAAATAGTGATTTTCGATTCCGGATTCGACAAAAATCTTTTTAGCTATTGGGTTTAAATATTGATTATTAATTTTTATTCTGGGTAAGGCACCAACCATATAACTATCTCGATAATATGTACGTTTAACCACGCTCTCTGGAGTTTGAACCTCTTTTATCTTCTTAAGGAATTCTTTTATTTCCAGCCCATCTATTTTTCCTCCATAATAACCGTACTCTTGATTATCAGTTAAACAGATATAATCTGCTTTTCTTTTATATTCTGGATAATTGAGTTTTGTAAAAAATCTAGCAAATTGTTCAGCCTGCGGTAAGGTATCAAGGCAAATTTTATTAAGTTCTTGCAGGTCTTCCTTCTTTGGTAATTTTCGGAAACCGCCAACAGCAGGCGTTAGAGGATGAACCGCTCTTCCGCCAATAATATCTGAAATTTTATTTGCAGTATCTCTTATTTTTATCGCCCAAGAAGTTTCTTCAGGATATTTTTTTATTAATTCAATATCTGACTTAATGCCAAAAAAATCAGCAGCAGAAAAGAATAAAAGATGAAGACTGTGACTGCTTATTATCTGACTGCACATCATTAATTTCCTCAAGAGAATAGTCTGTTCAGATACTATTATGCCTAAAGCAGCTTCTATGGCCTTAACGCTAGTTAGATAATGAACAATTGGGCATATACCGCATATTCTAGAAGCTATTTCTGGTAGTTCCTCGATTTTTCTATTCCTAAGGATACCCTCAATAAGCCTTGCACCTTCTTCAACTTCAATTCTTGCTTTCTTAATATCTCCTTTTACAATATCAGCCAGAAAACTGGCATGACCTTCAATTTTCGCAATATAATCAATTTTTATTTTCTCGTGCATACCCCGTAGGAAACAAAGTATTTTTCGTTATTTAGTGAATAATTCTTTAAAAAGGTATTTTAATCGATTTCTAGAAAATAGTCTTAGCAATCCAGTCTAAAAATACTTTACTAAATTATGTTTTATAATTATCTCGAAAGGTTGTTGGTAAAACTTAGGTATTATTCTTTCTCACGCCCCGAAGAAAATTTACGTAAAACATAATATTTCCTACGGGGCATTGTATTATAAAAAATAATCTTTAGCTCCAAATCTCTCTAAGATAGATAGGGCCTCTTTTTCTTCATAATTCTCTTTTAATCTTAATTTAAGGATACCAAGACCGATTTTTTCTTTTAGGGGACCTCTGCAGGCATCGCAGAGAAATCCTGATTGCGGGCATGGAGCTCCGCAGCCCGCTAAAGTTATCGGCCCAAAACAAATTTTACCTTTATTTAATAAACAACCATTATTTCTCAACGGACATTCATAACAGACTGGTTTTTTGGGAATTTCAGGAACTTTTCCCTCAATAAATTCTTTCATTAACCTTAAAAATTCCTCTTTGTTTATGGGACAACCGGGAATTTCCAGATCAACTTTGACATATTCTTTTAATGGCCGGATATCTGGATTGTCGATACCGTCTGGTTTTTCATAAACCTTGCGAATAACCTCATTCTTATCTAAATAGTTTTTAATTTTTGCTATTCCTCCGAGGCACGCACAAGCCCCTAGGGCAACCAGAATTTTTGATTTTTTCCTGGCATCTTTTAATCTTTCTAAATCTCTTTTCGTAATCGGACAACCTTCAACGATCGCAATGTCATACTCTGAAGATTTTGGCAGTTCTTCAAAAAGCTTAAAATCAACTAATTCAATTTTAGATACCAAATCTAGAAATCTTTGGCCTAAATTAAAAATTTGGACCAAACATCCCTCGCAGTCGGTAATCGTTAAAATCGCTACTTTCAATTTATCTGCCATTATTTTATTATAACACTTACGTTATTTTATTAAAATAAATAACCATTTAATTAAAAACAAAAAAGTCCCGTCAGCGGGACTTCGTTAAAGAACGATTAATGGTATCCAAGGTTTGCTGGGTATATTTTCGGAGATTTTTTTCGTCTCGTTCGGTCAAGATTTGAACCAGCTGATTCCAGTGAAATGACACCTGCTGGCCAATATTCAACTGAGGTATCAAATTCTTATCCCAGTCAATATATTTTTTTTCTGGATCACCTAATCGATAATTTCCATCAGCTACCAAGGGCCGATAAAAAACCTTTACTCGCTTTCGTTGAGGTTCCAACTTTGTTATTCTTCCAAAACCTATTCGACAGAGATCAAGTAATGCCCCTCTGAGAACCACTCTGCCGGTTATTGAACCCAAAACGAGGACATGAAAACTGTGATGAGGTATGGAACCCCCGGGAATTTCATTGGCTTTCTTCTCTGCAATCTCTTTTGATAAAAGTCCTGGTCTGGAAAAATCCGTAATAATCATATTTTTAAGAGCTTCGGTTGATACGCTATCTAAAAGATCATTCCCAATCCAGTAGGCGCTAACTACTCTTTCATCAAAAAGATCTTTAATCTGATTGTTCTCGGCAATTAGTTTATAGTAAGGATAAGCGCCTTCAAATCCTTCTAAAATTTCTTTAACTTTTTCCTCTGAGATATTTTTGCCGGTAAGATAGTCTAATAAAATTTTTGTGGCTTCTTTTTCTTGAGGGCCGCAAAATCCAAGTTGATGAGGTTTAATGCCATAAAGAGCAGCGACCTTAAGCCCTGACATATATTACCCTCCTTGCTTCCCTGATTATTTGCCAAATTTGCTTTAAACCAAGAATATATATTATACAAAGAACTATTAGAAATCCAGCTAAAATCTCCTCAAGACTAACCCTTCCCCCGGAAAATAACGAAAGTAAAGTTGTTATCGGTGAACCCAAAAGTAAGATTACCGTGGCTTGAGATACAGGAATATATTTTAGACCGCTATACCAGGTTATTACATAACCAAAAAGCAAGACAGAAGTAATCAGAACCCAGCGAATTTGTATAATATTAATATTGGCCACAAGAGACAATTGACCAGTTACAAATAAAAATAAGAAAATAAATAAAGCCCCGAAAAACATCCTAGCCCAAGCAACGGTTCTCCCTTGAATCTCTTTTAAAGCATACTTGGAAATTATACTTTCAACAGCCCAAAATAAAGTGGCCAGAATAACGAAAAAGTCGCCCTGGTTCAGGGAAAATGATAATTTTTTTAATAAAATTAAATTTCCTAAAATCAAAAATAGGCCGCCGATTAATATTCTTTTATCAATTTTTTCTTTTAAAAATATAACTGCCAATACTGTAACGTAAATAAACATTGTTTTATGGAAGAAAGAGCCTTGAGCGGCAGAAGTCAAAGAAAGCCCTTTGAAAAAAAGCAGAAACGGGATGCTGCCCCCGATTAGTCCGATGGAAATCAATAAAAACCACTGCTTTCCCGTCAGGCTCTTTAGTGTTTTTAAATCTCTCAATAAAAAAATAAAACTAGTTAGTAACAGAACAACAACTAAGCTTTTCAACCCGGTAAAAATATAGGGGTTAATGACATTAACCCCAAATTTATTAATAAAGACAGAAAAACCGGAAATTATAGCAGTAAGAAAAACTAAAAAGTATCCCCTATTCATAATTAACTTTTTACTAAATTTATAATCTCTTCTGCTGATTTTTTATCAATCTTCCTGACAATAAAATTATTCTGCAAAATTACATAATCCCCCACCTTTAAATCAATCAAAGAACCCTGAACTTCTTTTTCCTCCCCCAATTGCTTAACAGTAATCTTCCCTTTTTCTAATAAAACTATTTTCGACGGTATCGCCAAACACATTATTATTATTTTAGAGCCTCAGGAATTGATGCGATTAGGTCGGTAGCCATTAAAGACTCGCCGAATTTCTGAGAAGCAATTTCTCCTGCAATACCATTAATGTAGGCTGCGGCCTGGCTGGCTTCAAAAGGTGAAATCCCCCGAGCTAAAATAGCTCCAGCGATTCCAGCTAAAGTATCGCCTGTTCCGCCAACCGTCATAAAAGAACTGCCGGTTTTATTTAACGCTACTTCTTTACCGTCAGAAATTATATCCGTGCCACTCTTAAGTAAAATTGTTGTTTGTAACCTCTGAGATTGTTCCTGAACTATTTTTATTCTTTCGTCGTCCGAAAGATCATCCACCTCCTTTTTGGTAAGCACAAAGAATTCATAAAGATGCGGCGTAAATAAACAGTTTTTCCCAGAAATTACGCTTGGTTTTTTACCAACAGCGTGAATGGCATCAGCATCAATTACACAAGGAACAGAAATTTGGGATAAGTATTCTAAAATCACTTCCTGGGTTTCTTTTGATCTTCCAAGTCCTCCACCAATAACTACTGCTGTTTTTCCATGGGATATAATTTTAGCAGCTTCTGTCATCTCAAGTAAAATTGCCAGGTGTTTCTTTGTTAGCCAGTCGCCCTTTAGAGGATAAGCCGCTAAATCAGGCGTGAAAGAAGCTATAATGTTAGCTGCTCTTTCTGGCGCAATAATTCTCACCATATCAACTCCTGCCCTAAAAGCAGCCAAACCAGAAAGAGCGGGAGATCCAGAATAGAATTCTGAACCGCCAATTACAAGTAAAAGTCCGTATTCGTATTTCTTTCCTACCATTGGCCTTGGTTTATAAATGTTTTTTAGGATTTCTTTGGTTACTTCAATCATAATCTCTTGAAGCATGAAACATAGAGCATGGAACTTTATGGGTCTCAAACTATAAGTTTCAGAATTAAGTTATATCTTTTAAATATTGTTTAATTTTGGGCCCAAATTCAGAGTTTTTTAAGGAAAAGTAAAAATTTGATTCCATCCAGCCAAGTTTATTACCGCATTCCAGCCACTTTCCTTCAAATTCATAGCCATAAATTATTTTACCATCTTTTATCATTTTAT
>Ga0315294_10005086_pt1 | contig 14415 bp, 3 predicted proteins | sample YL17G13_40_MG_FD_203626 | JGI IMG/M metagenome (GOLD analysis project Ga0315294, IMG submission 203626) | Sediment microbial communities from Yellowstone Lake, YNP, Wyoming, USA - YL17G13_40 | ecosystem: Environmental > Aquatic > Freshwater > Lake > Sediment | place: USA: Wyoming | collected... | reverse complement strand
GCCCGAGCGCCGCTGGGGCTACATGTGGTATTGCAAGACTCCCGCCGACTTGCTGACCAAGGCTTATCCGGCATGGCAGAGGAAATGGGCGCCGGGGAAGAACGTCCTGACGAAAGGAACTCCGCAGTAGCGGACAACCAAGGAGTGTCTTATGAACCGGCACCATTGTGTTCTGAGTGTGGCGACGATTCTGCTGGCGTTGTGTACCACTGTCGAAACAGCGACGGCCGCCGAGCAGGGACAGGCCGAACTGGACGCGGTGATTGCGAAGCTCGATCGCACGTTGTTGGAACAGAACGAACGGGACATCCGGGCGTGGCTCGATGCGCGAATCGCCGCAACGGGGGATTTCGGCGTTTATTCGTTTGGCTATGACTGCGTCCAGGTCAAGGGAGACGCGGCCACGGTGGATTTGAACCGCGGCGCGCTGGCCGACTCTGCCGCCCAGTTCATTCGCGCCTACGAGATGTTGGGCGAACGGAAATACCTCGATGCCGCTCTCAAGACGGCGGATTTCTTCCTCCAAGTGCAGCAACCCGCCGGGCATTTTCCCACCGGTGCCACCATCCAACGCGGTGGCAAGGCAACGGCTGGCGGCGGAAAGTGCCCGCTCTACGAGGTCCGCATGGAAGACGGCTATCAGTTTCGTCCCTTCGCGCTGCTGATGCACGCGCACAAGCTCACGGGCGAGAAGAAGTACTTCGACGGCGCGAAAAAGCTGGCCGACCTTGTGACTCAACGCATGCAGGATCCCGAGTGGGGTTGGTGCGCCACCGAGTTCGACACGCGCGTCCAGGGCGCCGCCGGCAAGCAGGAGGAGTCCCACGGCACCTATGGCGTTCGCGGCGGAGGATCCTACGCCGACTCCTGCACGACCGACGGCTTTCGCATTTCCGTGATCATGTATCACGCCACCGGCGATAAGACCTATTTGAAAAGATCGGCCATGTTGGGCAAGTGGCTCTTCGCCACGCAGCTCGGCAAAGGCGAGGTCCGCGGCTGGGCCGACAACTACAACGCCAGGAACGAGCCGGTTCCCGCGCGGCGCCGACGAATACTATAATACGCCTTAGTACATCTTCGCGTAGCAGGCCTCCCAGCCCGCCGCATCTCCTGCACGACGTTCTTCGCCACGATCGGCTCCCTGGAACACAGTTGCATGCTCCCACTGTCTCCCGACGCCGATCGGGGCCACTCGGCGTTTGTGCGAATCGCGCTGTCCAGGTCGTCAACCCCTGTACGTCTCCACGCTGAACGCAGCGATGAAAAACCCCCTTGCGAAGGTCGCCATCGCATCGCCCGGCATGCCTCCTGCCGCACAAGAAGCACCCGGCAAGCATGCTCCTGCCCCTTCACCGTACGAGATCGCGGCAGGCGGTGGCGCCCAGGCCCGCTTCTGGCGGGTCTACGGGAGGTACGCGGCCAGGAAGTCACGCGGCGAGACCCGCAGCCTCGATGATCACCTCGAATTCGCCTTGGCGGCCTACGACGCCGGGCGGCTGCCCGCGGAGGCGGTCACGTGCCTGGCCCTGTTTCTGATCGACCGGAAGGACGTGGATCCCCGCGTACAGAAAGCCTACTCGCAGGACTTCCACGAACGGTACGAGGCCATTCGACGGGCCTTCGGGCTCGGAGTTCTGTTTCTTCCATGACCCCGCCAAGGCCAAGGAGCGCGAAGCCGCGCAGCGCGCCGGTTCCTCGAGCCGTGGAATCGCCCGAACGCGGGAAGGTTGTCGGAATCCCCTCTCTCGGCGGCCTGCACCCCCGCCACACACGGGCCGCGTGACAGATCGGTTGACGTGCCTGCAGCCTGTTCACCAGAACCCCCCTCTGCGTCAAGTGCAGACAACCGTTGATTTTGGGCCTTCCGCGGGCCAATCTGCCAGGTCGGTTGAACCCATGGACTCCGAACAGGCCCACCAGGTTGCCTGAACCATCACGTTCGTGGCGCCGGGTAAGGGTTTCGGCAGGGGCCGGGCCACCTCTTTCCACGGCCAGAAAGAACTGTTGCCGCACCCGGGAAAACACCGCTCCGAGATTTGCCTTCGCCCGGATTCTGTTGTATACTGTTCAGAGGGCTGAACCTGCGCTTGCGCTGTCCTGCGGCTTTCCGGGGTACGAGTGGGTGTCATTCTAAGGTCATACGGGCAAGGGCGTGATGGCGGTCGAAGTATCCACTCACGTCTTCGGGCCGTCAAGGGGCGCTTCCTCCGCGCGCAGCGGAAGCGGCGCCGGCACTGCACAGGGTCACACGGTTACGTCCTGTCACGTTCAAGGAGAGATGCGATGAAACGCTCGATTCGATTCGCCAGCCGGTTGTTCGCCCTTCCTCTGCTCGCGGCGTTTGCCGTCGTGCTTGTCGCGGCGATGGCCGGCCCGGCCCAGGCGCTTGTTCTGGACGGCACCCCGCAGACCTACTCGGGGACGCCGAGCGGAACCTCGACTCCAGGCATCAATGGAACCTACTTCGAGGGCTTTACCGGGTACGACCCCATACTGAACCTGGACGGGGCCACCTACTTCGAGTCCACGACTCGCTGCTTTACCGGCACCCAGGGTCTTCTCAATCTGACAGCTACCACGAGCGTGGTTAATTATATGGGCGTAGTCCAAGGCTTCAGCATGTTGAGTGTCCCCGGCGATCATTTCTATACGGGCTGGAGCGGCACCTTCACTCCGCAGGATAGCGGAACTCACTGGTTCGAGTGGCACAACGACGACCGCGGCACCATGTACATCGACATTAACGGCGATGGAATATTCCAAAGCACCGACCGCGTGGGCCTCATCGATTGGAATAGTAACGCCTCCGTGGAACTAACAGAAGACATCGCCTATAACTTTATTTACATGACGGCAGACGGCGGTGGCGGTTATAACAATGATTGGTACATGAGAACGCCCACCCTTACCTCAAACACGCGGCCCAATGCCAGCGATTCCGCCCAGGCCGGCATGTGGAATGTCGGCAGCATTACCTACGGCCCGCTCGACTTCAGCGACGAAGACTTGATTGTCAACGCCACTACAACGCTTACGCTGAATTCCAGTTCGAACGTGCCCTTCAGATTGTTGCTCGCGAACGATGGCACGGCAACGATTAACGGCACTTTGCCTTCTATCAGTTTCACAGGCACCACCGTGGCGGCCGCAGCGACCAGCGGTATCTCGACTGCCGCCAGCGTCACCCTCGGGCCCGTCACCATCGGCAACGGCAGCACGCTGATAGCGACAGGCACCGGCGCCAAGACCGCGACCAGCATCACGCTCAGCGGGGCCACCGGCGGCATCACGGCCGGCGGCACCTTCAACATGGGAACCTACAGCGACGGCGGCAACGTTAAGACGCTGACCCTCGGCGGCACGGGCACCAAGGTCATGGACAACAGCGGCGGCCTCATCGTCGCTGGTAACACCACCCTCCGCCTCGTCGGCGGCACACTAGACACCACGTCCACCGCCTCCAGCGCCAATGATCCCCTCGGCGGCTCCATGGCGATCGAACTCAGCGGTGCGAAGTTGAAAATGTCGGGTCAGATAGTGACCTCCACCGGTGCACTCCGTGCGGGGCTCTATTACCACAACGATTGGGATCCCAACAAGTTCATCGGTTTCCATCGATCCGATAGCGATCTCAGCGAGACTCCTTCCCTGACTGCCGTCGACACCGGGCTGGGCAATTCCAACGGCCCAGGCATCAATTACAACGGCAATTTCCAGACCTTGTTCCCGGGCATGCCATCGACCGATCATTTCTCGGTCGCGTGGACCGGCGAGTTCACGGCCAAGACGTCGGGGAATCATACCTTCCAATCGTACTGGGGTGACGACGCCTGGAAGATGTACATAGATTTGAACCAAGACGGAACTTTCACGGAAAATGAGAATCTTGGCGGCACCGCGATCAGCCTAACCGAGGATAGGACATACAAGGTAGCGTTCGGTTTTGCGGAATGGGAAGGCGGCGAGAACGTCGGCTACCAGTTCTGGAGCCCGACCATTGGGGATTGGCGGAATGTCAACCCAGCCGCTGGCGAACAGGGCGGGATGTGGAGTTATAGCACTATGGGTGCCCTGGACATGACTGGCAGGACCGTACAGGTTGACGCCGCCTCCGAAATCAACATGGTGACTGACTCGGGCGTTGCTTTCGGCGCGTTGACCGTGAATAACGGCGTGGTGACCATCACCGGCACCGTTCCCTCCACCAGCTTCGCCGGCACGACTGTGGATGCGGCTGCCACTCTGATCGGCTTCAGCGGCGCCGGCACCATCGACGCCGGAGTTATCGACGGCAACGACGCCATCGGCACCTTCGTCAAGGCTGGCGGCGGCACCCTGACGCTCAATGCCGGTAACACCGGCCTGGGCAACATGGTGTTCGACGTCCAAGGCGGCAACCTGATCGCCGTCGCCTCAGGCAGTTTCGGCGGATCTGCCGCCGCGCAGCTCTCCGGCGGCACGCTGAAGCTCTCCAGCGCCGGCGGCACTACGGCATACGACATTGGGCTGGACGTGACGATGAATAGCACACTGACGGCCGGCAAGGCCGCCGGTGGGGACGATAGTCAGACTGTCGACCTGGGATCGGACAGCAAGTTGCTGACCGTTCGCAATGGCAAGACCCTGGCGGTGAATGCGACCGACAGCTATGTGTTGAACATCAACAACAGCGTTGCCCTCGAAGACAACGCCACGATGAATTTCAACGCCGCGAATGGAAATATCAAGAACATCGGCGCGGCCGACCTGTCGATGGGCGACAACTCGACCATCAACCTCAACGCCGGCACCCTGACCACCGACAAGGCCCTGGACGTCTACAACCTGAACCTCAACGGCGGACTGCTTACACAGGTCACACCGCAGGATCTGAACGTGCGCGGCACGCTCAAGATCGACAACTCGGCCACCAATCTGGAGATCACCGGCGCGGCCAGTCTGACGACGACCTCCAGCGCCACCATCAATCTGGTCAACGGAACTCTGACCACAGATAAGGCCCTCAGTGTCGGCAACCTGACAGTCGAGAGCGGCGGCACGCTCAACCGGACGGGCGACCTGGAGTCTGACCCCGCTAGCAGGGACGTCTCGGTCAGCGGCCAATTGCGTCTTGCAAACAAATCCTTCAGCACTGTCGGCTCGACGCTGAGCGTCAGCCGCATCCAGTTGGAAGGTTCTTCAACGCTCTCCTACGACAATGAGTTGACCTTCAACCAATTGTGGATGAATAGCAGCACCACGCTCAATCCAGGTGCCAACACGACCATCAACGGCCAGATCGAGTTGTATGACAACTCGCAGGCCGACTTCAGCGGTGTCACGCTGACCGTTCCCAACTGGCAAAACCTTTATGTTCACGGTACCTCCCAACTCAAACTCAAGGCCGGAACTACCCTCAACGTCAACTACGTGCAAATCTGGGATGGCCAAAACGGCGGCACACCAATTTCCGGCACTGGTGCCAATGTGGTGTTCAGCGATCGCTTGCAACTGATGCGCGGCGTTTATGGTGTCAACTTCGTCGCCGCGAACGAAAGCACGGACCGGAGGATGTACATTTGGAACGACGGCGAGCATGTTTTCACCGGCACGAACACCTATAATGGTCGGACCGAAATCGGTGGTGGCGAAAACAGCGTGATGGTGGCCAATGAAGGCGTCGGATTGCCTACCACATCGACGGTTAGTTTCCAAGACGGCATTTGGGGTACCAGCGGCAGCATTACGCGCACGATAAGCAGTGACCACGGCGGCAATGTAGTGTGGGACGGTTGGGGCGGTTTCGCCGCTTACGGCGGACCCCTGACGGTTACTCTGACAACCGACGAAGGCGCGGGCGCTAAACTTTACTGGAACAGCAACACCCGAGGCTTCAACAACCAGGGCCTCCACCTCGGCTCGCAAAACGCGACCCACAATGTAGAACTGACCAACAACATTGAGATCAACTCCTACGCTCAAATCAGGACGAACAGCCGCACCAAGTTGGCCACTCTGTCCGGCAACCTGACCGGCGGGGAAACGCTGGACAAGCAGGGGCCAGGCACGCTGGTCTTGACCGGCGACAACAGCGGCTTCTCGGGCCGGATGTACATCCGCCGCGGCGTGCTCGACGTCGGCAACCTCACCACCGGAAAAGGGCTGGGCACCGGCCGGGTTGACCTTCAGGCCGACACCGACGATCCCTACTGGAAGGGCGCCATTCTTCAGGCCAATGGCCTGCTGGCCAAGACCATCGGCAGCGACCTCGGAAACGTCCGCTGGGACGATAACGGCGGCGGTTTCGCGGCCAGGGGCGGAAGCCTGACTGTCACACTGAACACTGACGCAACGATCAATTGGAACGATGATCCCAGCGGCTTCCGCGGCAGGCGGCTGATGTTTGGTTCCGGCACGGCCGACGACGTCGTGACGCTGACCAACAACATCGACGCCCAGAACGGTTATCGCTATATCTACGCCTTTGACAACCCGAATTCGGCCAACGACAAGGCGGTTCTCTCCGGCAACCTGATGAATCTGAGCGGCTTTGAAAAACGCGGCGACGGCGTGTTGGAGACGAAAGGTAACGCAGGGTTACTGTCCACCAGCGGCGATCAAGTCCGCATCTACGACGGCGGCACGCTGAAGGTTAACGGCAATCTGCGGGCCGGCGATGAATATACCGAAACTGAACCGAGGTACATCGGCTCCTCAGACAGGAACGTCGAGAATTACGACGGCAAACTCATCGTCACCGGCAATGTTCAGGCAAACTGGTACTACGGCGGCGGTTCGGCGGCCAATTCCTCGAACGACATCACCGGGAATCTGACCATCCGCAGCCACTACGAACAGAACGAAGGCACCGCCCACATCGGCGGCAACCTGCAGACTGGCGCAGAATGGGTCGGCGTTCGCAACACTACGGTACTGACGGTGGACGGCAACATCCGCTCTGGTGCCCCTAATGGCAGCGCCGCGGATCGTGACGTCTACAGTTGGGGCGGCGGCAGGATGATCGTTGGCGGCGACGTTGCGGCCAATCGTTTGTATTTTGAGCAGGGCAAGGCCGCGAACGGGCAACTCCCCGGTATCACTGTCGGCGGGACTGTGAACCTCCAGGATGGTATTGATCTCCGGACCGGTTCGTCGACCATGAACAACGTCAACTCGCCGAACTACGTGAATCTCTACTACGGTGCAGAGCTCACGGTGAACGGAAACCTGGTCACGAACTCTATTAATGCTAACGAATGGGATTACTGGTACGGCACCGGCCGCGGCTCGGCGATCCACTTGAATGGTGCCACCGCCGTCATCAACAGCGGCGACGGCAACATCAATATCAACGCCAACAACCCGAGCACCGGGTACGGCGTGCTGGATGGCTCGGCGACCGTCTCCGCCAACAACGTCTCCCTTTGGAACAAGGCCATGCTGGGCGGCACCCTGACCTTGAACGTCAAGGACAAGGTTGAAATCGGCGAAAACTCCGTCCTCGCCCCCGGCAACAGCGCCGGCACGCTGATCATCGGCAAGAACAGCGGCACCGGCGGAAATCTCCAGATGAATAACGGTTCCGAATACTGGTTCGATGGTGGCGACATGGTCAACGTCGGCGGCCAACTGACCGTGAACGACAACTGGACCCTGGATCTTCTGACCGGCGGCCAGCGCCTCGTGGCGGGCGGCAGCCTGACACTGTTCAATTACGGAACCCTGGGCACCTTCGACGACACCCCGACCTACGACGTGTCGGCTCTGATCACGGCCGGCTGGCTGCCCGGGGACTTCGACACGGGCACCCTGAACTTTACGACCACCGGCGGCAGCATCGTCTTGAACGGTATCCAACTCCGGCCGCCCGTCTGGACGGGTGGCAACTCCGATCCAGACAACAAGAATTGGGCAACCGGCGACAACTGGGATCTGCCCGCCGAAGCCGGCAGCGTCCTGCAATTCGCCGGCTCGGTTAAGACCACCAACAACAACAATTTCACCGCCGGCACCTCGTTCTCCGGTATCGTGTTCAATGCGGGCGCCGACACCTTCACCCTCGAGGGTGAAAGCATCAACCTGAACGGCGATATCGTCAACAACTCCTCGAACCCGCAGAACGTCAATCTGCCGATCGTCCTGTCGCCCACGACCAAGGTGGACACCAAAGTCCAGGACATGGCTATGGGCGGGAATCTTAGCGGCACCGACGGCTGGCTCACCAAGATCGGCTCCGGCACCCTGGCCCTCACCGGCATCAACACCCAGACCGGCGGCACGGCCATCAACGAAGGCACGGTTGCCATCGCCGCGGGCAACACCCTGGGCGCTGCCGTGAAATTCGCCGGAGGCACCCTCAGCACCACCGCCCCTCTCTCCTCGTCGGCGGCCCTGAACGTGACCAGTGCCGACGGCACCCTGAGTGATAATGGCAACAACTTGACCTTCTCGGGCGTCAACTCCGGCACCGGCACTCTGACCAAGAACGGCGCCGGCACCCTCAGCCTCACCGGCCCCAGCAGCACCCTCAGCGGTACCATCAATCTCACCGGCGGCAAACTGGTGGCCACCGCGGCCAGCCTGGCCGGCCCGGTCGCCATGACGAACAACACCAACGTCACACTCAACGGCGCTGGCACCTATGAAAAGTCGATCAGCGGCCAGGGCAGCCTGACCAAGGACGGCGCTGGCACGCTGACCCTCACTAGCGCACAGGGCTACGACGGCGCAACCCTCATCAACAACGGCACGCTCAAATTGCAGGGCACGCCGACAGGCTTCCAATACTACAAGTTCACGCCAACCCAGTTTAAGGGTGAGGGCAACAGCGTCCAGTTGTCCGAGTTTCAATACTTCTGGAACAACACCTGGACCCAGGCAACAACCGTAACCAATCCTGGTGGCGACAATCCCGGTGGCGAGCGGCCCGCAAACGCCAACGACAACGACACTGGCAACAAGTGGCTCGATTTCAACAAGGGGCCGCTGGTATACGACTTCAGCGTTGCGAAGGCGTTCAACGAATACAACTGGGTTACCGGAAATGATTCTACGGATCGGGACCCCATACGATGGAAGATCGAAGGCAGCGACGACAATGCAACCTGGACGATGCTCGATGACAGGACGGGCGAGGACCAGTCAGTCACCAATGACCGCAACACCTGGGTAGCCCCCGACGCGACTCGCTATTCCGGCTGGTCCTTGAGCTTGCCGACCGGCGCCTCCAGTGATTTACTGCCTATCACCACGGCGGTGAGGATTAACAGTAGTGCGACCCTCGACCTCAACAACTGCAACCAGCAGATCGCTTCGCTGGCCGACGCGGTGCCCGACAGCACGACCGGCCACCGGGTGCTCCTGGGAAGCGGCACGCTGACCATCGACGGCTCTGCTTCCACGGTCTTCTCCGGCGCCATCTCGGGCGCCGGCGGTCTGGTCAAGGCCGGCCTCGGCACGCTGACGCTCACCGGCGCCAACGACTACACCGGCGATACGATCGTCGAGGGGGGAACGCTCAGCATTAACAGCGCGTACCTGTCCGACACGGCGGCCGTGAAGATTACCACCACGATGGACCTAAACTTCGTAGGGAACGACACGGTGGGCTCGGTGTGGTTGGGCGACGTTAAGAAGCGCTTCGGTTACTTCAATTTCAGCACCTGGCCCGACTACTTCACCGATAATACCGGTTCGCTGTTTGTCGCCATCCCCGCCGGCAATTACTGGGCCCCGGGCGCGGTCGGCGGGCAAGGCGGGACAACGGACCACTTGACCTCAATAGCGGAGAAGTGGGACATCGAGCCAGGCTATCAAGGCCAGGGGGTCCAGGCCGCCACAGGCGCCCTGATCTTTACTGACGACCCGACCGGCACGGTCACCGTGGACGGCCCGGTGACGGCCAACGCGGGCCTCACGTTCGAGGTCGGCGGCTACGTCCTGGCCGCAGGGACGACCCCCGAAATCAACCTCGCCGGCGCCGCTGCAGACAACATCGTCACCGTCGCTACGGGCACAGCCACGATCGGCGTTGACTTGAGCGGCGCCAACGGAATGACCAAGGTCGGCAACGGCACGCTGATCCTCGGCGGCAACAACACCATGGGCGGCACGGTGAACGTCCTCGTCGGCCAGCTCACGCTCGCCAGCGGCACCACCGCCATTTCCAACGCCGGCGAAGGCACCGTCGGTTCGCTGAAAGTCAGTGACAGCGGCGTCACGATCGCCAGCGACGCCACCGTGACCGTTAGTGGTGAGGAGTTGGTCGTGAGGAACGGCGCCACAATGGAGGTCTCGGGCACCGTGAACATCACTCCAACAGACGGATCTGGGACGTATGGTAGGGTCGGTGCAGAAATCAACGGCGGCGACCCTGCAACCCCTGAAGCCGCGATGATCTTGAAGGACTCGGCCAAGTTGAACGCTCCAGACACCTTCTTCATTGTCGGAGACCAAGGCCTGAACGATGGCAGACTGACCATCCAGGACTCCGCCGAACTTAACGCCTCGACAATGGTCGTGGGGCAATACGGCAGGGGCACCAAGGGCACCGTCATCCAGAACGGCGGCACGGTCACTCTGACCTACGCCCCATCTGGTCTATGGTATATCACCCCTGCTCTGCAAATTGGCTCTGCGGCCTTCATTAACTGGGGAGAGGAAGAGAATGGCACGAATTGGGGAGATGGCCAGGGCGAGTACCATCTCAACGGCGGAACTTTGACCGCCCATTCCATTGGTGGCGGAGGTGGCGCCAACGGTGGCAGTAGCAAGTTCTACTTCAACGGCGGCCTCCTCAAGCCGACTGTGAATGACGAGGACGTCGCTTTAGCGCTAGCCGGGATGGCCGATCAAGGAGAGCCGGCACAGACCCTCTTCATGCAATACCTGACCCAGGTCGTCGTTCAGGCGGGCGGGGCGAAGATCGACACCAACGGGCACAACATCACGATCGATCAGGTCCTTGAGCACGACGCGGCCCTTGAGGGCACGCCGGACGGCGGCCTCACCAAGACCGGCGACGGCACGCTGGCCCTCCCCGGCGCGAACACCTACACCGGCGCTACCACCATCACCGCCGGCACGCTGCTCGTGAATGGCACGCACACGGGTGGGGATAACTACACGGTCAGCGGCACCGGCACCCTCGGCGGCACCGGCACCATCACGCTGGCCCCCGACAAGACGGTGACCGTGCAATCCGGCGGCGCCCTCGCCCCCGGCGCCAGCGCCGGCACCCTGACGATCGACAACGCCAACTACTTGTGGAACGGCGGCGGGAAGTACGTGTGGGAGACCACCAACACGGTCGGCACGCCCGGCACCGATTGGGACCTCCTGAAGATCACCGGCACCGGCGCGATGACCTTCAGCACCGGCTCGGCCGACGTGTTCATCATGAAGTTGGTCACGCTGGTCGGCGCCCTGCCGGGCTGGGACGCTGATGGCAGCACCGAGACCCCCTGGATCAAGGTTGCCGAGGCAGCGAGCGGCATCAACAACTTCGACGCCGGCAAGTTCTCGTTCGACACCGCCGGCTGGAGCCCGAATCTGGTGACCGGCGACTTCCAGATGAGGCAGAACCCCCTCAACCTCAACGAGTTGGAGTTGAAGTACGTCCCGGTCCTGACCTACGAGTGGAAGGCGGATCCGGACACCAACCAGTGGCACGGGGGCGACAACTGGTCAAGGAGCTGGGTGCCGACGCTGGGGAAGAAGGCCGTCTTCGGTACTACTCTGCCGGACGACGCGAAGATGCCCAAACTGTATGACGATACGCGCGAAGTCCGCGCTCTGGAATTCCAGCGGGGCGGCTGGACGCTGTATGACGACGGCGGATTGGGCGCACACACCTTGACGGTGTTCGCGGACGGCATCGCGAGCACGGGCGACACGGACACCTCGAACACCATCGAGCCGACCATCCAGTTCAACGGCGACGCGACCGTGACGGTCGGCGCGGACCATACGCTCTACACCGCCAGCCTGGTCTCCCCCGGCACGCTGACGAAGGCGGGGGCCGGCACGCTGGACACCGGTCTTGCGTCGGTGACGGCGAACATACTGGACCTCACCGTGGGCATCCTGAATACGGAGTCGGTGACGGCCACGACGTTCAACGTCGGCGGCACGTCGTCGGCGGTCTCCGGCGCGGTCAACGTCAGCGGCACCACCACGGTCACTTCTTCCCTGACGGCCGGCAGCGTGACGGGCGGCGACCTGACGGTCGAGGGCACGGCGAGCATCACCGGCGCGGTGACGGTCGGCACGCTCAACGTCAACGCCGGTTCGATGACGGCGGGCGTGGTGACGGCCAATGCCTTCAACGTCAACAGCGGTTCGGCCGCGATTGCCAGCCTGACGGGTTCTGGCACCGATCCGTCGGCCTCGGTGGCGGCGGACCAGTCGCTCCAGGTCGGCACGTTCAGCGGCCTCAGTACGGTGACGGTGGACGGCACGCTCATCGCCGGGGCCGGCGACTCGAGCGCCGACTCGTTGTCGGTGGCCGCCACGGGCCGGCTGGAACTGCGCGGCTCCACGCTGAGCGTCACCAACCCGATGAGCGTTGGGGGCGTCTTGGCGGCGGCGGGCGAGATGACCTCGACGGTCTCCTCGCCGGTCAACTTCGCCGACGGCTCCACGGCCGAGGCCGCGACGGACAACACGCTCGTCCTCGGCGCCACCGCCATCGCGGCCGACGGCACGCTCACCAAGACCGGCGCCGGCACGGTCACCTTCGGCGGTACGCAGAACCACGGGGCCGGGGCGGTCCTCCAGGTCGGCGGCAGCAACGGCGGCAGGGTGAACCTCAACACCAACGCCGGCACCCTGTCGCCGGGGCCTGGCACCCCGACCGTCGCCAACCTGCTGCTCCGCATTACGGGCAGCGCGGGGGGCGACATCAGCAGGGTTGTCCTCGGCTCCGACCAGGTCCTGGCGGGCCTGGATGTCCAGAAGGCGACCGGCGGCCTCCAGGAACTCGACCTCAATGACAAGGCCGTTCGGGTCTTCCCGGCCAACGTGGGCACGCTGGAGCAGGCGATCCGCACGATGATCTCGGCCAGCAGAACCAGCGGCGACGGCATCTATGACTCGACGGCCGCCGTCACAGAGCGGGTCGGGTACACCGACCGGCGGTGGGACGCGAACGGGCAGCAGTACGTCGCCATCCGGACGGTCTATGGCGGCGATGCCAACATGGACGGCAGGGTGGACATTGGTGACGCCGGTATCCTCGGCGGCAACTATGGCAAGGCAGGTGTGTTCACGTGGGATCAGGGCGACCTGAACTACGACGGAGTCGTGAACATCGGCGACGCCGGTATCCTCGGCGGCAACTATGGCAAGACAGGGGGTAACCATGTGCCCGAGCCGGCGACGCTCTCGCTGCTGGCCCTGGGCGGGCTGGCGCTGCTCCACCGTCGCCATGGGGCGTCGTCGTAAGCAGCGCGGGGTGCGGCCCCTCGCGGCTCGCTTTCCTCTGGACCCGGCCCGACCGGCGGATGATCAGTCCGCCCGCCGGGAGCGCACCGGACGCGCGGCGATGACTTCTGGGGCCGCGCGCACGCGGGCGGTGGGCCGCATGAATCGCCGGGCTGAAGGAGCGCATGCAAGCGCAGGCTGACACGCTGCGCCGGCAAGGTTGTCTGTCGGGAGCGATTCGGCGCTCACCAGAACTCCCCCAACGCGCTCATCGACAATCTCGAAGTGTGGTACATCCGGGGTGCGGTCGATACACCGGCGTTGAACGAAGCCGCTGCGCGGCAGCTTGTTGGTACGAAGTCCTCCAGATGATCCGAGTGTGATGACGGTCTGTACGTGTCGCTTCAGCTGTTCCCCGTTCCTCCCAAATACTCCGTCCGCCTTATTCTACAAGCACTTACGTCTCTTGTCTCCCATGCTCTTCACGGCTACGATTGAGGCCTTCCAGCCAGAAAGGACGGCCTCGCGCCAGAATCCGTCATCGGGTTGTCGCAGATAACACCCGCTGACACCCGTCACTCACCCTCCAGACCTTGGACGGAATGTTCGGGACGCACAGGCCCTGCCTGCCCGGAGCTGTTCAACGTCAGCGGATTTTGGCACAAGGGTGAGCGTTGGGTGAAGGGAGAGGTCCAGGGGTGTCGGGGGCAGGTCAGGAGCACCGGCCACTTGCCAAACCACCGGGCCGGGTCCAGGGGAAAGCGAGCCGTGCGGGGCCGACGGCACGCCCTGCGCGGCCATCACCCGCTGCCGGTGCCGGAGCGTGTCGAAGGCAAAGCCTGTGCCCCCACCAGCCTTCCGGATCAGGGCAGTGTGTTTCACAGAGTTGAAGATGCCGTGTACGTCATCCGGCACTGGCAGCACGAAGCACGCGCTTAGGCGACGGTCTGACGCCCGCTAGGCGTCAAGCCTGGACTGACCAAGCCGCCAGCCGCCGTCCATGATATGGCC
>Ga0315294_10005084_pt1 | contig 14420 bp, 12 predicted proteins | sample YL17G13_40_MG_FD_203626 | JGI IMG/M metagenome (GOLD analysis project Ga0315294, IMG submission 203626) | Sediment microbial communities from Yellowstone Lake, YNP, Wyoming, USA - YL17G13_40 | ecosystem: Environmental > Aquatic > Freshwater > Lake > Sediment | place: USA: Wyoming | collected... | reverse complement strand
GCGACGCCGTCATCTAGATAGCACGGTGCATTGGGCCGAAGTTTTTGAATGACTTGTTCGACGGCATCTTTTTCATCAAAAGTGGCGATCAATAAAGTATTTTTGGTATGCATCGCCTGTATATGATGCAGGCACTCACCGCACCATGAGGCAAAAAAGATTAATTTTAGCGGACCGCGCTCTTTGACTAAACCCGACAAAGCACTCGGTGACAATTTTGGACAAACTTCAGCGTGTGCCAACGGTGCATGAAGACCAACTATAACAGCCGCCAGCCAGACTAGGCGGATGAATGGGCTCTTAACGTCCACGCGGGCTGCGCCCCCCACCTTGCGGTGGCCTTGGTCCACTCCCGCCTTTGTCACTCCCCTGCTGTGAGTCCCGTCCGCGCCCCGGAACAGGCTCAGCACCTTCATCACCAAGAGCAGATAACGCAGCGAAATCGATACCTTCGCCCCATGATTCCGCTTCGCTGGAGTCGTCCGTGGCGGTCTCAGTTCCGGCCTCAACCACTTCCATCTGGGCAACAGAAACAGTCACTTGCCGCCCTTCCGCAGTCTCGATCACGACAATTTGATTGAGGATGTCACCTTTGATGATATTGCCAATCTCACCGTCTTCTAAAGAACGGACGCGCGTGCCGCGCGGCGGTAATTTGCTCCTGAGCTCAGTGTACAGGTCGTTCTCGTAAGATAGACAGCAAAGCAATCTGCCGCAGCCACCGGAGACTTTACTTGGATTCAAGGCTAGATTTTGATTCTTCGCCATCTTGATCGAGACCGGCACAAACTCGCGCAGAAAGCTCGAGCAGCAAAACTCCCGGCCGCAGATGCCGATACCACCGACTAGTTTAGCCTCGTCACGAGCACCCACTTGCTTTAGCTCAACTCGGGCCTTAAGTCCGGTCGCTAGATCTTTCACTAAATCGCGAAAATCAACCCGCCCAGGTGCGGAGAAATAAATGATGACCTTGTTGCCGCCAAACTGTACTTCGCTCTCCAGTACAGTCATTTTCAAACCAAGAAGGTCTGCCCGTGAGCGCGCATATTTGACTGCATCTTCGGGGGTAAGCTTGCGCGTTTCATCAAGGTCACGACGCGTTGCCAGTCGAGTGATGGTCTTCAAATCTTTGGTGTCAGTGGCGTCAAAAGCGAAGCGCACCAGTGCTACCTTCGCCAGGCTAGGCCCACGCTCGGTATCCACCACCACATCATCGCCAACCCTAAGGTCGCTCTCGCCAGCAGCAAAGTCATAAATGCGCCCGGCGCGACGAAACTGAACTCCGACTATATTGATCCCGTCCATTCACATCCACCTTTATGACCGTTGGGTCAAAGCTAGGGCCTCTGCTAATAATTGCGCATTCAAGGGCACCCGCGCCCCCCGTGCTAGTCCGCGTGCGCGCCGCAGTAAATCGCGCCGCTGTGTTCTTGCCAGCACCCCTGAGTCGGGAACGACACCGGATGCTATGAGTTTACGATAGTACTGATTCAAATATACATCCCACTGTTCTACCAGCTGGGCTGCACTGCGCCCTTGCTGCCTCGTACAGGTCTCAGCCCATTCTATCATCTCAGCAGCTGTAGCAGTTTGCGGCAACAAAGAAAAATCATCGCCCTTTTGCTCAGCTGCCGACGAAAGCTCACGCCAAGCCATCCCTGGAGACAAGGCCGAGCGCTTAAGTAACCCCTCGAGCTCAGCTAACGGCAACGGTGGCAGACCCGCTGCCGCTGATTCCTTGGCTAACCACGGTAAGCTCAATGCCAGCGGTGGTGGTGGCAGGTGCCAACGCACAAGCCTGGAAAGGATTGTGGGGAGGACCGCTCCCACGCGACTGGTGCTAAGGAACAGTCGCGCTCCTGGTGGCGGTTCTTCAATGACCTTAAGCAACCGATTGGCTGCAGCTTCAGTTAAGCGGTCTGCATCGACCAGTACTACCGTCCGGTAACGGGTGCCTGGTCCCGGACTTAGCGCCAGGTGATCTTGGAGTTTGCAGGCATCGTCGGTAAGAAAAGCGGCTCCGTCGTCCACCTCCATCCACAACACTTCCGGGTGCCTGCCACTGAGTAGGTATCGACACTGAACGCACTCGCCACAGGCTGTCCCAACTTCGCAATAATGCATGGCCGTGAGAGCCGCCAATAGCGACCGCTTACCGATACCGGCTCGCCCCACCAACAAGAGTGGCGAAGGCAACCGTTCACGCTGCACAAGCTCTTGCCAAGTATTCAGCACTTGATCGAAGCCAAAGAGGCCTCGCCACACCGGCAGCGGTCCTAGCGCCTCACTAAGGTCGTCAGACTTGGCCAAAGCGCGCCTCCAGCTCGGCCAACGCAGCGGCTACCATGGCTTCCGTGGTGAGTCCGGCATCTATGCGCACGTGACCATTGGGGTCACGTTTCAACAGTTCTGAGTAAGCCAGCCGACGACGCTCGTGATCTTGAGCTTTAACCCCGTCGTAGCGCTCGATAGCGTCTTGTTGATCGCTCACACGCTGACCGAGGCGACTAAGTGACACACTAACGGGACAATCTAGAACAAACGTAAGGTCTGGACCTAAGCCGGCAGTAGAAATCTCGATCAGCTGCTCTGTCACTACCGGCGAAAGCCCCCCCAACACACCCTGATAAACTCGAGTAGAGTCGGCAAAACGGTCGCAAAGTACCCACTTGCCTGCCGCCAGCGCTGGCCGGATGACTCGGTCACAGTGTTGAGCCCGCCCTGCTGAAACCATTAACGCTTCCGTGACAATGCTGAGTGGCTCATCGCCCGGAGGCTTAGCAAACAGCGCCCGCAAGGCATCAGCGACCGGGGTTCCACCAGGCTCACGACTCGTGATCAAGGTCCGACCGCTGGCCCGTAAATGCTCAGCAAGGCTGCGGACAAACGAGGACTTACCTACCCCCTCGCCTCCCTCAACTGCAATAAATCGCCCCAGTTGAACCCGCTCTTTCAATCTATAACTCATTAAGATATTTAAAAAATCCCTTGAACATTAGCAGCCAAACCAAAGCTGGTCAAGGAATCCACCCGAAAGTCCACCGTGAAGCTAAGGGTTTTATCAGCTTAGTCCCGTACCCGGTAGCCATGGCCCGCATTTAAACGTCTGAGTCCTCTCACTTTTCCAACTCAAGCGCCGATAGCTACGTCGAGGGTGTTTAAGTATCACCCAATGGTCTTATAGCCAATCGGAACAGGCATGAGCGAAATGTCGCGCTACATTCTAGCTAAAAAAATCGCCCGCGGCGGTATGGCGGAGATTTTTCTTGGCAAACAAGTAGGTGAAGACGGCTTCCAGCGACTGGTTGCGATCAAACGGATCCTTCCTCATTACTCTCAAGACCAAGAATTCATGCAAATGTTCCGTGACGAGGCGCACATCTGTAAGCGCCTACAGCACGGTAATATTGTGCGGGTTGAGGACTTTGAACAGGTTGACGGCTCGTATGCAATCATCATGGAGTTCGTCGATGGCGCCGATGTGCGGACCCTGCTTCATGCCGTAGAGCAAAGTCGCCAGAAACTGCCCGTGCCGATGGCCTGTTTCATCATAGCCGAATGCGCCCGCGGTCTGCACTATGCTCACACTAAAACCGACGAGATTTCGCAACAACCCCTGGGTATTGTCCACCGGGATATCTCGCCACAGAACATTCTGGTGAGCTTTGAGGGCGAGATCAAGGTTACGGACTTTGGCATCGCCGATGCTGAAAGCAAGTTGACCGACACGAGGCCTGGCGTCGTCAAAGGCAAGTATTCCTACATGAGTCCCGAGCAGATCAGCGCCAAACCAGTGGATCAGCGCACAGATATCTTTGCTCTGTCGATTGTGTTTTGGGAAATGCTGGCGATGCGTCGACTGTTTCAGGGTGAGAACGAAGTCGACACCATTACCAAAGTCAAAAACTGCCGCATCGACTTCGAACTACGCCAACTAAATCCAGAAGTGGATGAAGAGCTTGATGCGATCATCAAGAAGGGTCTAGCTCGTGACCCGAAAAAACGCTACCGCACCGATGCCGACCTAGAGAAAGAACTGCGTCGCTATATGAGCCGACGCCATCCCGAATTTACTCCCGAGGATCTCGGAAATTTCCTCAAGAAAGTCATGGAAAATCGCCGGACCGAATCTGCGGCCGAAATTAAGCGGACCCTGACCGAGACTAATCTAAGGCCTGGACGTAAAACCAGCACTAGCTCCACGACACCGCTCGCCCCCAGTACTGATGGTAACAACTCAGACCAAGGACGGCCGCGCGACATTGAATTTGATGGGAAGAGCTCACCCGGGTTTGCCATTCGCAGTCAATTACCTCAGCCCCTGTCGGGTACCGGCAAGAGTCTACTCCCTAACTCCCTGAAAGTATCGCCGGGCCTGGTCAGACCACATGCTGGTGCTGCTGCACCCGCTCGCGCTGGCGCACCGCGGCAAGTGAATAACCCAGTACATGGTGGGAGCCCACTTTTCCGCAGACCGCGCAGACAAAGCTTCGCTGCGCCTTTGGTAGCGATCTTATTTGCAGCAGCATTATTTTTTGTCGGTGCCAGGGCTTACACTAGCCTTACCGCGCAGTACCGACTAGCGACTGTGCAAATCAGAACGCAACCGAGGTTTGTTCGCCTAACTGTTGGTGACACGCCCATCGAAGGCAGTCACTACGTCGACACGACAGCCAACAAATTCTACGAACTGCATTTGCCGCCGGGCCCTCACACGCTGCTGATATCCCGCGCCGGATTTGCGCCGGTACGGCACAAATTCACGGTGAAAGGTGGCGAACGTCAGATCAAAGATGACATCGTGCTAAGGCCCGAAGGCGCGGTAGCAGCGGTGAAAATTTTTGTAAAAGGGATGAATAAAAACGCAGTAGTTAGTATCAATTCTGGCTATTTCCGGTCCAACTTCAAAGCCAATCAACGCGAGCCGATTTTGGCTAAGGACCTGCGACTTGGACCAAATTATGAAGTGAAGGTGACACCAAGCAGCGATCATGAGCGAGAGTTTAAATGTAGTTTTAATCCCAGGTCCACTTCATGGCTAACGCCGGACGAGCTTACGATCGACATGAAAGATCGCAAATGCTCGATCCAACGGTAGGGGTCGCCATGAAGCGCCGGACACGCAGGTTGACGATCGTATCCATCACGGCTTGTGTGTGGACTGCCGTCATATTTGTTGGGTCGGGTAAACAGCAGCTCTTGGCGCGTGCCTCGGCAACGCTAAACATTGAAACAGAGCCAATGAGCGTGCATATCACGGTGGATTCAGACAAAGCCGAGAATGGTGGCTACATTGATACTCCGACGCAGATCATGCTGCATCCAGGCAGGCATAAACTAAAGATTTCTCGCGACGGCTTTGTTACCCAGCAGCTCACGATTGACGCTGAAGCAGGCGATGCCGTGAACATGGACGATATCATGCTCGTACGCATAGCAGGGGCTCCCCTTGCAAGCGTCGAGATAACCAGCGAAGATACCCCCATAAACTGTGAAATCGATGACGGATTTGCCCGCGGCGTCACGCCGCTGACCGCGCCAGACTTACTGGCAGGACAGCCACACCAGCTGAGCTGCTACCCTAAATGGCCCAGCCGCGAGGGCGCCGCTAAATGCAAGTTTACCCCCACCTCAACTGGAACTGGAGCTGGAACTGGAGCTGGAACTGGAACTGGGGACGTCGCAGTGGCCCATCTTAAGCTCAAGAACAAGAACGGTAAGCTCAAAATCAGCGGCTGCGACCGACGCACCAGCCCGTAATCAGTTTCCAGCGCTTTCGCATGAGACACTATTTCGCCGCCAGACCACCCACCTACCGGGCTTGGGTTGACAGCAGCGTACCGCCCCATTTAACCTCGCTGGGTTTCGACTCCGGCAGGGGACTTGCGTTTGAGCCTTCACTATCGCCAACACGGCAGTGCCATCGTCATTATTGGCAATACCTACGCCTATCGTGACCAGCTGAAGACGCTGGGCGCGCGGTATAATGGTAGCGACCGTAATTGGCGCGTGCCTTTCACACCGGCCAACCTAGCCTCAGTCGCAGAACTTTGCACCAAGGCCGGCGGCGGCAGCTTGGGCACCGCACCCAGTGTTGAGCTGACTCTCCCGCAGAGCAGTCCACTCCCAGCGATGGCTGAGCACACCCGCACCATCATCGAAGGCACGCAGTCAGCAGATCCCAGCCTCACCATTCGGCAGTTGATGGAGCAAGTTGACCTCGCCATTACCCAAGCTTTTCCGCAAACCGTCTGGGTGACTGGAGAGGTGCAAAACTTAAGTCGCAAAGGCACAGGCATCTTTTTTGATCTGGCCGAAGCTAGAACTGGTGCCCATGCTAACGCCACTGTCACTGTGCGCAGCATCATCTGGGGCAATGCACTAGCAACGATGCAGGCCCGGCGCGGCGCAGATAAATTAGCAGAGGTGCTCCAGGACGGTCTGCAGCTCCGCTGCTTATGCCAAGTCCAGCTCTATAAAGACCGTGGCAGTCTCACCCTGCTCATCTCAGATATCGATCCCACGTTCACCAAAGGAGCACTGGCTCTGGCTCGCGAGCGCCTGCTCAAAGAGTTACGCGCCAAAGGCCTCGACCAGGCCAACAAGCGGCTCGATCTACCGCCCTTTCCGCTCCGTATTGGGCTCATCAGCTCTGAGGGCTCTAGGGCGCAATCGGATTTTCTCGACCAGCTGGACTGCCTTAACTATCCGGGGGAAGTGCTGTTTTGCCCGGCCACTATGCAGGGGGAGCAGGTGCCGCGGCAAGTGGTCGCAGCACTGACTTTGCTGATCCAACACGGTTGTGATCTGGTCGTCATTACACGTGGCGGCGGCAGTGCCGCAGACCTGCGCTGGTTTGATGCACCTGAAATTGCCTATGCAATTGCAGCAGCGAGCGTCCCAGTGATAGCCGCGATCGGCCATCACGATGACGTTTGCGTCGCTGAGGAAATCTGCCACCTCAGGCAAAAAACCCCAACCGCTGCGGCAGACTTTGTCGTTAGTATTTGCCTAGATACCAGGGCGCGTATCGACAGCATGGCTGCCGGCCTAGCCAACTTGCTGGGACAGCGCCTTAGTGAGGTCAGTTTATTATCTGCAGCTTTGATCGGACGCCTGCATGCTGCAGCAGAACGTGGATTAGACAGCCGTTCGCTGATGCTCAATCAGCTGGGCAACCATTTACAACGGACCGCCACATCGCGTATCAACACCACGATGAGCCACCTTAGCGACTTCAAATCAAGGTTCAATATCGCTGCCGAGCGCCACCTTGGCAGCTTTGCAACGCGTTTGGCCGAGATGCTTGGGGCACTGCAGCGGCGAGATCCGACCGCCTGGCTGAGCCAAGGGTGGACTAGACTCAGCGGGGCCTATGGGCCCATCACCAGCTGTGAGCAAGTAGCCTTGGGAGAATCCGTCAAAGCCAGACTAGCCGATGGTTGGCTCAACTTAAGTGTCCAAGAAAAGCTACCGCGGTCTCGCCCACAAACAAATACCCATACTCCGGAGGCCTTGCCATGACAGAGTCCAGTGAGAAAGTTAAAAAAAACAAAGCCACAACTGAATCCGCAACCTATAAAGGGATGCTGAGCGAAGTGGAAAACCTAGTCAAAGAAGTAGGTCAGCCAGATCTTGATCTAGACGACATGGTCACGAAAATAGAACGCGGCTACAACCTAATCAAGGCCATGCGCACACGCCTAGAGACAACTAAACAAAAAGTCGAACAACTCCGCCTCGATTTTGAGTGAGCGCTGCTTTTAGGGTCTGTGCTTCAGCGTGAATGCTCGGTGTATCCGGGGGTCGCGAAAATCCTCGGGGATGGTCGACGCGGTAATGTCAGCCACCTCGTATTTCCGGCTTAGGTTTTCATCCAACATGAAAACTTTCTTGTTAGTCGAGAAATAAAGTATTCCACCCGGAGCCGTCCAGGCCATCGCCAAATCAATCAAACGCCGATGATCACGCTGAATATCCAGGACTCCAACCATACGTTTCGAGTTGGAAAATGTCGGCGGGTCGAGAAAAACGATGTCGTACAGTGGATGCTCCGCGGGCCTTTGCTCGAGAAACTCTCTCGCATCTGCCCGAATAAATCCGTGCTTCGCGAGGTCAAGGCCATTCGTCCGAAAATTGTCCTGCGCCCATTCTAAGTAAGTGGCAGATAGGTCGACGCTATCGGTGATCACACCGGCCTGCGCAGCAGCGACACTGACGCTGCCCGTGTAACAGAACAAATTAAGTAAACGAAGGCCAGACGGCAACTTACGAAACCGAGACCTTAGCGGCCGATGATCGAGAAAAAGCCCGGTATCTAAATAATCGGTGAGGTTTACAAGATAACGACTCGACTCCTCCGCGACCACGAGCGGACGCCCCCCGTCACTCAGCTTGGTGTACTGCGCTGCACCAGGCATCCGCCGGCGCCCTTTAATGTGGACGAGTTCCGCTGGCATGCTCAAAGCGCTACTGACAACCGCCCGCAGTTCATCCTCCGCCGCGGCGCTGGCCTCACCGTCGCGACGGTCATAAACCACGGCATGGGGGCCGTACAGATCGACGATAAAAGGCAACTCGGGGATATCCGCATCGTAAAGCCGAAATGCCTCAACATTCGCCTGCTTAGCCCAGCTACGGCGGGGTTTTAGGGATTTACGAAGACGGTTAGCAAACGCTGATAGATCATGCATAAAAATTCCAGACACACCCGATTTTTAGAATTTCTTCTTTACGCCAATTTGTAAGCCATAGGCAGTTTTATTTTTCGGCGACACCTCGTTAAAGCCAATGAGCAACTCTGGGTTCACCGCGGAAAATGCCCATATCGCATAATCAAAGCGAGCCGACACGTAAAACCACTCAATCGGCGCAATCGAGACCTCAGCCCGAAACCGGTCATTCATACCTTGACCGACAGCCTCTACCTTTGGACTGTCTGCAGCAGCATTAGGATCTGTTACGGCTTGTTTGTAATTATTAAGAATCGAGCGCCCCGCACTCACCGTTGTCGTGGTGCCGAAGGGCAATTTTTTGCTCGCATTCAAACCAAGTGAAATATTACTGGCTTCGCCATACATGAAATATCCCTCAGTCGGCTGCGCCGAGCTATAGCCCAAAGATCCACCCAAACTAAGAGTTTCCCAATTATGGGTCATCCCAATGTCGGCACTATTGAGTTGCCCACTAAAGGTATTGCCTGAAGCACCTTGATCGAAAGGATCACCAATATAGGCAAAATAATCAAAATAACCTACCGGACCGGCTGGCACCGGTTCGCTAACCGCCACCTGCCTTTGTTTGATGCTAAATTTCGCTGTATTCGCCTTACTATTGTAGCGAACACCAGTTGCGACCGTGTAATTGGACGTCATTTTACTTGAGTTTAAATCTGGCAAACCGTAGCCAACCCAGGGCGCAACGAAACCCTCGAGACCATTAGAACTAAATGGCACCACTAGCTCACTAGCGATCTGAGTAGTCAGGAACCGCCAGTTACCTGGTGGTGACAAAGTCGTGATTGGATAATACGCATCGTTATCTAAATTGTATGAGCTCTTGCTGCCTGTAGTCTTGGCCCACTTTTCCCGGACATACCCCGTTAAAGTAATAAATGGTCGACCAGCCGACCCTGTAAAGCCAAATCCATAAGTTCCCTGGGTTTTTAGCGTGACGTCGAGAGATGATGCGCTAGTTTGTGCCGAAGTTAGCAGAAAATTCGTCACGTACTGGGACTTCTGCGTCAGAGCTAAACCAGATTCTATATAGTCAAATTTAAAACCAGGTGGATTTTTCCCCTCAACTTCGTTCTTGCGCGCTGGCACATAGGTCCGCACCGGCCGGCTTTGCCCTGCCGCGCCATAACCTGCCGCGCCATAACCTGCGGCAATATCGGTGAACGAGGCATCGACAGCCTTCTCATGGATGTCTCCTGCTCGACTATCCGTGGGGATTAATCCCAAGAATAGAAAAAAGCATAATGCAACTGACCGACACTGCAACAGTGGACGGTTATGAGCGCGAGTATCAATGTGAAAGTTTAACATTGGATAATTCGGGCTGAGCCTGCTCGGCTGCCTTCGCTGGCGACTGCTCTCGGGTTACCAGCGAATTTAGCAAGCGAGCTTCCGTCTGGTAGTCAAACCGGGTGAAGTGATCCTCTTGATTCATTTTCCCAGCAAGCTGAGCAATCTGGTTGGTAAGATCGGCTGGTAAAGCGCCGTGCATGGCTGCAGCTAGGCGGAGTAGGTTCCAACCAAATCTCTCTTCATTATATTCGTTCGATATGTCGTTACTACGGGCCAATGCAGCTCGGCATTTCTGCAAACTGCTCAGGTCACGGGCCGCCTCTAAACAGGTCCAGCCGGCTAGACTTGCACTTGGCTCTAAAGATACATCAGGTGCCGCTGCGCCTTTTATCGACGCCACTTGCCATTCCAGACGAGATTTAATTTTATTCAATCCCATCCTATCCAGTTCCGATCGGCTTAAACTAAGCGCCCCTTCGTTTACCAGATCATTTAACGCACGCTGAGCCATTGTCAAACATGCAGAATAGTAGTTCTCCGTGCTGAGCCAACCCTTATTATCGCGATGCTTGATCCAGTTGGGATCCCATGCCAGCATCCGCGCCCAATGTGCATGCACTAACTTATGGTCCGTCAGAAATTCATTCCAGTCCCGATAACTGGAACGCCAGCGGCGCGACCACATCTTTAGCGAACAATCCACCGGAGCGATTGCGGTACCACGCAGAATTTTCGGATCAAGACCAGGCAACTGGCCATCGTGGCTAAAAACATAGCTTCGCAAGTACGGTAGCCAAGCATCAGCGTAAATCTTTTGCTGCTGAACCTGGTCTACTATATCGATGCTATTCGCCTGCATCAGACGATTAAAGCCCTCACGATCACCCTTATCCAGCAGTGACTGGACATCTTCTGGCTTTAAATTATGGTCTTGCTGATCTTTAGCTTTACTCGACATACGAGCGGAATTTGCCATGTAAATGGCCGCAACGAAGGCGGCAATAGCGATTGCTAAAAACGCCATGGCCAAGCCGACACCACGGGTAGATTTTACTTTAACTCGCTTGGTGTCTTCGTTGATGAGCTTTGCGTCACTATCAGTGGCAACGCCCCAAGCTCCCGTCATATCCTCATGAACAATGCGGGCAACATCAGGATACTGCTTTTTTACGCGCTCTAAATTTTCGAGCGTCACCCACGGACCACAATGCCCCGAGACCTCGTCTTGTAGGCCAAATTGCATGCGTTTATAGGCATCCTTTAACTCCATCAGGGTCATTGGCCCCGTGAAGGCTTCAAGGTTACGCCTTATCAGATAGAGTTTCGCCATTAGCCTCTCACATGCGAAAGAAGAACGGTGATATTATCCCTGCCGCCAGCTGCATTGCCTGCATCGATTAGAACCTTTGGCAGAGAATCTAGATGGTCTAGGTTTTCGGTGATAATCTGAGCCGTTTTGCGGTCTTCAAGCATCCCGCTCAGTCCATCCGAACAAGTAAGAAAAATTTGTCCTGGCTTGAGCGGAACTTCGTAGATATCGACGTCCACTCGCTCACCTAAACCCATCGCTCGAACTAACGCCCCTTCCTTTGCCCCCGGTAGCACGGCAGACCGCGGTAGCCAACCGCGCTCAATAAAATTGCCGACGCTGTGATCCAAAGTTAATTGGAAGATGTGCTTCTTATAGTAAAGGTAAGTCCGACTATCTCCGACGTGCGCGAGATGAAGGGTTTCTCCGACAAACATGAGGCAATTTAAGGTCGTTCCCATACCCGTGAGATCGCGATCGCGTCGCCCACGCTCAAGAATTTCCATATTAACGCGATCGATGGAGCTCGACAAAAACGGTGCAATCTCTTCGTGGCGAATACGATCGCTATTAAGAAATGATTTCCGCAGGCCATTTACGGCCATGCTCGAAGCCACTTCTCCGCCACTGCGGCCGCCAATACCGTCCGCGACTATGCCGAATCCGGCTGCCTCGTCGTAGTATAGGCTGTCTTGATTACTTTTTCGCCGCCGACCGACATCGGTGGCTCCGATCATACGAACCTGCACGCGCTGCCTCCACTTTGCTTCTGGTTCGGAATCGGAATATTGAGGCAATTCCCTTAGCGCGGCTGGCCCGCATCGGAATTACTAGTTTACTTTCCAACCCACCGAAAAGAATAACAAATCATAGCCGTTTGGGTTACCTTTTTTCCATATTAAAGGCTGACAGAACAAAATCAGCGAGACGACAAAGTCGCTGACTTTGATGGGAAAAAAAGCTAACTTAGTGAAGATATCCAAATCACTTTAATTTGTTGGCTACACTCGCCAGCATACCCGTGAGGTTACCTCGATGCCGAAAATTTCTGCCAAGTGGAGGGATTTCGGCACCTCCATATTCTCGATAATGACCCAAAAAGCGATCGCCAGTGGCGCTGTCAATCTAGCCCAAGGATTTCCTGACTTCGATGGACCAACAGTCATAAAAGATGCGGCTATCGCAGCGATCAAGGCTGGTCGTAATCAATACGCTCCAGCCCCCGGTGTACCGGAACTTAGGCAACTCTTAGCTCAGCGAAAGGCAGAACTAAGCCAACGCACCTACGACTGGAATAGCGAAGTCACCATCTTTTCTGGGGCCTCCGAGGCAATTTTTTGTGCGTTACAAGCCCTATTCGATCCCGGCGATGAAATTTTAGCGTTTGAACCGTACTTCGACTCCTACCCAGCGGCGGCACATAGCAGCGGTGCCCATATTGTAGGTATCCCGCTGGACCCGCCGAGTTTTACCTTCACTAGCTCTAGCCTGGAACAGGCCGTCACTAAACGCACCCGGGCCCTGCTGCTGAATTCACCGCATAATCCAACTGGTCGAGCCTTTAACCAAGTTGAGTTAGAGTTACTGCGCGATTTTGTGCTGGCGCACGACCTCTTAGTGATCACCGATGAAGTTTACGAGGAAATCGTTTACAGTCCAGCTAAACATCAAAGTATTGCTGATTTGCCGGACATGGCGGAACGCAGCATCGTCATATCGTCGACCGCGAAGACCTTTAGCTTTACCGGCTGGAAAGTAGGCTATGCATTTGCTCCCAAAGAGCTAACCGCAGCATTACGCGCGGTACACCAATTCACAGTCTTTTGTTCTGCAACACCGCTCCAATACGGCATGATCGCCGCTTTAGAGCTAGGGCCAGAATATTTCAGGGAATTACGCCAGGACTACCGTCTGCGCCGGGACCTTTTACTGACGGAACTCCGCGCATCTGGTTTTCGCGCCGAAGTTCCAGAGGGTACTTACTTCATAGTCGCCGATTACAGCGACCTCTCAACACTCGATGACCTCAACTTTGCCTCACAACTTACTGAGCAGCACAAAGTAGCGGCCATTCCAATCTCAGTGTTTTACACGGATCAGCAACTTGCTGCGCGCCGCTATCGCTACGTAAGGTTCGCATTCTGTAAGAACGAAGCAACCATTGCTGAAGCTGGTGCTCGACTTAGGCGGATCCGGGAGCCATAAAGGAGCGCGGTATCTGAGTGCTTGAGCCTAGCACTGACTCTAGCCCCGGCTGGCGCCCAAACTCGGCCAAATACTCATCTCCGGCAAATACACCCACCCATCCACATCTCGGTAATGATCTGGCCTCTGCTGCGTCAAACCGCTGCTCTGTAGCGACGCGACAACAGTGGCTATAAAAGCGTGAAAAACTTCCACGCTGCCGCAAAGCAGCTCACTTAGAGACGGGTTCATTGGCGCCACCAAATGGGCGCCTATCATTGCACCCAAAATACCCTGACGCATGGCTAGACCAGTCTCAAAGCGTCTAAAATTTTGGCGTGCATGATCCGGCAACCCCAGCGGCTCCCGCATAAACTCAATCGCATTGGCTACCTGGGTTTCTAAAAGTTCAATCCGTGGCGACATGGCATTGAGGCGCCTTTGCAGAGTCCGGGCCCGAGTGACTAAAGGGGCTAGATTAGCGCTGTAGGTCGGCTCCTGTGCTTCGCCCTCGTCTTGATTCAACTGCATAACGTCCCACACACGCTGGCTCTGGGGATTTACCGGCCGCGCCTTTCGCGCGCCACGCCTTCTCACCCGGCTACTAATTGCCAACATGTAAGCGACCGCAACGTCGTCACACTGCACTGCGCCCGGACAGACGGGGCGTTGACAGGCCACGCAAGGGGGCAAAGTCAGTGGACAATCCACGAACACGGCGGCAAAGGGTCCATGGTGTTGAAGCAGCTCGACCAAGCGGTCGTCAGAAAATAAAGTGCCATATGCTCCGATCTTTTCATATACTTGGGATATCTCAACAGGTGCATGGCGAAGATTACCTGAGGCAACCACTAGAGCCGTCTTGTTTGCATTAGGTCCGGACAAGTGGATACCCGCCG
>Ga0315294_10005083_pt1 | contig 14420 bp, 21 predicted proteins | sample YL17G13_40_MG_FD_203626 | JGI IMG/M metagenome (GOLD analysis project Ga0315294, IMG submission 203626) | Sediment microbial communities from Yellowstone Lake, YNP, Wyoming, USA - YL17G13_40 | ecosystem: Environmental > Aquatic > Freshwater > Lake > Sediment | place: USA: Wyoming | collected... | reverse complement strand
CTCGAAAGAATTTAAAGAGTTACAAGTTGAGGCAAATAAAGGGTTTGATGAATTATTGGCATCTATCAAGAATATGCAAGATATTCCATCGATAACTGACTTAAGTATTTGTCAGCAACTAGAACATGCCCATTTTTGCATTTATATAAATGCTATACGTGTAAGTAATACAGCACAAAAACTATCACAATTATATCACTATGTTTACTTACTTAACAGTGGAATTACAAAAGAAATAGAAAAAGAGGATAAAACAAATGAATAATGATGGGCTATTAGAAATCGCAAAAGCAATAAATAATTTATCTACAACGATATCAATTGCTTTTGGTGGAATTAACTTCACTTTATGGATGTTTCTTTTGTTTAAAAATATGGGAACTTCTAATGCAATTTTAGACAAATTAACCGATAAAATTGACAAATTATTGATTAAAAAGCAATAAAATTCTTGTTTTATGAGGAAAAATGAAAGAAAAACTTGATAAATTATTTAATGAAGCATTAAACAAATTTGATTTTGTTAATACGCGCAAAGTAATGGAATTTCTGAATTGGAAGTGGTATGGTTCGAGTGATTATCCTACTATAGAAGAAATGATAGCAATGTGTAAAGAGTTATATGGAAGCGCGTTATTTTATTTCTTAAAAGATGAAGTGAAAGCAACAGTTTGTTCTGGAGGATTTTCTATAACAGTATCTACTAGCTATGTTGAAATTGAATTCGTAATTGAAAGATCAATAGAATATGAAGAAAAATAAAATCAAATATTTATAGGAAAAATTATGGAAAAAAAAGAAATGACTGTTACTAAAGTTGGAAATAATTGGTGTTTTGTTTTACCAGATTTTATAGATTTAGATAGTTCTCCCTCTGTTTGGACAGATGATGGGGATACAGATATCGATGCGATTTATCAGCAATTACTAGATCAATTATAAGAACAATAAAAGCAAGGTTTTATAGGAGTTAAAATGGGATTATTTACATACGTGGAAATAGCTAAAGAATTACTTCCAGAAAAATATTGGGAGTTGAAAGATTGGCAGACAAAAGGCGTGATTGAACCTTCTATGGATTTATTAAAAATTACACCAGATGGTTATCTTTATCATTATTGGAATTCATATACATTTGATGAGGATGATACGCAAGAACCAAAAACAGAAAGTAGTTTAGTAACATGGTTTGGAAAATGGAAAGTAATAGCCAAACATGCAGATAAACTCGAATTTCATGGGGATTTACATACTTATTCTTCATACAAAAGGGAGGATGATAAAACTATATGGGTTGATCTTTATGCGAGATTTACTGAAGGAAAGTTGATCAATATTCAAATTGAAGAGAAGGATTTAGCATAAATGAGAGGATATAAAGTTATTGAGTTTAATACAGCGAGTAAAACTTATGAAGAAATTCAAGACTGGCTGAACTCTTTATGGATAGAATATGATTTAAAATTATTGGCAGTTAATTACAATTTTTTTATATTTGAAGAAGAATAAAAAGTAAATTTTATTATAAAGGATAAATACTATGGAAACAGTATATTATTGGCGTGGAACAGATTCGTGGCCTTTTTCTATTGAAGAAGACCCCGAAAGTAGGAATGGGGTGTTAGAAAGCATAGAAGTTTCTGAAAACGAAATTTATACAAAGAAAGGAAAACGCTATTACAATCTTCAATGTGGGCATGGAACAAATATAAAATTATTAGTTCAAAATATAAAGGAGAAAGAGGAAATGGTTAAAAGTACAAGTCCGGTAGCAAGTTCCCCAAAACCAGTTTCAAAAAAGGTTGAGGTAGAGGAAGTAGAGAAAAAAGAACATTATGTTGAAGTTGTAAATAATGATCAGAATGGGCAATATTTTTTAGTTATGCCATTGTTTTTTTCATACCAGGATAAGATTTTCTTATGGGATAGGACTGGTAACGGGTATGTTGAAATTACATTAGAAAAGTTTCTTGAAGAAACACACCCACGATAAAAAAGTAATTTTATTGTAAAGGAAGATGAAATGTCAAAACTATATATGAAATTAGAATTTGTAAATGAGTTTGACGATAAGACTATTACGGAATTTACTAGTTCCCAAGGGGATTTAACTGAAGCAGCTTGGGTGGTTCAGAATTTTAGACAATTTATGTTAGCAGTTGGTTTTCATCCAGAAACTGTAAAAGAATATTTGTCAGAGGAATAAAAATGAAAACAACTTGTTATTGTGTATATTGTCCAAGGCATCCTCTTCATTATGATATTGTGCGTAAAGACGTTCTTACCGGATGGCGAGTGGGTGATTTAATTTGGGATAAAATGCATAAGGATCAGGGGATAGAAGTAGATTGTTTAGAACCTGCGTCTGCTTTTTTTGAGGATTATGGTTATGATCCAGAAGATTATGATTTTCCCATTACTGCATATAACGATGGAATGTCCGAGACAGGAACGGAAGAAGATGGATTTACAATTTACGCATATTGTGCAAATGAAGAATACAAAGATACAACTCAATAAAAGGTGGATTCTATGTTATTATCTGATTCTATTGAAATTTTAAAAAGATTTAAAGAAAAATATGGGGATATAGAAATTGTATATTATGACAAATATTGGAATGTATGGTCTGTTATGGAATCAAATAAATTTGTATATTATTTTCCAGATGAAGAAAATAAACTTGAAAATCCAGTAATTTCAATCGAATAAAAGGAAAATTTTATATCGGATAATCAACAATATATGTCTACTATCTAATATACCTTGACAAAATACAAATTATATGGTAAGATTAATGATCAGGGAAATATTACATTATTATTTTACAAAGGAGAAAAATGGGAAAACTTATTATTATTTTAAATGGTGTTAGTGGCGGTAAAACTAAATTTATTGAAACTGCCAAAGCGAATGATTATTGGGTTTGGAATCTAAATGATCGGAACGTTCTTAGTATGCTTTCTTATAAAGTTGGTTGGGATGGAAATCGTACTAAGCAATATTATGAATTTATCGAAGAATTCGAACAATTGGTAGATAAATATTTTAATTTTGAGGATTGGTATCTTCATAATATGATTTCTAAGTTTACTAAGGATGATAAAGCTAATCTTTTGATTATTCATAATTGTAAGCCAGAAATGGCAACTAAATTAAAAGAGGAATTCTCTAATTGTTTTCTTGTTGGTGTTTGGGATCAGATTGAACCTCCTAGTCCAGCAGATGAAGAATATTTCGCAATTTTTGATTGGCACGATGAAAATTATTCAGAAAAAGTTTTACTTGTACTAAAAGAATTGAGTGGAGAAGTAAAGGAGTAAAATGGAACGCAGTGAGAGTATTAAAGAACTGGCAACAGCTTTAAGTTTGGCACAAGGTACTATGGGCTTTGCTAAAATGGATACTATGAATCCATTTTTTCATAGCAAATATGCCGATATGGGGGCTGTGATTTCTGCAATTAAACAGCCTTTTAAAGATAATGGATTGTCGGTAATTCAACCTATCAGCGGTGATGGTGCAACTGTAACTATAACAACTGTATTAATGCACTCTTCTGGAGAATGGATTTCTACAGAAATTACTATGCCTTACTCTGAAGTAAAAGGAAAAACATTAGTACAAGAATTAGGTTCGATTATTACCTATTTGCGTAGATATTCTTTAGCTTCTATGACTGGAGTTTATTCAGATCAAGATACTGATGGGAATAATCCAGATCAAGGAAAAGAAGAAAAACGTTCAGAAAAAATTACTAAGTCAGCAGTAGAAAAAACTCCTCCAAATGAAACGCAAGTTAAAATTGTAGAATGGTGTAAGAAATTAGGCGGAGAGAAAAACACAGCTTTGATGACTTTGCTTGCTGAATATGATCCTTCACATAATCCATATAAAATAAAGGATCAAGAAAAATTAGATGAATTATTAACTAAAGTTCAAACAGTTGAACCCATTTTAGTAGCAGTACCAGTAATCGAATCGACAGAAAAAGAGGAAAAATAAAATGTGGCGTATTGTTGATACCTATTGCAAAATTTGGAAGATTGAAGATAAGGGCAAGTTTGCCCAAGTACAATTATCAACCTCTCGCAAGGATAAAGAAAGCGGAGAGTATATCAATTCTAGTTGGAGTTTCGTTAGGTTTGTAGGCACAGCATACAAAAAAATTAGTAAATTATCTGATGGTGATCGTATCAAAGTAATTTCCGCAGGTGTTTCTCGCGAAGAATACAAGGATAAAGACGGAGAACGCGCTTGGCCAAAAAATCCGAATTTTGTAGTATTTGATTGGGAGTCTGCTGATTCAAAGTCAAAAGATACTACTCCTGATGCTCCACCCGCCGTAGAGGAATCTGAAGAACAACTTCCTTTTTAGCATTTGACTGAATTTTTAAAAAGGGTGGGGTTTTTACTCCACCCTTATATGAACATGGAGGACAAATGCTAATCGATAAAAAATTAATTATAGAAGCTAAAGAAAAACTCGGACTAACTGCGGCAATTAGAATTTATGATTATTTTAGCTTGCAGAATTGGGATGGAAAAAATCTTAAAGGAAGTTGCCCATTTGGGCATGAGGATAATACTCCTTCTTTTATTTTTAATGAGAAAGATAATTGTTTTCATTGTTTTTCATGCGGAAGAAATTTTGGAATTATAGATTTATATATGAAACAAGGTTTAACATACCTTGAATCAGTAGAAAAATTATTCGATGAAGTTGGTATAAATTATAAATTCGGTGAACGGGGTGTAAAAACAAAAAGAGATTATAAATATCCCGTTATAGAATGTTCTGAAGATAGAACTAAAGTAGAAGAATATTTTGCAACCAGAAAGATTTCAAAAGAAACATTAGATTATTGTAATATTGGGCAAGATAAAAACGGGAATATTGTATGGAAATTTTATGATGAGAATGATACACTCCTTACTGTAAAACTGCGTCCATCTAGAAAAATTGAAAAGGGAGAAGAAAAGAAGGAATGGTATCTTCCTAATTATGATTTTTCTAATATTCTTTTTAATATGAATAGGGCTGATCCTTCGAATGGGCCTCTTATTATTACAGAGGGACAAAGTGATACACTTTCTATTATTGAAGCGGGATATTTTAATAGTGTAAGCGTCCCAGGAGGATCGTCCAATAACAAATGGATCGAAACTTGTTTTGATTGGCTAGAGCAATTCAATCAAATAATAATATTTTCAGATTCAGATGAAGCTGGAATTAAAATGCGTAAAGAAGTTGTTTCTCGCCTTGGACAATGGCGCTGTAAATATGTAGAAATACCAGAAGAATATATAACCAGTGATCAGATAAAGGATGCTAATGCAATTCTTTATAAATATGGTAAGCAAGTACTGCTTGATTTAATAAGCAATGCTCAAGAGATGCCGATTTATGGCGTTAGTAATTTAGCATCCATTGAAGATTTTGATATAGAAAAAGCTTCTGGAATTTATAGTGGAATACAATCTTTAGATGATATTATTTATAAATTTATTTTTGGAAATGTGCTTGTTGTAACTGGAAAGCGTGGAGAAGGCAAAAGTTCATTTGTAAATCAAGTACTTATCGGAGAAGGTCTAAACCAAGGATATGATTCATTCATATTTAGTGGTGAACTTTCTGCGCCAGTTCTAAAATCTTGGTTAAACGTCACTATAGCTGGTGCTGAATTTGTTGCCATGAAAAATAAATTCGTACACGTTATAAATTCTGATGCTAAGAAAAAAATAGAATCATGGTACGACAATCGCATTTGGATTTATGATGATAAGAAAAGTAATAGTTCAGAAGATATTTTAGATAAGGCTATTGCTGTTACTAGAAAATATGGAGTGAAAATTTGGATTCTCGACAATTTATTAGTAATGGATATAGGTGCAAAAGATTCAGATATTTATGAAAAGCAAAAAGATTTTATGACTAAACTTATTGGATTAGCTGATTTATATAATGTTCTTATTGCTCTAATTATTCACCCGCGCAAAGGTCAAAACGGAATAGAGGTAGCCGCAGATGATGTTGGCGGTTCCGGTGCTTTAACAAACCTTCCTCAATATGTTGTTTCTGCTAAGAAATTTAGCGAAAAAGAAAAAGAAGGCATCAAAGATGGTAAGGGGGGATACAAAAAAAATTGTGAGCCAATCAAAGAAGATGTAGCCATTAATATGCTCAAAAATAGATATGTCGGCAAGACTGGAGAGATAAGATTATATTTTGATTATAGGAGTCGCCGATTTTATACCGATGCTATAAATTTAAATAAGAGATACAAATGGAATGATAATAAATTACCTCCATTTGTATATGATCCTCTGGCAGATAGATTGCCGGATATGATGAAGGATTAAAGTGATAGGATAAAAAAAAATGCAAAGATTTGATTTTACTGGAGTAATATATTCAAACATTAAAATCGATACATTTCTAGGAAATGGGATGTGGGATTGTATATGTCTACTGTGTGGAAAACACAGAACAATTTATACAGGAGACATCAATCGATCTATGAGAAATAGAAGAGATATGTCTTGCCGAGAATGCTCATATGAGAATAGAAATGTCGAAGATTTACGAAATAAAGTTTTTGGAAAATTAACCGTATTAAATTTAAAATCCATTAGGAAATATGGGATAGTTTATTGGAGATGTATTTGTGATTGCGGAAATAAAGCAGAATTAGAAATAAGGGCAAGTCATTTAAAAGCCGGTACAATAAAGAGTTGTGGATGCCTATTAACAAAAAGAAAAGGCAATGATTACGATTTGAACGGGAACTTTGGAATCGGATATACTTCTAAGAAAGAAGAATTTTATTTTGACTTAGATGATTTTGAAAAGATAAAAAATTATACGTGGTAAAAGATGCTTGTGGATATTTGGAAACACGGGGGGATGCAATAAATACATCCATTTATCTCCATAGAATAATTACCGAATGTGAGCAAGGACTTAGCGTTGATCATATAAATAGAAATCCTTCGGATAATAGAAAGGAAAACCTAAGAATATGCAGTCATATGGAAAATATGCATAATAGAAAATTAAATAAAAATAATAAGAGTGGAGTTGCTGGAGTTTTTAAATTAAATAAGAAATGGAGTTCTAAAATTTCTGTTAATTATAACAACATAAATTTGGGACGATTTAATACTTTTGAGGAAGCAGTAACCGCCAGATTACTTTTTGAATTGGAATTTTTTGGAATTCAATTTGCCCCCCAGAGAAATCTATTTGAAGAATATGGTATAAAATGAGTAGTTTAGATTTTATTTTGCAAAATTTTAAATTTTCTTATTCATCCGTATCTACCTTTGAAACATGTAATTACTCATTTTATTTAACTTATATACAATCAAAAGAAAGAAAGGGGAATTTCTTTTCGTCTTATGGCACATTCTGCCATAAAATATTAGAGAAATTTTTTAAAAATGAATTAGCAGTTTATGAATTAGCACCTTATTATCGTGAGAATTATGATGAATATATAACTTTAGAGCCTCCTTCTTATAAAAAGAATAATGCTTCTCAAGAATATTATGATAAAGGATTATATTATTTTGAAAATTTTTCATTTGATAAATCATTATATGAGATTATTTTAATCGAAGAAAACATTGAATTCTCTTTACAAAATGTGAAATGTGTGGTAAAACCAGACTTAGTATTATTCGAAAAAGAAACAAGTAAATATATTCTAGTCGATTTCAAAACAGCTAACGCCTATAAAAAGGATAAACTAGATAAAGTAAAAATGAAAGGATACATGAAGCAGTTTAATCTATACGCATACGGAGTCTGGATTGCAAAAGAATTGCCAATAGATGAAATTGATGTATGGTTTATAACCTGCGGAAAAACAGAAAAAGTTAAGATGGATGCAATGTATGTACAAGAAGTGATGGATTGGTTTTACAATTTGACAGAGAAAATAAGACAGGAGGAGGAATGGAAACCTTTTACTGGAAATCCTTTCTTTTGCCATAATTTGTGTTCGATGAAGAATCATTGTGAATATTGGGAAGCGGATAAATTTTGATAAATCTTAGATTTTATGTTATTGGATACCCCCACCTGTGGGGGGTAAGGTATGGTTAACCCCTATATATGGGGGTATAGAGTACGATAAAAGATGGGTTTTATTGGAGTATACTTTGGAATTAAAAGAATTAATAAAAGAAGCATATTTTTATGACAAAACAGGTATGCTATTAAAAGGTGATTGCCTAGAACAAATGGAAAAAATTCCAGATAAATCTATTGATATGGTTCTTTGCGATTTACCTTATGGGACTACTTCTAATAAATGGGATATCATTATTCCATTTGAACTTTTATGGAAACAATATAATAGAATTTGTAAGAATAATGCTGTTATTGCTCTTACTGCTTCGCAACCTTTTACAGCTATGGTGGTTATGAGCAATTTAAAAATGTTCAAACATGAATGGATTTGGATAAAAAATAGAGGGAGTAATTTCGCCAATACAGTAAGAGAACCAATGAAGGAACATGAATCCATCATAATTTTCAGCAATGGAAAATGGACTTATAATAAACAAATGCAAGAAAGAACTGGAGCAGGATTAGATCGAATAAAATATAATGTAAAATTTGAAACAAACTCTGAAAATTATAGAGAATTTGATACCAGAAAAGAAAACAAATTACCAGAATTAAGAGTTCCTTCTAGTTGGCAAAAATTCAATACAGAAGTGGGTTTACATCCAAATCAAAAGCCAGTAGAACTTTTTGAATACATTATCCGAACATATAGTAATGAAAACGAAATTGTTCTAGATAATACGGCTGGATCATGCACAACGGGGATTGCTTGCAAGAACATGAAAAGACGCTGGATTTGTATTGAAAAAGAACAAAAATATTGCGAAATTAGTAAAAAAAGATTAGAATCTTGGCAAAAAGTATAATAAAATATAGGTTTTATTGGAGGAAACTTGGGAATCAATGTATTGAGTTGTTTTGATGGAATTTCAGCCGGTCAGTTGGCTTTGCAACGCGCCAATATAAAAGTAGACAATTATTTTTCAAGTGAGATTGATAAATATGCGATTAAAATTACTCAAAAGAATTTTTCCAATACTATTCAATTGGGAGATATCAGTGATTGGAAATCTTGGAATTTACCAAAAATTGATTTAATAATTGGTGGCAGTCCTTGCCAGGGTTTCAGTGTTGCCGGTGCTGGATTAAATTTTGATGATCCTAGAAGTAGATTGTTTTTTATATTTGTAGAAATTCTAAAGCATTATAAACCAGAATATTTTCTTTTAGAAAATGTAAAAATGATAAGAGATTGGCAAAATATTATTAGCCAACAAATGGAGGTAGAACCCATTATGATTAATTCCGCCTTAGTTTCTGCACAAAATAGAAAAAGATTATACTGGACTAATATTAAGAATATAGAACAGCCAAAAGATAAACAAATTTATTTAAAGGATATTATTGAAAACGGTGAAGTTGATAGAGACAAGGCATATTGTATAGATGCAAATTATTTTAAAGGTGGAAATTTAAAATCTTATTATGATGATTCAAGAAGGCAATTAGTTTTTGAAAAACCTCATCAACCGTCTAAACGTTTAATGGTAAAAGTTGGTAATATATATCCATCCGAAGGACAAAATGGGAACATATATTCAATTGAAGGAAAATCTCCTTCTTTGTCTGCTGGAGTCGGAATAATCGGTAGAGGAATAGGGAGTAGCAATGCACCAAAAATATGTATTCAGGTTGGGGAAGCGGATATTAAAGGCTACGATAGTATTAAGAGAGTTTATTCTCCCAATGGAAAAGCGCCATCCTTGACAACTATGCAAGGAGGACACCGAGAACCAAAAATTTCAGAAGATAATATTACTTGGAGAAAACTTACTCCATTAGAATGTGAAAGATTACAAACTTTTCCTGATAATTATACTGAGGGCGTTAGCAATACTCAACGATATAAAGGCTTAGGAAATTCGTGGACTGTTGATATTATTGATCATATATTCAGTTATTTGCCTAAAAATTGGCAAAATAATCAAAATAAATGATAAAAAGTACAATAAAATATGGGTTTTATAATGAGGTGAGACTTGGATAAATCCGATTGGATTTTTGATATTGAAATTTTTTATAATTTCTTTGACGTTACTTTTCTAAACGCCAACGATAAGAATATTATTAAAACTTTTATTGTTGCCTGGGATTTACATATCGATGAGAAAGAAAAGTTAGTACAATTTTTAGATAACGAAGTATCCATGCTTGTCGGATACAACAACCTCTACTATGATTCTCCTCTTCTGTTGCTTTTGTATGAATACAACGGAAAGAATGTAAATTCGGATTTATTCGAATTATCTAAAAAAATTATCAATACAGATAGAGAAGAAAACTTTGCCTACAAGCGAGATTACCCCTGGATTCAATTAGATTTGATGAAGTTGATGGCGTTTGATAAACTTGGGATCAGTCTTAAGCAATGTGCCATCAATTTGAGATGGTATAAGATTCAAGATTTGCCTCTGCCTTATGACAGCATCATTAAACGCGAAGATATAGAAACAATTATTAAATACAACATTAACGATGTGTTGATTTCTTATGAACTATATAGAGCATTACAGCCTCAAATAAATCTACGTAAAGATTTAAGTATTCTATACAATGTAGAATTAAGAAATGCGAGTGACAGTAAAATCGCTAATGTTTTGCTAGAAAAATTCTATTCTGAGGCAACAAATCAGGATATTAAAGAAATTAAATATAAGAGAACTAAAAGAGAATTCTTATGGTTACGAGATTGTATTTGCCAAGGTATTTCTTTTAAAACTAAAAAGCTGAGAGACTTGAAATTTGAAATATTAAATACACTTGTTGTAGGAGAGAATAACTGGTCTTATAAAAAGGAAATTGAATTTGGTAACTGCGAATATGAACTAGGTGTAGGCGGTCTACACAGTAAAGATGAACCAGGAAAATTTATAACTGATGAAAATTATATTATTACTGATATAGACGCGGTGAGTTATTATCCTAGCATTATTATCAACAATAAAATTAAACCCGATCATCTCAATGAAGATTTTATAGAAATTTTAAAAAAGATTACCAAGGAACGCTTGGAAGCTAAAAAATTAAAAAATAAAACTAAAGCTGATGGATTAAAAATTACTATCAATTCCATTTTTGGAAAATTAGGCAGTGAAACCTTTTGGCTAGAAGACCCCAAAGCTATGCTGGCGGTAACAGTTTCGGGTCAGTTATTTCTAATGATGTTAATTGAATCTTTAACTTTAGGAAACATAATTGTTCTTTCAGCAAATACTGATGGTATCGTATGCAAGATTCCTAGAGAACTAGAAAATGCTTATAAAAAAATCTGCAAAGAATGGGAAAAGAAAACTGGTTTTGAATTAGAATTCACAAGTTACGATTCCTATATTCGATCAGATGTTAATAATTATATTGTAAAAAAATCAGATGGAAGCACAAAAGAAAAAGGACGATATGTACGAGAAATAGATTTGAAAAGAGGGTATCATTGTCCTGTGGTTGCTAATAGCATTTATCAGTATTTTGTTAATAGTAAATCTTTGGATGAAAGTTTATCTGATAATATTGATATTTTTGATTATTGTCTTTCCCAAAAAACAGGCAAGGACTTTGTTATGGAAATGCGTGATTGTGACAATATACAACAATTACAAAAAACAAATCGCTATTTTATCAGTAAGTCGGGCGCAGAATTAGTAAAAGTAAATAGAAAAACTGGTACAGAAATTGGTCTGAGTGTAGGTAATAAATGTAAACTTCTTAATGATTATGATCCTAATATTCCTTTTTCTGAATATGATGTGGATTATGATTTCTATAAAGAAGAAGCATTAAAATATATAGAAGATATTGAATGCGCTGTATATCCAACAGAATTACAGCAAGAAGAATTAGCCGAAGAGAGTGAAGAAGGTATTGAATTAGATATAGATAATGTAGATACCAGTAAAATCATTATCAAATCTCCTAGATTTAGATTTTCTGAATCTTCTTATTATTTTGATAAGAAAACAAATGTGATCTATCGCGGTATCGGTTCAATCAAATATGTCACTTCCGATGTAGCAAAGCAACTTAAAAATATTAGTAAGAATTATTATCCTACTTTTATTGATTTGCTTATTGAACTTGAAGAAACATGCTCTATCAATTCTCGCCAATTAGAGACTTTGATAAAGTTAAATTTCTTTGAAGAATTTGGTGGAAATAAAAAACTATTAGATATAAATACAGAATTTTCTTCTGGTAAGAATCGTTATAATAAAAAGTTGAAATCAGATACCAAAGATAAGCGAATCTTATTACTTAAGGACTATGAACTAAACTGCCCTGATAAAAAAATAAATGTTCTTGAGCAGATTCTGTGGGAAAAAGAATTATTGGGCTATACGCAATCGGTGTTTAATATAGATAAAAGATATGTGTTTGTAAATAAGATCAATGAAAAGTACTCTCCGAGATTGGATATTCACTGTTTGGCTACTGGAAAAGATATGACAATAAAAATACAGAAAGGGATTTATGAAAACAATCCAGTTTTAGGAACGGATATTGTGCTATGTAAGACCTTCCAAAAAAAGAAAGCTGTTAGATTTGTAGATGAAAAATTCATTGAGGATGATCAAAAGCCTATGGTCTGGTGGCTTGAGACGTATACGGTATTAACCAATGAAGAAATTGATAAATTGATATAATCATTACTTGACAAATTTGAATTTATGTGATAGGATTAAGGATGAAAAATAATAACTTTTTGATTGATTGTGATGACACGATAATAAATATGTGCCAAGTTTGGCTAGAGGTGTATAACGCTGATCATAATGATCATCTTACTAAAGAGGATATTACAGATTGGAACATTGGAAAATTTACAAAAATTGGTGTAAAATTTTATGATTATTTATACACTATGAATTTATATTGGGCGGCACAACCCATTAAAGATTCTTTAAAAGGAGTGGAATTTTTACGATCATTAGGATATAATATTATCTATGCAACTGTGGAAGACCCTTTGAACTATAAACAAAAATGGTTACTAGAAAATGGATTTTTAGTTAATAAACAAACTTATATAGTTTCTCCTAATAAAACATATATAAACGCAGATTATATTCTAGATGATAATTACATCGGACAAATAATTCCGTTTTATAATTTGAATAAGAAATCTTATCTTTTTAGCCAGCCTTGGAATCTAAAATATGATTATAAATATCGTGTCGATTCTTGGCAAGATTTTATCGACAAAGTAACTGATAAAAGGATCGTTTTATGAAACAAATCTTTTTGATTTCAGGAGAAGCGCAAAATGGAAAAGATTCTGTAGCTAATTTTTTAAAAAAAAAATTGCCAGGAAAATCTCTAATTCTTCATAATGCTGATTATTTAAAATACATAGCTAAAAATTACATGAATTGGAATGGGGAAAAAGATGAGTTTGGAAGAACTTTACTTCAAAAACTAGGCACAGAAAAAGTTCGATGGGGATTAAAAAAACCTTTATTCTGGACAGAAAGAGTATGCGATGTTATAGAATTAATGCAAGATGATTATGACTATTTTTGTGTTCCAGATACACGCTACTTAAATGAAATATATTATCCTATGGCTAGATTTCCTAACAGCATTTTTACAGTACGAGTATTTAGATTAAATTTTGATAACGGGCTTACATCCGAACAAAAATCTCATGTTTCAGAAAGGGAATTGGTTAACTTTAAGCATAATTTTGAAATCTTCTCCGAAAGCGGATTAGATAAATTGGCAAAGGAAGTAGACGCATTCATTTATCGGTTATCATTATAGGAGGAAAAATTGACAGTATTATTTCCAAAGGTACGTAAAATTTCAAAAACAGCCATGAATATCTTACAAAAAAGATATTTTTGGGAAAACGAATCAACTTGGGAAGAAGTAGCGGATAGAGTAGTAGATAATGTTTTGGTCAATTCTCCTCCTAAAGATCGAGAAACAACAAGAGAAATGATAAAAAATACCTACTTCGTTCCCAACTCTCCCTGTTTAGTAAACGCTGGAAGAGATGGTGCTGGTCTTTGTGCATGTTTTGTAGTAGACTTTCCGGATACAATCGAAGGAATTTATAAAACAAAATTAGACTTTGCTTTGATTGCCAGAAAAGGTGGAGGTGCAGGTACATCTATAGAAAAGATCAGGCCTGAAGGAAGTAAAGTTGCTGGTAGCACACACGGATATGCTGGTGGTGGTGTAAAATTTGCTGATACAATTTCACACGATGCCGATGCTCTGACCCAAGCAGGATTTCGCTCAATGGCAATCATGTTTACAGAAAGCATATATCATCCAGATATTATAA
>Ga0315294_10005081_pt1 | contig 14423 bp, 13 predicted proteins | sample YL17G13_40_MG_FD_203626 | JGI IMG/M metagenome (GOLD analysis project Ga0315294, IMG submission 203626) | Sediment microbial communities from Yellowstone Lake, YNP, Wyoming, USA - YL17G13_40 | ecosystem: Environmental > Aquatic > Freshwater > Lake > Sediment | place: USA: Wyoming | collected... | reverse complement strand
ACCGATTTTTTAAGAAATTTTGCACAAACCTCCAACAAAGATAGTGAAAAATTGCCATCCACTTCTGGCAGACTGTAACGAGCAGGCCTCAAAAAAAGATTTCGTTCCGTAATCCTGGGTAAGTAAACGCCGTTAGAAAACTCGGATGGGGCTTTAAGCCCCGCCCTCACTATAATATTTTTACCCCGCCTAAAAGGCAGGGCTTTCTTTCTAACGGGGTAAATTCTATTTGAGCGGTTCAGGGGGAGACTCTTCCGCCGCGGGCCCGCCAGATGGGGGCAGCTTTGGCTGTTCCGGCTGCCCCGGCTGCCTCACGGCAACCCCTCCCAAGGCAACTGCCATATTGCGAACGAGAGCGTTGGAGTCATATTTTGCCGACCAGTCCAGAACCCTACGGAATTTGTTCTCGGGGTTTTTGCCCAGCAGGTAAATAGCCTGGATGCGAACAGGCCAGCTTGAATTATTTATATTTTCTGCAACGGCACTGGTCAGGTCCTGGTCCAATGATAAGTAAAGCATATCGGCCATAGTGTTGACTTTAACCTCCCATTCGCTATCGGCACGGTTACGCAACAGCCCGGACTCGTGTGTGAGAGCAGATTTCAACATAGTCGGCATCCAGTCTGCATACATAAATTTGTAAAGCGGCTTGCGACCGGACATAATCTGCTGTTCCATCAGCAGGCCGATAAACAACTGCGCGGTTTTGATTCTCTGGCCGGGCTGACCGGTCGAGATAGAATTAAATCGCGTTCGCAGATATTTGCCGGTAAGCTCGATGCTCGGGCGATTCACGGATAGTTTAGCCGGCGCTATATTAACGAGCCGATTAGCAACCTTACCATCATCAGTAACTACAGGGTCAATATAGAGGGTGAACACTATATCCAAAGACGCCTGCGGATGGGCAAACAGCAAACGGCTAAGCTCACCTGTAACAAGCTGAACGGGAATAAGGAGACTGCGGCCAGGCTCAACAAGAAAGGTTGTCCTAATCTTTGTAGATACCAGGTTCGGTATGTTTTTCTTAAGGTCACCGGTAACATCGGCATCAATCCTGATATTGCCCCTGAACAAACTATCATCGCTGATTACAAGCGGCTCGGAAGAATTGTTTACTATTGCGACAGTTGCATCGAAATTGCTGCCGTAAGAAAACTTATTGCCGCGAGCATTAAACTGAACTGAAATCCGTTTATCCGGAGGAACATACGCCGGAACAAGTGTTTGGCCAAAACCTTTTTCTAATGCACCCATGACAACGACAGGGTCGAACGGCGGAACATATTGTGCACCCTGTTTGGCGAGAATCTCTTTGGCCTGCTCCGCTGCCAATGACCCCGGGTCTTTGACAATTAAAGAATTTAAGGTCTGGATTGCCAAATCTTTCTGTCCTTCCTTCAATTGAATTATGGCGAGGGCCAGGTCCGCAGTCTGGTTACGCTGATAATTGCTGGTAAGTGGCTTAGCCCATTCGGTCTGGCCATTCATTAAAAGGGAATAGGCCAAAATGGCGGCAGTCACAGGAGAATTAGGCTCGGTTGAGTAGGCCTTATTAGCCCAGTCGAGGGCTTTTGGCGGGTCCGGCAGGGCAAAACAATAAAACCAGGCAAACTCCTTGGCACCAATCTTCTGAGAAGACCTCTGGCCAACGGTCTGCGAGGACTCTTTGATGCTTTGGGGTCCTTCCATAAGCAACTGCTGTGCTTTGTCTTCGGCATTCTGAAATATAAGGTCCGCCTGGGCGGTATCACCGATTTTACCTGCTGCTTTGCCGGCAACGGCCTCCAGAAGGAGGTCAAACCGACCAGCTTTTCGAACGGTGTCAGCAATTTGCAGACACTTCTGCCGGCTCAGCGGCGTATTATAGCAGCTAATGACCCAGGGCAGATAAATGTCAGAGGGAAGGACTTCAGATGGATAAAGATAAGCGAACAAATTCGCGCAGTATTCATAGGCCCGTGCAGCTACATCATAAAGCTCGAGGCGCTCGGCATACTGCGCAAAGGCGACGGCAGCCCGGATATCCGACGGATTTTCACGCAGTATGAACCTAAGATGTCCAAGATATATTGCCGGCGTGAACTTATCGGGCGCAAGCTCTGCGAGTCTTGCAAACGCCACCTTATTGTATTCATTATTATTGTAAGCCTGGACGAGGTAAAACTGAGCGCCTTCCATATCGGCTTTCTCATTCATCAACAGACCAATCTGAGTAGCCCATTCGGAACCTATAATAACATTCTTGTTGCCGAAATTCCTCAACAGCTCTTCAAGGAAATTCTCCCGCTGCTCACGGGAGTCTAACTTGTCAAGCAAATAGCGAACCGCCTCATTTACCACTTCGCGGTCAGCGGACTGGCTCATATAGGCGGCAAGCAAACGAGAGACTGTCTCCGAATGGTCCGCCTGCCCATACCGACAGATAAGCTTAATCAACAGTGGCATAGCATAGCTGCTGGCGTTACTATCAAGATTGAGGGCAGCAGACAGAAATACAATCGCCTGTTCAGCTTCTCGCGTGGTAACTTTTTCGGAGTTAGTCAGCTCATAAGCTATTTGATAGAACCTCTGGGCGACAGCAGGTGAAGATAACTGCGCACGCTGGCGGGCAAGAGCTGCGGGACCGGTTAACTCGGCTGAGCGGCTCGGCTGAACGGCTCGACCGGACGGCTCGGCTGGACTCGCCGAAGCCGCACCGGAGTCCGGCTGAAGTTCCGTAACGTCAGGACCAACCGATTGCTCAGATACGTTAGAATCTACCCGTTTCTCCGGCGGCACAGCCACCATGCCACGACCTGTCGGGGCAGAAAGGGAAGCGGCGAATCCACCGTAGGCGGAAAAGAAAATAACCGTGAACGCTAAAAAATAGCTATTGGTATGCAAGGGTTTCTCCCTTAAAAGCGCGAAAAAGTTCACGTCAAAAACACTTCATATACCCAAATTCAAAATACGGTGCAGATTCTCACTTATAAAACGGTCAGTTTGAGAATCCACTGTTTTATAGCACTTAAACCAGTATATGTCAAACATCTTATATAGACAAAATCGGCTTACCTACCCTTACTACTTTACCTTTTGCGCAAGGTGCTTTGTTCCGGTAAGCAGAGAGAGCATCTCAATGCGGAGGAATTTCGCCGCCAGCAGATACACTACCGCTCCGGAAGGAACGGCCAGGAGCAATTTGAGGATGTCAGGCAGGCCTCTGGAGAAAGCGAGGGCAACTACAACCGCCCCAGACATACCGAGCATGGCTAAAACTGTCTTCGATAATCCCGGCACAAAGCCCTCCAGTATCGCTGCACCCAGTCGGCGGCGAAGAACCGTCATAAGAATAGCTACCTGCAAATACGAGCAAAGCGCGGTTGAAGCAGCCAGCCCTGCTGTTCCGAGAAACCACATAAGAGTCAGGTTCAGGACGATATTAGTAACAACTGCTATCCCCGCACTTATTGCAGGCACTTTAGATTCCTGCAGGGAATAAAACGCATATACGACCACGCTCTGAGCTGAATAGCCGCATAATCCCAACACGTAGAACGCCAGCGTCCACGCTGTCCTGATGGTGTCCGTATCCGTAAATCGCCCTCGCTGGAAAAGCACGGAAACCAACGGCCTTGCCACCAGCAGTAATCCAACGGTGGCAGGCAGCGCGATGAAAACCGTGCAACGCAGGCCGCGGGAAATAGTGGCGCAAAACGCCTTAAAGTCTTTTGCCGCCGCCTCAGCACTCATTACGGGGAAAATGGCGGTGGCCAACGAAATGCCAAACACCCCTAACGGAAACTGGTACAGGCGCTGCGAATAAAAAAGCTGCGAGACCGCCCCTTCCCAAAAGGGGTATTTAATCTGGCTGCCAAACAAGGAGAAAAACTTGCCTTTTTCCGGCGAACCCGAAAGCCACAGGGCAATAAGGTCGTTGGCGAACGTGTTAATCTGGGTAGCCGTCAAGCCGATGACCATCGGCGCCATAAGGAGAATAATCTTCTTAAACGATTCGCTCCTGACATGCCAGGCCGGTCGAATATAAACCCCTCTTGCCCAAAGGGGCGGTAATTGGATAAACACCTGAACCAGGCCTGCCAAAATCACGGCAACGGCGAGAACATAAATCTGGGAGGCAGGCTGCATTGCGAAAACCCATCCACTGAGGCAAAGTGCACCGATAAGAAAGATGTTGAGCACAGTCGGGGCGGCGGCAGGAGCAGCAAAGTGCCGATGGGCATTTAGTATCCCTCCCAAAATCGCCACTTCACAAATCAAGACCATTTCCGGCAGCATTATAGCGCTTAGCTGGAGCTTCGTTTGCGTGCCCTCATAAACGGCGAAGAACTTGTAATACACCAGGATAATGCCCTCGCCCAGCAGAACAATGGCTGACAGCAACACAAATACAACCGTAACAATGGTAGAGGCCAATTTTTTTGCCTCTTCGGGGTCTTTGTGCAATTGTTCGCTGTAAATTGGTATAACGGAAGAGGAGGCAGCACCTTCTCCAAAAAGCCGCCTGGCGAGGTTTGGGATTTTGAAGCCGATTGTCCAGCCATCCATCAAGCCGCTGGCGCCGAGAAAGTATGCAAACGCCATATCACGGAGCATTCCCACGACCCGGCTCAACATTGTCAGCGAAGCAATTTGTCTAAAGCCCTTTATCATTCTATTATTTTCGGTGATTCGTGACTCGTGGCTCGAACATCGAGTATCGAGCATCAAACAACACTCTATTTTTTTGGCGCAACGGTGAAAGGTCTAAATCGCCCGACATTATTTAATAGTCCCACAGAAGCAGCGCTTACCAGCAGGCTTGAGCCGCCGTAGCTTACAAATGGTAAAGTCAAGCCCGTAATCGGCATCAGGCCCATTGTCATACTGACATTTACGATAACTTCAACCGTAAACGTTGCAACAATACCAACGGCAATGAGCCGACCGTAGGGGTCGGTATTGTGGGCGGCGATTTCCAGGCCGCAGGCACCGACAATTACATAGAGTCCAAGCACTGCCAAGGAGCCCCAAAAACCCCATTGATGAGCAATGACAGCAAATATGAAGTCGTTATGCCTTTCCGGCAAAAAGTTGTACTTAACAAAAGGCCCCTGGCGAAAACCATAGCCCGTGGTTCCGCCTGAGGCAACCGCGAATTTTGAGCGAATCAAATTATAGCCCCAGTCGTTTTTCCACTGCTTATCGCTGAAACTGCTGCCCACAAGGACCCTGCCGATAAGAGGATACTGCTGGGCCTTCTCGCGAATCCAACTGCTCTGTAACAGGACGCAGCTTATTCTGGTCCGCTGATAGGGCCTCATTTTGAGCCAGAGAACCGGGCTTACCAGAAGTGCGATAAGAACAACAATAAGTAAATGCTTGACCTTTGCCCCCGCCACAAACAGCATCGTGAACAGGATGGGCATCATCAGCAAGACGGTGCGCAGGTCCGGCTCGGCAAAGATGAGAACCACCGGCAGAAGCGTTAGAATAAAAGGGCCTATTAAAGCTTTGAAGCTGCGGTAATTGCTGCGGTATCGCAGGTACCAGGCCAGGGCCAGGACATATACCAGCTTACAGAGTTCCGACGGCTGAAGCTGGAGGTAGCGGGAGGATGTTCCGATTCTCATCCATCTGTGGACACCCTTGATTTCCGGGACAAAAGGAATAGGCGCAACATACCTACTAAACAGCAAAACACCCAGCAGCAGAAGCACAAAGGCATACATCCAGTAGCTTAGCGGCCCAAACCGCCGGTAATTAACCAGGTTAATCACTACGAAAGCAACCATAGCAATGCCGGCAAAGACAAGCTGTTTTTTCCAGCAATTGGCCAAATCCAAATCGCCGGTCTGGCTGGCCGGACCCGGCTCCGCGGGGTTGCCAACCGAATAGATAGTGGCTATCCCGATGGCGACCAGGGCCAGCGTAGCAGCCAGCAGGCATAATCTTACGAATATAAGTCGGCCTTTCAGAAAGTTAAACATAAGGGTAAAACAAGGTTAAACCAGCCGAAACGGGCTTATAAAAGAGCAAAACCACAAAGGCGGCCTTTTTGGAGCAAGGACGTCGGATATCAGATTAGCCCCAAAAACGAGCAAAAACAAGCAAATCCACGTAGGTATCGGCTAAAAGAGATATTTTGCCCAAAAACGGTCTAAACAGACAAATCCACCTGTGATTAACAGGCCAAAAATAGCAGTCGAACCCTAAAGTTATACCGTTCCAACTCAAATTTTTTAACTTTTTTGTTGTTTTTTTGCATTTTTTGTTTGATTTTTGGGGAAGAACCCGCTATTTTACCTGTAATCTTCACCAGTAATAACCTGTGCCTTATAGTTATAATAGTTGTTTTGGCCGTTTTTCGCAAATGCGTAAGATAAGGTAGGAGTGTTAGGCAAGGGAGGTCAACTCAAAAATTTTTCAAAATTTTTTAAATTTTTCCCATTTTTCCCTTGCAATGTCCAGAGGTTGTGTGGTAATATACAGTTAATCATCACCATATTAAAACCTGTGCTGTGTATTGAGCAGTGTTTGTAGGATGTGTTTTTCGCCAGACGGCGAGAAAGGAGGAGATGAAGGAACGTGATGCACCTGTCCGGCTGTTCCTGCCGGCCGGAGCGCTATGTTCAAGAATTCAAAGTAGTGTTTAAATATCCAGAATTGAACGGTGCGCTTAAAGGGCAAATTGTTTTATAAGCAGGAAGGAAAAACCAAGATAGCAGAGTGTGTTGCTCTGCGGAGAAGAAAAGAAAGGAGTTAAGTATGAAGAAGTTAGGTCTAATTACGGCAGTGCTTATGGTCGTCGCTGCGCCAGCGTTGGCGACAGTGAATATCACATGTACTGCCGACGGCAACATGGTTACCGTCAGCTACGCGGTGGTGAGTGAGCCGAATAAGGTAAGAGCGTTTGGTCTGGACATCATGGTTGACAGCCCGGCCAAGATTAACGACGTTAACAACCTTAACCCAAAATACTGGGTTTATCCCGGCTCCATTGTGATCGTTAACGGTGAGGTAAACGACGTTGGTACACCGGTTGCTAACCCCTACGACCCCTGCACTCTTCCGGGACAGACGCAGCCCGGGCTGAACTCGGGTGGTATCACCATCGAGATGGGTTCACTGTATTACCCGACGGGAGATAATTCTCCTAACGCTCCCGGCACAAGTGGAACGTTGCTGAGGTTCAAAGTGTGTCACGTTTTCGAGGGCTGTAAGGTCACTATCAGAGAGAACGTGATCCGCGGTGGTGTTGTGCTGACGAACCCGGCCTTGGATCCGGTTGTCAATTCGCCCGGCTACACCTTTGTTCTTCTCCCGCAAGTGCCGGTTCTGGGTGGAACGGTTACGCTGCAGAATCTTACTGCTGGTAAGGAAGTCGGAAAAATCGTCACCATCCAGATTTATGCAGCGGGTGGGAGTACGGTACTCGAAACCCTCAGCGCTACACTGGGCGTCGGTGGTACTTACACGGCCACCTGTGTGACAACGACTCCGGGGACCTATGACATCAAATTCAAGGCTTCCCACTGGCTCAGAAAGAAACTCGCTGGTGTTGTCCTTGTCGCGGGCAGCAATGCCCTTGCTACCCCCAGTCTGCTGAACGGCGATTGCAACGGCGACAACGCCATCAATGTTACAGATTTGGGACAGTTGAGAGTCAATTTCCTGAAGACTGGTGTTGGTCTTGCCGGCGATTTGAATGAGGATAACGCCGTAAATGTCACCGACTTGGGTATCCTTAGGGTGAACTTTTTGAAAGCCGGCGACTAATTGGTGTGGAAATTGTGTAATTGAAGTTCTTAGTTAGGCAGGCCTCCTGGTGAGGTCGGCGTGAAAAAAAAAGTTTTGAAAACTTATATTAACGTAAGGAGGATGTTATGAAAAAGTTGTTAGTTTTAGTGTTGGTTCTTGGAATGGCCACGATGGCCAGTGCTGTCCCTGTAATGAAGTTGGGCGATGCAGCCGGAGCCTTTGGTACCGGGAACACTAATATCACCACCGTTTCGGCGGGTGGGACTTATGACCTGTATGTATGGGCCAGCAGTGATCTTGTGCTTAACCCCGACGATATTACCACCGGTTTGGATATTGCCCAGGTGTTTCTGCAGTATGACACTTCCAAGGTCAATCTCACGGGTGGCTTGATAGCCAATCTCGTCGCCCTTTCCAATCCATTTGGAACTTCCTGGAGCGGAAGAAGCCAAGGCACTTACAATTCGTTAGGTTATGCCGAAGGCGCATTGATTAATGTAAATGGTGTCGATGCGTATGCCCTGCAACAGATTGTGAAAATGTCTTTGACAGTTGCATCCCTGGGCGCCACGACTACCGTTACGATGACGCCGAACGCTACCATGACACATCAATCGTTCCAGGGTAATTCGGTGATGGGTGACCAGTACTTTGCAACCGCCGGCTCGGTTACGTTTGTTCCTGAGCCGATGACAATTATGTTGCTCGGTCTTGGTGGACTGTTCCTGCGTCGTCGTAAATAAGACGCTGGCCAATAACCAACAAATGTTAGTAAGAGAGGCAAGTCTTTTGACTTGCCTCTCTTTTTTAATTACCTTAGACGCAGATTATATTATAATTTTTTGGACGCTGATTTCGCAGATTGACGCAGATATTTTTATATACTTTGTTTCAGCGTAAATCAGCGAGATTTCCAGCGCAATCTGCGTCTAATAAAGTTAAAGGATATCGGAAGATTTATCATAAAACTCAATGAAGCCAATGTTGCTGCGAGATACCCTGAGGATATAGATAAATTACAAAAGGACTATACACAAGTTGTTGTTAAGGATATACTTATTAAAAGTAAGGAGCTTCTGCAGTGGATAAAAGGGCAGTTTTAGAGATTATATCCAATTTTAGAAAAGCACTTGAGTCCGAGGGGATAAAGACAGACAAATTGATACTTTTTGGTTCTTATGCCACAGGCAGACATAAAGAAGACAGTGATATAGATATTGTGGTTATTTCCCAGGACTTTAACGATAAAAATTATTGGGAAAGAATAGATATACTTTCCAGTGCTATTTACGAGATTTTCGAACCGATAGAGGCAACAGCTTTCACACCTGATGAATGGGAAAGAGGAGAATCACTGATTGTTGATTACGCTAAAAATGGCGAAGTGGTTTATGGATGAATGAAAGGCAATTAGAACTATGAAGCGGTTATTGGTATTGGCCGGATGTGCAATTGTTCTGTTGGCACTTGCAGGATGTGGCCGGCAGAACCGAAGAACGTTAAATCTACCACCATCGGCAGGTCAGAAGAACGAATTCCCTGAGGTTATGGTTGGGGTGTGGGAATCGCAAACGACAGATTACAAGTGGGCTTTTAAGTTAGAACGCGATGGTTCAATTTCAAAAATGTTCCATGTTCTTGCAAAAGAAGTGGACTTAAATGAAGGCGGGGTTTTTTGGGAAGGTCCTGACCCGGGCACTTACGCGGTGTTTGTAATGGGGCCTTGCGAGGCCGAGTATAATAAGCGTACCCGTGAATTAAAGGTAAAAATTATCCTTGATTACTTCCAAATGGTATTGCCACAAGGCCAAGTGGAAGGTACAAGTAACGAATATTTTCAAGGGCCAGTATCTGCGGACGGCAAAACATGGAAAGCCGACTGACTAAACTATAGCTGGCTGAAAGGCGGCGACCTGCCAGACCCAAATACCCTACAGCCAGAGCCAGTTACCTTCAAAAAGATTGCCGGTGATAAGTTTAATATCGGAAACGAACCAAATCAATAGTTACAAAAGCTGACCCGGATTCGCACCCCCTGGGCTACGTTCAAAAATATAACCCCGCAATAAATTGCGGAGCTAAATACTATGGTTCAACAGTAGTCAGTTTGAGGCAAGAATTGAAGGTGGGGATTGTGCTGGGGAGTCAGTATTGGTAATAAAGGATTCCGCTTTTATCTGTGCCTGACCAGTCGAGCCGGATAGTTTTTGTCGCCGGCTGATAAACCCAGCCGAACTGGTTGGTTGGATTTGGAGGGAATATCTCGCCATTTCCAACCATTCTTATATCCTGCCGTTTGTTGAAGGGGTTTTGGGGCATTCCTGAGATGTAACGGCACTCAGTTACAAGCTGTTGACAGAAATCCAGACTGGTTGGAGGGTTTTGCGGATTATCACTTTTATAGCCCGGCGGGACGCCGGTGTGCCGGGCGGTATAGAGTTCAATCGCACTTCGCAATATACGCAGACTATCCTTTGCAACCGCCTCTTTGGCCTGGGTCGCGTGCTCCTGAAATTGCGGCACGACAATAGCTGCCAGAATCCCCAGAACGGCCACCACTATCATAAGCTCAACAAGTGAAAATCCTCTCTTCATTTCGTCTAAAGCCGAATCTTCAATTTCCTCGCTGCTACAAACACCTATTACCAGAAAGCGCACTATCAGCCCACAGTACTCCGTTTTTTTATCGACCGATACGGTCTGCTGCTTGACAAGTCAAAAATCTTATAGGACGCTGCCAAACCGAAAGAAATACCGGTAACAAAATGGACGACCCCCCACTAATGGTCTGTAAAAGTTTTTTTGTTAGAGATTTGCTCTGTTGAAAAGAACTAAGAATGTCATTTCGAGCGAGCCGCAGGCGAGTCGAGAAATCCCTCGACCAGGCTTGGGACAAGTCCGTTTTTGAATAGATTTAGCTACCGCCACTTCGTGTCTCCACTTCGCGACGCTCTGCGTCGCTTCGGTCGAAATGACGGCAAGCCTTTTCAACAGAGCATTAGAGATTTTTAGTTGTTCGGCGGCAGCACCGCGCAAGAGCTCAGCAGCAGAACCGCCTTATTCTTGCTTGTTTATTATCTCAGCGGTTTTGTCGCCGATGTATGTAACGTCACCTTTCAATCCCTGGGTGGTCTGACAGCCGAACAGCAAAAATACCACAATAATTAGAACTACTATCAAAATCGCTTTTCTAACCATTGCCTGGCCTCCCAAAAAAGTAATTTAAGGGCGTCAATACTACGGAATACCAGTGGTTGACTTTAGAAACAGGTAATACAGCCGGCCTTCCTGGTAGGTTTGCCCTGCCAGTTTGCCTGCCGTATCACCAACACCGATATAGACATCGCACCGGCCTGGGGCGCGTATTGCGCCGCCTGTGTCCTGGTCGAGAGCGAAACCGCTATAGGGCTGCTTGACAACCGCGCCGCCTACATCGCGGGGCAGGGTAGTAGAAATGAAAGCCAGACACCCTCGCGGGAAAATCGACTTGTCGGTTGCAATGGTTCTCATCGGCGTGACCGGCTCATTGAGACTGCCGTGAGGCGGACCATCCTGTTTTTGAAAGAACACGAATCGGGGATTACGCCGAATATACATATCTACCTGGTCTTTGTATTTTTTGAAGTAGTCAATCATCGCAGACAAGCTTATCTGGTCCGGGGGTATTCTACCATCATTGAGCAGCTCCTGGTTAATGCTGCGATACTCCTGACCATTATTGGCGGCGTAGCCCATAGTGGTAAGCTGGCCATCGGGGAGCTTTATTTTAGCCGAGCCCTGCACTTGTGCTATATATGCTTCAAACGGGTCGGCCAGCCATACCATCTCTTTGCCTTTAAGCATACCGGAGTCCTCAATTACAGAGCGAGGCGGGTAGGGAGTAATCTCGCCATTGGGTCCGCGGCGTCCGAGTATCTCGCCATCCGGCCCTTTTACCAAATCGTCCGGCTGTTGGTATAACGGGTATAAGAAGCTGTCACTACGATTTAGCGAGCCACCGAAAATCGGTGTGTAATAGCCGGTGAACAACACTGTTCCGCGGTCGTCGCATCCAACCGACATATAAACGTCAAACTTCTGCCCAATCGCATCATTCAACTGTTTGCCTCTCAATCCTGAGTCCAGAAGCTGTGCGAAGGCATTGAGACTATTAACTGCCTGGCTGTGGGTGATTTCGCCACAGGGAAAGAACCTGCGGCTGGAAGGTTTCTGGAGGTAATTGAGACTGTTGTTTATGGCGGCCCGCAGGTTGGTGGTGTCGAGACAGGCCATCGTAAAATCGGGCAAATCGTAAGGATTTGTTATCTTCCGCAGGGCTGGCCGGCCGGGAAGCAAAGGTTTATCATAAGGGGGCTTAATTTCCTTAACCTGGGGCCTGCAGCCAACGATAACGACCGCAATCAGTAATAACGCTGAAAGAAGGATTTTGTTTTTCATTTCGAACTCCATTTCTTACCTGCCTCTTCCGGCAATCACTCTAAAACTGCTTCCGATATATTATGCGAATTACAGCCGACTCTGTAAATAATATTATCGGAAAGGGTGTTTGTGAATGATAAATTTTGTGAGAGTCCACGAATTTTCGATTTGCGATTTACATAGTCTCAATCCTGCTTTTACGCCGTCTGTAACCTGTCGCCGAGCAACAAGTCCATAAGATTATAAACGGCAAAGCCAAATACGGCTGCCAAGACAGTATAAAATTGCCACCGGCTGCGGACGGTTTCTACGGCCTGCGGAATCCTATCAAGCCACATATTCGTTTGCTCACCAACAGCTCCGGTGATAGTGCGAAAGACCCCCGCAATGGCAGCAGGGAAAAACACTACCGCAATAATCGTAATAACACCAAATAAAACGGTTGCTGCAAGAGCAAGTCTTTGCTGCAAAACCACAGCAGCTAAAATCCTCTGCTGCTCGGCCTGTTCAATTGCTGTCATCATCCTCTCAACAAAATCGGCAGGGGCCGGCTCCGAATGCCTCTGTAAGGCTCGAGCCAACATCCGGTCAAATCTATCTTCATTCAATCTATCCGCCACTGTCATCCGCTCCAAAAGCCGCGGACAATAACTGTTTCAATCTTGCCCGTGCTCTAAACAAATACGTTTTAACGGTATTTTCCCGTGTATCCATTATCTTTGCAATATCAGCGATACTTTTTTGTTCACGATAGTGCAGTATAACTGTTATGGCCCACAGACGAGGCAGCCGTTCAACTGCATCCCAAACAATTCTTTCTGTTTCTTCGGTCTCTATCGGTGCTGCCGGCTCCTGCTGTCGGCTGTCAACAATCTGCTCATCTACTTCATCCTCAAGCTGCTGCCTTCGATTTTTCCGCAGATAATTTACCGCCTTACGGTATGCTATGCTCCACAGCCAGGTGCTCAAACTGGACTGGCCGGCATATCGGCTCAATCCCTTGTAAGCTGCCAGAAAAGTGTCGCTGGCCACATCTTCGATTTCATCTTCCCGCAATCCCAGCCGACGGCAGCACAGAAAGACCGTCTCTTTGTATTTGTCAATGAACCGGCCAAACGCCTGCTGGTCGCCGCTGCGAAGCAGCCGCAACCAGTGAGCCATCTGTCGTTTTTCCCATACTTCATCTACCAAAAAGGTTTCCCTTACTATTTATTAGTCGTAAGTGGGAGTTAATAAGTTTCAGGATTTCTAAAATTATAAACCGGCAGCCAATTCATAAAAGATAATAATCCCAAACAAGGAAAAATCACACATTTTTTTGAAACCTGCTGGATAAAAGCAGCGACTAACTTGCAGAAAACAAGAAATTAGGACAAAGGAATTGAATATGCAAGATATACAAACAGTTAAAACGAATTGCTATCTGAAGCCGGCTTGGACCCACAACAGCTCCATAAGAACAGACCTGCCACTGACAATAACTGGGAAGGCAGGAAAGAAAAAAATTGTGGAAATGATAAATCCAGGCCAGCTCCTTTGCGTAGGCGAGGTCTACCTGAAAACCCACGAGGGGCTGATAAGAATAAAATAATCAAACAGACACCTTTAAATTGAAAGGACAAAAATAATGAAAAAAAGCTACTCCACAAAAATATCGCTGGGTTTTTTGCTGTGTTTATTAACCGTTACAGCAGGCTGCTGTATCAACCTGGGATGGTGGCCCCAGGAAAAATATCAGAAAACAGAGCAGCTTCAAGCTCCCCTTGAACCTGGGTCCGCTCTTGATGTCAAAACCGCCTTCGGCTCTATTACTATCACCGGTGCCGACGTCAACCAGTGTAGCGTAATCGCTGATATTTCTGCCAAGGCGCCTACCAAAGAGGAAGCCCAAGAAATAGCAGAAAAAGTGAAAATAAAACTGGAGCCGGCTGGTAAAACACTAACTATCACCGCCGAAAAACCTCATGTGAAAGAGAACCTCTCGATAAGCGTAAGCTTCAAAATAACCACGCCACGGCAAACAGGTATTGAATGTTCCACCTCTTTTGGCTCAATCAAACTCACTAACATCGAAGGAAATATTAAGTCCGAAACCAGCTTTGCTCCCATTAACGCCGAAGATATTCAGGGAGAACTGCAACTGAAGACATCTTACGGCAGCATCACCTGTCGGAACATCGTATCTACATCTCTTAGAGCTAAAACAAGTTTCTCCTCCATCAAGTGTGAGAATGTTCAAGGCCCAGCCCAATTAGAGACAT
>Ga0315294_10005078_pt1 | contig 14429 bp, 8 predicted proteins | sample YL17G13_40_MG_FD_203626 | JGI IMG/M metagenome (GOLD analysis project Ga0315294, IMG submission 203626) | Sediment microbial communities from Yellowstone Lake, YNP, Wyoming, USA - YL17G13_40 | ecosystem: Environmental > Aquatic > Freshwater > Lake > Sediment | place: USA: Wyoming | collected... | reverse complement strand
TCGGTCCGTCGGTATAGACCTTCCAGTCCACCAGCAGCTCAAAGCCCTTTTGTTTGCAGATGCGGTGCAGCATTGCGAAAATGATATGGTCAACGTTTTCACTGTCGGGCGTCAGGCGGATATGCGGGTCGTTTTGCAGATTGAGTTTGGCGGTTTTTTTGGCTGCGTAGTATTTATAAAACAGCCGTTTGCGGACCGACGGCTGCCAGGTCTCGACGAGACTTTTTTTCGTGCCGAACCAGAATCGCTGCCGGGCGGCCATATTAAAGCCGTTGCCCCGCGCAAAGAACATTCCCGTCCGTTCCTTCTCGGCGAATTCCCAGGCGTGACTGAACAGCCATGTTTCGCGAAGCATTCGCTCCTTCATCGCCTTGCTGACGGTGCCGATGAAATGCGAACTTCGCAGCATCGTGTGCATCAGGTCGATTTCATGGCCGCGGGGACTGTAGCGGTTGACGGCCAAGTCGTAATAAAATCTCGGGTCCAGCCCCAGGACGTTGCAGTAATAATTGCGTTTGGCCGGGTTGGCTTCCGTCAGAACAATGCCGTAGGATGGGTGCGGATTATGCATCATACTGCCGACCTTGGTATGCGCAAAGTGCGGGTCGTCGCGAAATTCTTTCCAGGTAGTCAGAAACGCGGCGACCAGCCAGGCGGGCCATTCGTTGGCCTGAATGATAGACGGATAATAATTATACGCCCGCAGCGCCTCCAGCGCGCCCTGGGCCAGGACGCGGGCGCGGCGGACTTTGTCCTCACTGGTCGCCCCGCTATAAGGCGCGTCCAGATAAACGGCATTCTCAAGATAAAGCACTTCGATCCGAGCGCGTTTGCCGTGACGGCGGCGAACCAGGTTGGCTCGCAAGATATTCACCACGTCAGTTGTGGAGCCCGGAACGGCTGTCTGTGTTTGTTCGTTGAAGTCGGGGAAACGAATGGTAAATTGGTGTCCCTCAAACTTCGGGGCGAAATGCGAGATAATGGCGTTGCGGTTTCGTTCATACAGCGGCGTGACCAGCACGACGTGAAACCCCAGCTCACTGAGGACGTCGGCGATGTCGGTGGTGTAGATGCCGACGCCGCCGGATTCGCCGCTGAAGCGCGATTCGGGCGACACCAGCACAATCGTGCCTAATTGAATAGACCCCAGTACATCGATGGCGGCCCGGCATACGTCGCGGTCGAAATGGTTCTGTTCGTTGACGGCGATGCGCATCAGAAAATCCGTAACAACCGGTCGTGCGCCGGAATGGTAACTGCAAATGTCCCGCAGCAAAAGTCCCACCGACGCAGCGCCGTAATCAACCTGTTCTCCAACCCAGTCAATCAACAGACTAAACAGCTCACAGAATCGCTCATAAGAAGGTTTGTGCGGGTCGCAGCATTCGAGAAATACTCTGGCGACGTAGCAGTGCCGGATGCGTTCGCTGCGTCCGTACCGGAAAAACCGTCTGAACGAGTCAAACAGCACCTGTTTTTCCGGGATGAGCCGTTCTTTGGAAACGATTTCATAGACGCTGCTGGACACCGGTTCGAGAACCCCGCCGAATCCGAGTTCCAGCAGTTCGTGCCCCGACCAGTATTCTTTGCGTCCCCATCGCATTTTGCCTTCGACGTTGTTGTAGCGTTCCCGCATCTCGTAAAAATCTTCGAAGTTGATGCCTTCCACGGGCTGACCGGTCTCGGCGCTGCGCAGACGAAAACAGAAGGTTCGCGCCAGCGCCTGCTGACCTTCGAGGTAAGGATTGGGAAAGTTGAATACGCACAGCATTTTTTGTTTCTGGCACGACCGAATAAACGCGGCGATGCGTCCGTTGCCGGTGGCAATTGACGTAATTGTTCCTTTGGTCAGGGCCGGGTTCTCATCCGCAAAGGCGAACAATCCCCGCAGATAGCTTCCGAATCCCCGCAGATAAGGATAATGGCGCAGGATGTCCTGGCGGGCGATTTCTTCTTCCTGCCAGGGATGCGCGAACCGGTTGTTGACCCAGTGTTTCCAGCATTCGGTGTAGGCCATATCGAATCGCCTGGCAAACGACCCCGCCTCCGGACCGGGCAGACGGCTGATGTGATACATCAGAGGCCCATAACTGCTGAAGACCAGCAGCGCCGCAGTCGGCCAAATCATATTTTGATAATTGCTGGCCGGGGCTTCTTCATCGTGGCTGTTAAACAACGACAGCGTTTGTCCGCCGTAGCGGCCCAGTACCCGCTGCAGATATTCGAGATTGTTGTTAAGTCCCAGCGGACTGTCAACGGCCTGACCGCTGCGGATGTTTTCGAGATTTTTGATAATGGCGTTGTAGGGAACCGTGGCGGATTTGATCATTCGCACTTCGTTGGCGTGCCACTGTTCGCTATAGACAACCAACGCCCCCGGCACCGCTTTCTGCGCACGGTAGCTGAGATACAAGATGGGAATACTGGGTTCATTGGTGCCGCGCAGGTCAATCGGCTCAAAACCTTTGACGGTGACTTCCCCGAACAGCTTTGGCGTCTCAGCCAGGTCGGATCGCACCGGGAAAACAGTGTCAAATCCGTGGCCCACGTCAATCCGCAGGCCAAAACCCAGCTCGGTCAATTCGCGGCAGATTTCGGCCAGATACTCGACATTGTCGAGGTCTCGCATATTGACCATAAAGCTGTCGAGCCATTCGTCCCATTCGCCGTCCCAGCCGGCGCGGCGGGCCAGTTTACCGTCAGGCCCGGCGATATAGACCGGCAGGGAATACGGCCAGCTATGATAGGCGCGTGAAAAATGGCTCAGGACGCACAGCAGAATTTTCATTTCCAGTTCGTCGGCCTTTTCCTTCAGGCGCAGCAGACCTTCCAGCCCGCCAAGGTCCCGGCGAATGGTACGGCCGTCCCAAATAGAGAAAACCGACGGGTCCGGCCCCGCTTCGCCGGCCCAGCCCAGTTCCAGCGCACCGAGCGGATAAACCCGTGTGTAACCTTCCTGTTTAATGGCGGGCAATTGCTCGGCCATGTCGTCAAACGTGCCATAGACAAAGGCGCCGGTCTCGTCCCGGACCGGATGCAGACTTCCATCAAGTTTCAGATTGAATGCGTCGGCGTAGAGGCTGAGCACCCGCTGGCCGCGTTCGTCGGCGACACGTTTGAACAGGCCATGCGAGTTTTCGTCGAATTTCTCAAACTGCCAGGTCTTGCCCGCGTCGGTGGAAATCTGCGCGGAATAATGAATCCAGCCGTTCTGTCCCGGCAGATGGGTTTCAAACACCAGCGTTTCGGTCTCTGAAGCGGTTTTGTCCAACTGCATCGCCACCGGAGATTTTCTGCGGCCGTTCACCGACCACTGGACCCGCGCAAGAATATTTTTGATTCCGATACGTGCGGGTTTATGAATCTGAATCCGGATCACCGGCGATTCGCCGCGAAAATAGCTGCAGTTGATGCGTCCGGGAGGAAAGAACGCCGGCCGTTCCGTCAGCAGGTCTTCCAGAATTTTGCTGACCCGCAGGCAAACGGAACGGCTGATGCCTTTGTTGGGGTTGTGCCAGTAGTACAACGCCGCATACAGCAGACGCATCGACTCATAAGCGTTTTGTTTGTGTCGAATCCGCCGCACCAGTTCATCCATTGCGGCGTTGACGTTATGAATGTGGTCGGAGACCAGCATTTGCGCCAGTTCGCTCAGTGCCGGGTCGGCGGCCCAGATTTTGAGCCGTTCAATCCAGGGATGAATGAAAGGTCCGCAGTCGTGAAAAATTTCCGTGCGAACGCCGTAAGCGCAGATGCTCCGGCAGGCCGCCTCGTGGCTCATCGCGTCGAAAAAACCCGCCGGCGCAACGCGGATAACCTGTGCGACGTCGTGATGAAGTTGATAGACAATGACAACCGTACCGGACTCGGAAAAAAGGTGCGAAAAACCAACGATTTGTTTTTTAATCGCGTCGAAAGGTATTTTTTTTTGCTCGGCGAATCGCGCCGCCTCGTGCGTCAGGATACTGCGGAAAAAACTTCGCTGTCTGTCCAAATGCGCGCCGCAGACCTCCAGGAGTTTTTTTGCGGATGTGGTTTTGCCGGACTGTTCCCAAAAATCCTCCAGCAACAGCAATGTATCCAGCCGCTGCAAGGCGTGCTGCTGATGCGAGGGGCGAATTGTTTCCGGCAGCGTTTCAATCCGGCGAATGGTCGCTTCGAGAATGGATGGATTCGCCTGAAAGAATCGCAGACTGTACCGGCCAACCTGACTGATATGAAGGTCGGCGTGGCAGAAATGATAGAATACCATCGCCAGGCATCCGATCAGAAACGCTTCCCGCTCTGCTCGGTTCTTGACGTCAAAGTCCAGCACGGTCTCGTGGAGAAGGATTTCGTGCGGCATCAGTACCGCCGGCTGACTGGCGGCGGGGCTGACGCGAAGACGAATTTTGCAACCGGACAGATGGAGATAATCCTGTGGATTGAATTTCTGCACTGTCTGCCAAGTTAACTCCAGGCAGCGGTGAAGAAACAGGGCCTTGTCCCTGCTGATTCCATCCAGCACGGAAATATCGTTGTGGATTTCGCATTGTCCTTCGGAAGTGAAAGTAAAAACCGCGACAGTGTCCAATCCTTTGACCTGTGTTTTTTCCTGGCTCATAACATCCTTATCGGGACAGTATTTATCGGACCTGCCGAACGAGCCGATAGTTTTGATTCCCTTGGCATCGTATCATCATTGCTTGTTCCGATTTTGTCAAGCCCTTCATTTTGGCGCAGCGAGACTGCAATTGTTTTGTCTGCCGAACTGGTGGATGAATGATTTGTTGAGAGCGGATATTTTTGTCGGCTGAGTTATGAGGTTCCATCGACCAGTCTGCGGATGGCCAGCATACTGGTGTCGTCGAGCTGGCTGGCCAGTCCGACGAACCGCCGGCGAAAACCGAGAATCGTATGTACCATCTGCGAGGCGGAATAGCCGCGGGCCTGATACAGAATCTCCATCAGCCGGTCTTTGCCCCACATTTGACCCTCGAAGTTGACTGCGTCAATCAGGCCGTCGGTGTAGAGCAACAGCGTGTCTTCATTTCGGAAAGGTATGGTGTCGGTCTCATACGGCGTATTTTCCAGCAGGCCCATCACCAGACCGCCTTTTTCGAGCGAGTCGATTTGGCCTTCGTTGCGAATGAGCAATCCGGGTTCGTGGCCGCAGTTGCAGTAGGTCAGGGTATTTTCGCGCGTATCGACTTTGGCCAGAAACAACGTGATGAATTCGCCGTTGCGGCATTCGCGGCAGGCGACGAGATTGAGTTTGCGGATGATTTCCTGCAGCGAGTGTCTTTCATAACCGCCGTCGGCGTAAGCCCGCATTGCGCCGCGAAACATACTCATCATAATCGCCGCGGGAATACCTTTGCCGATGACGTCGGCAATGGCGACGACAATAGTATGGTCGTCCACAGCGAAGAAGTCATACAGGTCGCCGCCGATCTGGAAACAGGGTTTATAGACCGCCGCGATGTCCAGACCACAGACGCAGGGAGCTTTGTCGGGAATCATCCGCCGTTGGATCGTCGCGGCTAAATTCATCTGCTGATTCATTTTTGCGCCTTCCAGCGCCTGAGCGTACAGTCGGGCATTGGTGATGGCGATGGCACATTGCGTGGCGACCAGCCGCGCAATACGGATTGCGTGGCGGTTGAAACGGTTCGGTTCAGGACTGTAGAGCCGCAGTACGCCCAGAGGCCTGCCCCGGAACATAATTGCGACGGTCAACTGGCTGATAAGCCCTTCTTTGATGGTGGCTTGGCGGTAGCGCACCCGCGGGTCAATTCGCATATCGTCGAGTACGACGGCTTTGCCGGAGAACGCTTCCTTAATGACCGGCTCATCGAGATTGACCGGCCCTTTGTTGCGGTATTCTTCGCTCAGGCCGTAGGTGCTGCGCATTTTCAGGTCGCCGGAGGCGTCGTCCAGCAGCCGGATGGAGCAGGCGGTGGTGTTGGTCACCAAAACCGCCGCCTCGGCCAGCCGGTCCAGCACTTCCTGCAGCTCAAATTTTCCCGCTACCAGCGTGGAAATCTGGTAAATCTTGTCGGAAAGTTTAACTTTTTTCTGTCCCTTAGCCATCCCTATAGTCGCCGCCCCTGTTACCTTGGGTTGTAGAATATGGACGTTTCCTGTTAGAGAATTATAACCGCTGTTAGAGAATTATAACCGTTTGATAAATCTTTTACAGGAATTTTAGGATAGAGGTTCTGTAAACAGCAAGAAATTTGGATTGCAGACCGTGCGGAACTGTGTACAATCCGGTGTTTTTATCGAGCAGGAAAAAACAAGGTGGAGAAACTATGATAAAACTATCGCGGTTTAAGTCGCCAAAGGCATTGTGTGTTATCGTTATTATACTGGAATTTGCTGTTTGTCTGGCTCTCGGTTTCGCCGTGCGGAGCAAACGGGAAATCCAGATCAGCAAGACGTACGGCATACGATTTATTACGAAAGAACAATGCCAGGAAATGCAGGATTTCCAGAATCAACTAAGCGTGTTAGCCGGACAGTATGAAACTCTCAGCAAGACGACCGTCCCGGCGGAAAAATATAATCGTCTGGTCGGTCTCATCCAGGCGCTCAAGCGGACCGTCATTGAAACAAAACAGGCTGGTCCCGAGGAGTTATGGGAACAACCGGAACAGATATGCGGCGTGATTGACCAGATACTTCATAAATCGAAGTCTGTTGTTTCTTCCGTGTCTTCGGCTGCGGAAATAGACTTTCTTGTGTCCGTGGTTGAAAAAGAAATCGCCGCCCAGGGCGTTGTGGATGCCAAACAGACCGATAAGTATGCCGTGTGTCTTTACCACATGCAGAAAGTATTGGATGCCGTCGGCTACGGAATCAGTAATACGATAACAGATACCAACCAGGCTGTCCTGAAATTTCAGAACGATAATCAGCTCAAAGCGGACGGCAAAGTCGGCGCCAAAACCTGGACCAAAGTGCGTGAGCTGTGGAACGCCAAAAAACCACGGAGCTAAAGCGCGCCAACGCCGCGATAAGACCTGCTTAGAGCCTCTAAATCTGTCGAGTTGTTTTTTATATTGCCATCTTCAGGGCTTCTATTGAAAATAACACGGTATTTACAGACCGAGAAATATCAGACACAGCAAAGGAGAACCGGCGATGGTTGTTACGACGACATTTACTGTTGAGGGTTTCGGGATTAAGGAGTACAAAGGTATTGTCCGTGGCATTATTGTTCGTGCCCCGACGATTCCGCAGGGCATTCTTGGCGGACTCAAATCCATCATTGGCGGACGGATTGGCGCCTACACCGAAATGTGTGAACAGGCCCGCGCCCAGGCATACGACCTTTTAATTCAGCACGCAACCCAAGTCGGGGCCAACGCCGTTGTCGGTCTTCGTTATGATGCGTCTGATGTGGCCCATCAGCACTCGGCGACCGAGGTGCTCTGCTACGGCACCGCCGTCGTCATCGAACGTGAAGCTTGATCTGCCTTCCTCCCGCTGAATGTAAATGTAAAAGCCGTGAATCGAGAAGAAGCGGGATTTTGGGGCGCGAGAACAGGCTCGTCTTTCGGACTTTTTTTCTGCAAGCTGTTTTCCGCCTTGACTTTACAGGATGGAGGATTATAATAAATTGAGTGCCGGGGCCGTAAAACCGGCAATATGGGAACTTAACTTATGGTATTATCAAGGCTTACAAGTCGTGATTGGGCATAGTAGTACAATTTGCTATGCCGAAGCGTTTTGGATACGCCAGCGACTTTTCGGGTATAAATTCTGTCTTCAGGGACCCGACGGAACAAATCCCGAGGCAGGGAGGATGGTATAATGGCTGACTGAACCGATGGCCGATTATCCCATCCGCTCTGCTGACCGGATGGTGCGTTCTGTGGTGATGGAAAGTGGCAACCTGAAGGTTTCCACTTTTTTGTTTTATTACAGGGAAAAGGACAAAATGAATCAGGAATTATTGCGAATCGTTGAGAATATCGCACGGGACAAGAACATCAAGAAGGAATCCATCTACTCGGATCTCGAATCGGCGATGATCTCCGCGGCCCGCAAGTACTTCAGTTCCAAAGGGATTGAGGCGGAAGTTGTGGTCCGCATCGACCGCAGCACCGGCGACATCAGCGCCTGGAAGGATAATGTGCAAATTGATATTCGCCAATTGGGTCGTATCCCGGCACAGACGGCCAAACAGGTGATGATTCAGAAAATTCGCGCCGACGAACGCGAAAGCATTTTCGCTGAGTATACGCAGCGCAGGGGCGAGATTTTTACGGGGGTTGCCGGCCGATATGAAGGAGGCGTTCTGGTTGTTAATCTTAACAATCGCGTCGAGGCGATTATGCCCAGATCCGAACAGATTACCGGTGAGACACACCATCCCGGCGATCGCATCCGCTGTATGATTCTCGATGTGCGGGAAGCGAATAATCAGGTCAAAATTATCCTGTCCCGCACGCATCCGGACTTCATCCGCCGGCTGTTTGAGCAGGAAGTGCCGGAAGTAGCTGAAAACATCATCGAAATCAAGGCGCTGGCTCGAGAGGCGGGCTACCGGACGAAGATCGCCGTAGAGTCCACCGACAACAAGGTCGATCCGGTCGGTGCCTGTGTGGGGATTCGCGGAAGCCGGATACGCAATATCGTCGATGAACTGAGCGGGGAGAAAATCGACATTGTCAAGTGGAGTGATTCCTCACAGGTTCTGATTTCCAATGCCCTGATGCCGGCCAAGGTCAGCGAGATTGCCATTTGTTTCGAACTGGCCAAGGCCACCGTGGTGGTTGCCGAAGACCAGCTTAGTCTGGCCATCGGCAAACATGGCCAAAACGTGCGTCTGGCGGCCCGGCTGACCGGCTGGGATATTGATATTCTGACTCCAGAGGAATACAACCGCGAAGTGGAGCAGATGGCGGCGTGCCTGAAAGATATTCCGGGAGTGGACGATCGATTTGTGGACAAACTGCTGGCGCTGGGGATTGTTTCGGTTCTGGACCTCGAAGAGGTCGGCCCGGAACCGCTGGTCAAGGAGCTGGGCATTAACAAACCGTTGGCTGAGCAGGTTGCCGCCGCGGCGACCGAAGCGGCTAAAAAAGCCGCTGCTGAAGAACAGGTCACCCGGGCAGAAAACCTGATCAAGGAACAACGAAAAAAGAGTTCCCGATAGTTCGTTCGGGGTTTTGCGGCCGGAGCAGACGGCGGCGTATGGATATCAGGAGAACATAGTTTGGCAAAAACGGTCACGAGAGTATATTTGTTGGCCAGGGAATTGGGTGTTGCCAGTAAGGCCATCCTCGACAAGTGCAAAGCCGAAGGAATGGAGTTAAAAGGCGGCCACATGACTCCGCTGACGGCGGGACAGGCCGCGACCGTTCGAGAATGGTTCAGCGAAGGCAAACATGCCACGGCGGTGGAAACGTCTAAGCCGGTCGAACTCGAAAAAGTCCGCGTTCGCAAAAAAAAGACAACTCCGGCCGTTAAGACGGCCAAAGGGGCGCCGCAGCGAACCGCCGTTGTTGAAAAACAGGTCGCCAAAGAACAACTACCGCAGGCAACAGGAGTTCTGCAGTCGGAATTTTCCGTTGTTGTAGAGCCGCAGGCGTCAAAAACAGTTTCCTCCGAGGTCCAAGCGGCCTCTCCTCAGATTTCGTCTGAGTCCGACCAGACCGCGGCTGCTGTGTGTAAAGTTCCAACCGAGCCGCAGAAGCCCGTCATCAAACCACCACCCTATCCTCCGCCGGTGATGCATATTCCACCTAAACCCAAGGACGTCAAGCCGGCAGGCCCAAAGCTGCATAAACCCAAACCAGCCAAATTGAGTGGTCCGATGGTGGTTCGAGTCGAATCGGTCGAGCAGGATGCGCTTCGTCCGCCTAAAAAGGGTAAACCTGTTCGTGAAAAACCAAAAAAACTGGCTGGCGAATCCCTGATGCTGGGTAAAGTCGAACCTCCGGTTCCGACTAAGGGCAAAAAGATCGGCAAAGACAAGGGCAAAAAAGACAGAGAATTCGGTTTTGAAGACGAAGTGCGTCAGGGCAGGGGCGGTAAACGAATGCGGGCCAAGGACAGGGAGGAGCGTCAGGCCCGCCTGGCGGCGGCCAGCGGAGAGTCGCTGCGATTCCGACCGATTCGGCGGATTGAAACCAGGGCCGCCGAGGAAGCCGCCGCCGTAATGGAGCGGCCCGAAAAGACGGTTGTCTCCGAGCCGATTATGGTCAAAGATTTGGCCGCTGCGCTGCATGTCAAGATTGGCGGCATCATTGGGCGGTTGATGAAACAAGGCGTGCTGGCCACGGCCAATCAGATACTGGCGACGGAGACGGCCGAACTGATTGCGATGGAATTCGGTACGGAGCTGGTCGTCCAGAAGAAACAAACCCTAATAGAACAGATTCACCGCCAGTTTGAGCAGCGGGAAAAAACGAATCTCCAGAAACGGTCTCCGATTGTTACGATGTTGGGTCATGTGGACCACGGCAAGACCAGTCTGCTGGACCGCATCCGTCAGGCTGATGTAGCCAAAGGCGAAGCCGGCGGTATTACTCAGCATATCGGCGCTTATCAGGCCGAACTGAATGGAAAGAAAGTGACGTTTCTCGATACGCCCGGCCACGAGGCGTTCACGGCCTTGCGCGCCCGCGGGGCGAATATAACCGACATCGTGGTGCTGGTGGTGGCCGCCGACGACGGGGTGATGCCGCAGACAATTGAAGCCATCCGCCACGCCAAGGCTGCCGGGGTACAAATTATTGTCGCCCTGAATAAAATTGATTTGCCGGGTACGGACCTGCATCGGGTCTATGGTCAGCTTGCCGAGTATGAATTGACGCCCACCGAATGGGGCGGCAATACCGAAATCGTCAAGACCAGCGCCGTAACCGGCGAGGGAATTGAGAGCCTGCTGGAGCATTTGGACTATATTGCGGAACTGAAGGATTACAAAGCCGACCCGACGATTCCTGCCATCGGCTGGGTGATTGAGGCGAAGATGACGCAGAGCCGCGGTGCGGTGGCGACATTGCTGCTTCAGGAAGGCAATTTTGAAAAAGGCGACATTATTCTGGCCGGCAGCGCCTACGGCCGCGTCCGCACTTTGCTCGACAGTCGCGGACGCAACGTTCAAAAGGCCGCTCCGACGATGCCGGTGGAAATTTCGGGGCTGGACGAGGTTCCGCAGGCCGGCGACCGGTTTTATAAGCTTGACGATATTAACCTGGCCAAGCAGGCCGCCGACGAAAATAAGCACCTGTCCCGCGAAGAATCGCTGGCCAAACGGTCACAGATTACGCTGGACAATTTGTTCAGCCAGATTGAGGCCGGCAACATCAAGGAACTGAATCTGATTGTCAAGGCCGATGTGCAGGGGTCGGTGGAAGTGCTGACGAAGTATCTGGCCGACCTGAGTACGCCCAAAGTCAAGGTCAGAATTCTGCACGCCGCCGTCGGCGGCATTACCGAAGGCGATGTGGTTCTGGCCGAGGCGTCGCGGGCGATTATTATCGGTTTCAACGCTGTCCCCGACGAGCATGTGCGGCAATTGGCTGACGGCAGAGGCGTCGATATCCGTCTGTACAACATTATCTATCGCATTACCGAAGATGTCCGCGCCGCGATGGTCGGCCTGCTGGAACCGGAGTATCAGGAAAAGACGCTCGGTCGGCTGACGGTGCGGGATACGTTCAAGGTTTCGGGCGTCGGAACCGTTGCCGGTTGCTATGTGACCAGCGGCCTGGTGACCAAAAACGCCAGACTGCGGCTGATTCGCGACAACATCGTCATCCGCGACAAATGCTCCATCGAGTCGCTGCGGCACTTCAAGGACGACATGCGCGAAGTCAAGATGGGTTTTGAATGCGGCGTCAAAATTGCCGGCTTTGACGACGTCAAAACGGACGACATTCTGGAAGCCTACGAAATCATGGAGGTGGCCGGAACGCTGTAAAAAAGTGCGAAAGAATCGCCAATGGCAAACCGAAGACTGCAAAAAATGGCGCGCGTAATTATGGAGTCGGTCAGCCGGACGATTTCCCGACGGCTCAGCGACCCGCGAATTACCGGACTGGTGAGTGTGACCGAGGTGGAGGTTACGCCGGATACCAAGAATGCAACGGTATATCTGAGCATTCTGGCCGCCAACGACAAGGCCAAATCGCTCACCTTTCAGGGCATCCGCAGCGCCGCCGGCGTCATCCAGTACCACCTGGGACGGGAACTGGTCAGCCGATTTTGCCCGCACCTGCGGTTTGAACTGGATACCAAAATGCAGCAGACATTGCGTACGCTAAAACTGATTGAACAAACGTCTAAAGAATACAGGGAACACAACGAAGATGAGCACTACGGAGACGGAAACGGAAACAGCCCTCCGCAAAACCCCTGAAGCCCCGCAGGAGACAGGGAGTATGAAAAACAGTAAAGAATACGGCGTCAAAATGGACAGGTTCTTCCGCTCGGTCAAAAGCGGCCGGAAGGTCAAACCCGCTGATTTTGCCGATCCGCTCGGTGCGTTGATTTATGGTTTGGTCAGCGAATCGATGACGGAACGACAGGCCAAAAAGATTTTCAAAAATCTTCAAAGCCACTTCATCGGCTACAATGATTTGCGGGTATCGCGCAGCGAGGAAATACAGGAAATTCTGGAGGATATGACGCCACAGGGCGAACAGATCGCGGCGAACCTGACGAGGATATTGTCGGCGGTGTTTGACAAGTATGATGAGCTGGATCTTAAGGCAATCAGCGAACAGGGCAAACGTCAGGCCAAAAAAGAACTGGAAGAACTGCCTGGTGTGACAAGGTTCGCCGTGAATTTCTGTTTTCTGGCGGCGCTGGAAGGCCATGCGATTCCGCTGACGGAGATAATGATGAATTTTTTGAAAAGCCGGGAACTGATCGACCCGCAGGCCACGCAGGAGGAAATAGATGCGTTTCTCGAACGGCATATCCCGGCCTCGCGCGGCTGGGAGTTTTACGAACTGCTGCGTCAGGCGGCGGAGACCGGCGGCAAAAAACGTCTCCCGCCAAAGAAACAGCCAAAACCGGTAAAAAAATCCGGCGACAAAAAAGAAAAAATGAGCCGTGATTAATGAATAATGAATGAAGGATATTCTCAATCATTCATTCGTCGTTTGTCCATAATCATTTAGAAAGGAAATAGGATTGTCTGAACGAGTATTAAAACTGGGGATTCCCAAGGGGAGTCTGGAAAAGGCGACGCTGGAATTGTTTGAAAAGGCCGGCTTCAACATCAGCGGCGCCGACCGCAGTTATTTTCCGAAGGTTGACGATCCGCAGATTCAGTTGATTTTGCTGCGGGCGCAGGAGATGAGCCGGTATGTCGAAGACGGCGTGCTGGACGCGGGCTTTACCGGCTACGACTGGATTATTGAAAATGCCTCCGATGTCCACGAGGTCTGCGAACTGCAATACAGCAAGACGACGTCCAGCCCTACCCGCTGGGTGCTGGCTGTGCCGAATGAATCGCCGGTACAGAAGCCTGAGGACCTCGACGGCGGTATTGTCGCCACCGAACTGGTTGGCGCAACGCGGCGGTATTTTGAACAGAAAAACATCAAGGTCAAGGTGGAGTTTTCGTGGGGCGCCACCGAAGTCAAAGCACGATTAGTCAACGGTATCGTTGAGCTGACCGAGACCGGTTCTTCGCTCAAGGCCAACAATCTGCGGATTGTCGATACGATTCTGGTTTCAACCCCCCGATTTATCGCCAACCGCCAGGCCTGGAAAGATGCGTTCAAGCGGCAGAAGATCGAGAGTCTGGCGATTCTGCTCAATGCCGCCATTGACGCCAAGACTCGCGTCGGGATGAAAATGAACGTGAGCAAAAAAAATCTCGACAAGATTCTGAAGCTGCTGCCGGCGGAAAAAAGTCCGACGGTTTCCTCGCTGGCCGATTCGGATTATGTGGCGGTGGAAATTATCGTCGAGGACACTGTTGAGCGTGAGCTGATTCCACAGCTCAAACGGGCCGGCGCGTCGGGGATTTTTACGTATCCGCTGAATAAAGTGATTCATTAGTTATAAACCATAAGAAGAAATTGTTTTTAAGGTTTTTTCCGTATGTCTGGACATTCGCACTGGTCGGGCATTAAGTTTAAGAAGGCAATTATTGACGCCAAGCGCGGCAAGCTGTGGAGTAAGGTTGCCCGGATGATTATCGTTGCGGCCAAGGCCGGGGGCGGCGATCCGTCCGCCAATCTGACGCTGCGCTATGCCATCGACAAAGCCAAGGCCGCCAATATGCCCAAGGATACCATCGAAAAAGCGATAAAGAAAGGCACCGGCGAACTGGGCAATGTTCATTATGAACAAGTGCTGTATGAAGGCTATGCCCCCGGCGGCGTGGCGGTGATGATTGAAGGCCTGACCGACAACCGTCACCGTACCGCTCCGGAAATCAAAAAGATTTTCGAACGCCGCGGCGGCGCAATGGG